>Ga0208980_10002132_pt1 | contig 12014 bp, 6 predicted proteins | sample WetSurMetagenome_3_FD_187993 | JGI IMG/M metagenome (GOLD analysis project Ga0208980, IMG submission 187993) | Wetland microbial communities from Twitchell Island in the Sacramento Delta, sample from surface sediment Aug2011 Site A1 Bulk (version 2) | ecosystem: Environmental > Aquatic > Marine...
TGCAAAATTTCTGCTGATGCGGTAAGCGAGATATGCATTCACCACCTCCGGGGCAAAAATCAATTTGTCTGAATAAGTCTTGAAATAGTCAAGTGGTGAATTGCCAAATTGAGTCGTCAATGTTATTGCCCTTGATATTTCTTCCTCTGAAGGAGTGTAACGGTAAAAATACGGACGTACGGAGGTATAGACAAGAAAAGCGATAGAGGCAAAGCCGCTGATTCTTATGAGAAAAAGAAAATCGCGCGCAAACGTATCATGCGGCACAAGGTCTTGGCTGCCGATGAGGAAGAAGTTCTGCAGGGTATACCTGAATGCCTGCGAAACACTGAAATCGATCTGAAAATGTTTTTTATCGAGAAAATAAAAGCCCACTACGCCGTACAGTATTACAGCTGCCATGCTGAGCAGGGCAGTCTGCAGACCCACGGTCTGCAGTTTCGGGTTGGTTTTTACATAGTATTCCTTTCTGGTGGCGATCAATGACCCGATAATGAAAAGAGCTATTGCAGCCTCCTCATAATCAATACCCTTGGCTATATGTCCGAAAACCGAAACAATACTCAGTGCAAGTGCAAACCACCAGGCTGTCCGGAGACCCCGTAGCATAAAAGCCGCAGTAATAAGCATAAAAAGCCCTGCAACAAGAACAAAACTGTTAGAGAAACTGACTATATCGACAAGCAGATAATCCTGTAATATCTTCATCCTTTCCGGCAGCGGAGGGGTTAATACCGAAATAATATTTATTATCCCCAGCCCGAAGATCAGAAGCGCAGGCAAAATCCTTAAAAAGAGTTTTTCAAATTTGAGCAGGAAACTCAAAACACCTGCGAAGAGCGGGAGCCAGAATTCAAAAAACCTGAAAAGGAGGGTTATTGCTATGGCATCCACGCTGCTGAAACCTGTTTTTATGAGTACATATGCCATTGAAACCTCAATAGCACCTAAACCCCGCAGAAAAGGAGAAATGATAAGGAAGACCACTACAACGATATAAGCCAGCACAGCTATTGACAGCGATGGGGTAAAATTAAGGGCAATCATCGATATATAAACATGTGCAATACCGACAAATTCAATAACAACGGAAACTAAAACCGTATAGATGAATTGCCTGTAGTTTATTTTATTGTTTTTCATTTCATCGATGAAAAATCCCGCCTTGGGGTAAATCTTCAGGATCCATTTATAAAGCGTCCATTTCCTTATAAGGGAATAATATGTGAAAATGAACACAAGTAAAATCAGCACTACTCCTGACAATGCATACCATTTCCCCATGCCTAGGCTCCCTCCGGCAACAATGAAAATAAATGCAGGTATGGCCACAATGACCACCGAGAGAATTCCCACGAAAGCGTAAATGGAAGAGGCAAAATATATCTGAGATTTATTAATGCCCCTTTTCTCGATGTCTTTTGTAAAGAATACCTGTGAAGATACAGCTCCTGCAGGCAGAAAAACACTGATGAAATTACGTTTGAGGAAAAGAATGATTGCATCCCACATCTTAAGACGGATATTCAGAGATGCAAAAGAAGTCTTATACATTATCCCCTGAATGACAATGTAGAATACTACCAGGCCCAGGCCGGCAAGAATCCAGTTTCTGTCTGCTTTTAAAATTACATCCCTGACGCTGAGTAATTCTGTTTTTTCATGTTTAATGAACCATGCGGCTAAACCAATGAACAGGGCTGTAAAAATGAATTGTGCGACAAGCCTTCTGTTTTCATTGATAAATATGAATACCTTATTCCTGAAGAAATTTTCTATGGAGGCAGTTGAATTACTATCTGTCATGGAATGTCAATTCAATTTTAACATCATCCAATTTAAAACACTCCCTTCAGAATGCCTGGTGGTCTTTCATGATCTTCATTATCAGTTCTGTGTCACGATTATAATGATGACCTCCGGGAATCTTCTCGATTTTCACGGTTGTTCCGGACAATAATTCAGGAACCTTTGTTTTTTCGTCTTCTCCGATAATTATCAGGGTAGGAACGGCTTGCATCTTAATGATCTCATCCATGACCTTGTAAGAATTATTGACGTTGCCAATCCCAAGCATATTTGAAATATGTATCTCAAAATCGGTGTCAGCCTCCGGAGATAAGAGTACTGCAGATGAAATCCTGGATCTCATCTCTTGCGGTAATCTTGTCACGATGAACGGGACTATTTCCGCACCAAGTGAATAACCGATCAGGAGGTATCGCTCTCTTCCCCACTCTTTGCCGTAGTAATTAAGTGCTGCAGCCATATCAACGGCTGTTTTTTCAGGAGAGGTCCTGTTCCAGAAATACCTCCTTGAATCCAGCCCAATTGTCGGAATTCCCTGATTGGCAAGATTATCAGCAATCGATTGCTCAAAGCTGTACCAGCCTCCGTCGCCTGAGATGATCAGTGCGACAGGAGCTTCCTTGTTTTGAACTTTGGCCTTAGTTATTACAAGCGGTATATTCTCCGGCTTGTCAGAGTTATCACCTTCAGCCGGGTCTTTTTCATTTTTCCCCACCAGGATGTTAAATGCATTTTTCCATTGGGGCATAAAATCGTTCCAGTTTGAAAAACCATGTCCGACATCGGGAAGGGTTATTAATTCTGCATTTGCAGTTTTACTGACAAAATCAGCAACCTCCTGGTAACTGCAGACTTTATCGAGTTTTCCTTGAAGAACTATCCACCGGTTTCCAAGCTTTGCATCGGGAAGGAGAAAATAGCTCCTTCCTGCAGTATCTGTCTTTTCGCGCAGCCCGTTGGTCTGACACAACATTTTGGGCAGTTCAATATCGGGGCAGAAACCAAGTGATATTCCACCAATGAAAGTACCCGGCCGTGACTGCGCCAGTATTCCGTAGACAAGGGTTGCCCCGCTGGAATAGCCCATAATTACCGGAGGAACGTATCCGGAGAAATTGTATTTCTTCTCAAAGAAGGTGGCCAGTTCTACAAAATCCGCTGAAACATTATAACACTCTTCCTTGCGTTGCCTAAGATCTTTATAATACTTCAGGATATCCACACCTATCAAGAGATTGTTCATCTCTGCAAATGATTCAGCAAAATCGACAACACCATAATGCCAGCCTCCGTCACCTGAAATAAATATTATAATGTTTTGTGGCGTGCCGGAATGCTTATAGACATATACCTTGCCGAAAGGAGAAAAATTTAAAGAATCGGAGGCAGGAACCGCCAGGGAATTAACAGGAAATGTGAATATAGAAACGATAGATAAAAAAAGCAATTTTCTCATTACTGTAATACTTAATTGTTGATTATCAATAACGCAGAGAACAACTTTTAAAAATCAAAGTTCATAAAAAGTTTAATCTTACCTGAATAAAATTAAAACCTTTATCCAAAGTTAGATAATTTCCGTCGAGGATTCCGCCCGAATTGCAGAAGTCACTTCCTTTGACTTCATTTTGCCAGGTAACTCCGCTTGCTGAATGTGACTATTTTACTGAAAGGCTGTCCGTTGCTTGCTTTGTCCAGTTAATCAGGAGATTTTTTTCGTCTGTGCTGAGACGGGCATTTTTATGCATCATTTTATATGATGGCAAAGGCATAATACCATCGCCTATTACAGTTGCAATAGCATCAAGTTTATCCAATTGTTTTCTTTTGGAATACTCACCAAATTCACTGAAATTCAAATTGTCCCTGCCCTCTTTTATATGGCCGGCCAATAGCCAGCCTACCGGCTGTATGTTTGAATACCACGGGTAGACAGTATTGTCACTGTGGCAGTCGTAACATGCATTCTTAATTAATACCCTGACACTGTCAGGAAAAACAGCAACCTTTGAAATATCGGTACCTGATACCTGGTTGTTATTGCTCCGGGCAGGACGAATAAATTGTATAGCCACAAGGATAATTACCAGTACTATTAATATTTTTTTGGCAAGGCTCATGATTATTTTAGTTCTTCTTTAATTATACGCCAAGTTAGCATTTCTTTGCCACAGGAAAGTGCTTAATATTTATTTAGCAGAAACCGTATTCTTGGCAGGGCTGTTAGATTCAACGGAATCACCAGGCATATCCATTCCCGGCATTTTTTGGTCATCACCTGCTTTTGTATCACCCGGCATGACCATACCAGGCATTGAAGAAGTTTTTCCTCCTCCCGGATTCATCATACTGGGTTTGCCTTCAAGTTGGGCGGCGGCATCAACGCTGAATGCTCCATGGGTGACGATCTCTTCACCCGCAGCCAGCCCCTCAGTCACAATATAAGTGTTGCCAAGCGTTGGCCCCAGAGTTATTTCACGCATTTTGAACACCGGCTCGTCATACTTTGGTTGTTTTACATAGACGATCGACCTTTTGCCTGTCCAGAGAACTGCTGACTGCGGAATAATAACAGCGTTCCCGTAACCATCAAGTCCGGCACTTATAATACCTGATGCAAACATCCCGGGTTTAAGTTTTCCGGAGCTGTTATCAGCTTCGACCCTCACTCTAGCTACCCTTGTGACGGGATCCATTGCAGGGTCGATGAACGAGACCTTACCTGAAAAATTGATTCCGGGCAGGGCCTGAATGGTAAAGTTGATTTTTTCGCCGGGCTTAATAAACTGTATATCATTTTCGTATGCGTCAAACAAGATCCATACAACCGAAAGATCAGCGACTTCGAAAAGAATTGAGCCCCTGGCTACATAATCTCCGTTATTGACATTCATTGAGGTCACGATTCCAGAGGTTGACGAGAACACTTCGAAATCGTTCATGACCTTTCCCATGCTTTCCACCTGTGAAATTTGCTCATCAGTGAGCTTCCACTGGCGTAATCTTTCCTTTGAAGCCTCATAAATTTCAGGCTGTTCCTGTTTTGTCTTCGCAGCCTCAATCAGTTCCTGCTGAGCTGTCACCAATTCAGGTGACCACAGTATTGCCAGGGTCTGACCTTTGCGCACACTCTCGCCCGTGTAATTAATCATTAATTTTTCTATTCTTCCGGAGATCTGGGCCACCTGGCTCTGGAGCCTGCGCTCATCAGGCTCGACCTTCCCATAGAGGCGTACCTCCCTGACCGCCTGCTTCCTGCCTACGACCGTAGTGGCTACATTGGCCAATGCTGCCGCCTCGCGCGTGAGATGCAATTCAGTCTGATCGGCCTGTGCCTCGCTCTGATTTAGCGGAATAAGGTTCATTCCGCAAATAGGGCATTTGCCTGGCCCAGGCATTCTGATTTGAGGGTGCATGGCACACGTCCAGATTTCCGCTTTACCGGGCTGTGCAGTCCGAACCTCATTCTCCGTTGGCGTCGCCGGAGAATGAAATAATATCCACCCGATGAAGAGTCCAGCTACTGCAAAGAGGGAGTAGAGGAAATATTTATTCTTGATTAAATTTTTCATAATCATCTGGTTGTTTATTAAAAATCCTGATCTGAGGCCATCAGTTGCCGGATCCTTGCAATGGAGGTATTGCAGTCGGCCACCGCCTCCACTGATTTAAGTTCATAACTGAGTTTCTGCTGCCTGGTCTGAAGAATTTCTGTAAGATCCGAGCCTGATGCCGCAAAACTTTTCAGCAAAATAGATAATGATCTGTCGGCCAGCTCAAGCTGGACAGAATAGAGCTTAACCCTTTGCAGTGCATCCTGATACGACTGAAGGGCTATATAATACTCTGTCTCGAGTGAATTTGCTGCCGCATCCAGATTATATTCAGATGACTTCTCCATCAGGCTTGCTTCATTCTGCATCGAACGGTACTTCTTCCTGTAAAGGGGCAGGGTAATCTTAGCCATCGGCATGATCATGTCTTTACCGTTCATCGCTGATGTTGACATATCACTCTGACTGATAAGTGTATAATTCAGTCCCAGGCCGATCATGGGGTATCCCATGCGGGTGACCATCTCCTTCCGCGCACTAAGGGATTGCCTTTCATAATCAAGCATCGTTATCATGGGATTATTGACAAGCATACTGTCGAGTACCGCATTCAGCGAAAGAGAAAGAGTATCAGCAGTAATGGTATCCGGGACTGACACTCCTGAGAGCGGAGATCTGTCGATCAGACTGTTAAACGACGCCGTAAGTGATCTTTTCCTGTTTTGAAGCAGTGCAATGTTATTTTCCATTTCCGCAATCTCTATCTGGATCCGATAGAGATCGACCAGTCCTGATCCTCCTGTACCGGTACTCATCTGATCTCCGGCCATCGCTGATGACCCGGATGTATTATCATTCATTGGCGTACCTTCATTATCACTCATACTGTTCATACTACCGGATCCCGAAGCAGTTCCCTTTGATCCATCTGCTTCAGGTACAGGCATGGAGGGCTTTGTCACAGCCAGGGCTTCTGAGTCTCCGCTCCTGAACCTCGCAAGTGAAAGTCTCTCAAGGGTTTTGAGAATATCAAGGCTTTTTTCAGAAAGGCGCAAATCCTGCTGCACGACATAAAGATCATACCATGCTTTATGAACCTGGTAATACACCTGTAGCTTTGTATCACGGAATGTTTCATAACTGGCTTTAGCCATTAGGCTCATCTCATCTTTTGCAGATCTGAGGGTTCCGAACCATGGGAACATCTGCATCAGGCCCAGGTCGCCTATCTGGTTTCCCGCGACAAGTTCCATCGGGCTTAAGAACGCGTCCATACTGAGCTCCGGATCAGGCAGGGTACTTGCCTGCGGTATTCGTTCCAGGGCTGCCTTATATTCAGTGAATTTCTGCTGTACCAAAGGGTTATTCCTGGCAGCAAGACCGAGATAAAACGACAGCGAATCATATTGCCCCTGACTGCTGGCGATGCCTGAGGAACCTGCAAGTATTGACGTAATAAATAATATTGCATTTATCTTTTTCATCCTATTGAATATTATTGTTCCGGATTTCTTTCACCAGGTTCCGTTTTGCCGCTCTCTCTCTCCAGATTGCCTGGAACAGGGGAACGACGAAAATCGTCATCACCTGGATTATCATACCACCGAACAGAGGTATGGCCATCGGAACCATTATATCTGCCCCTTTACCGGTTGAGGTAAGTACAGGCAGAAGAGCAATGACAGCCACAGCGGTTGTCATCATCGCCGGACGCACCCTTTTCTTGCCTGCAAGCACAACGGCGTCCCGGACTTCATTCACAGTGCCGGGATGTAGTTTTTCGAAAACCTGATGAATATACGTACCCATAATCACACCGTCATTTGTCGCTATCCCGAAGAGAGCAATAAATCCTACCCAGACTGCTACGCTCAGATTTATCTGATGCATCTGGAACAGGTCCCGCATATTTTCGCCGGCAATTGAAAAGTTCATAAACCAGTTCTGCCCGTAGAGCCAGAGCATCATGAACCCTCCGGAGAAGGCAACGAAAACCCCTGAAAAATGTATAAATGACGCTGTTACCGTTCTAAACTGGAAATAAAGAAGAAGGAATATCAGGATAAGGCTTACGGGGATCACAATGGAGAGCCTTTTTACAGCCCTTACCTGCTGTTCATAATTACCTGTGAATTTATAAGATACACCTGGAGGAAGCTGCAACGAGCCCGAACTGATTTTGCTTTTCAGGACTGATGCTGCTTCATCGACAACATCCACTTCTGCCTTTCCTTCCTGTTTGTCGAAGATTACATAACCTACCAGGAAAGTGTTCTCACTGGTGATCATCTGGGCACCACGTGTATATTCAATGTCAGCTATTTCCCCGAGAGGCACCTGAACTCCGCTCATCGAAGGAACAAGAATACGTTTAAGGTCTTCAGGATTATCACGAAGCTCGCGTGCATAGCGGATCCTTATGGGAAATCTTTCCCGGCCTTCCACGGTGTTGCCCAGTGACATGCCTCCGACAGCCACCTGCAGTACCTCCTGCACCTCGTTTATGGTCATGCCATAACGGGCCATCGCCTCCCTGTTGAGTTTTATCTCGATGTAGGGAGCCCCTACAGCCCGGTCATAAAAAACAGAAGTTGCTTTGACAGACGGAACCTCTTTCAACGCTTTCTCCAGAGCCAGTCCGGCCTTTTCAATAGTATTCAGGTCAGGCCCGTAGACCTTCAGTCCCATCGGTGCCCGCATTCCTGTGGAGAGCATGATCAGACGCGTTTCTATAGGCTGCAGTTTAGGTGCCGAGGTCAACCCCGGTATGTTTGTCACCTTCACAATCTCATTCCATATATCATCAGGCCTTTTAATCTGAGGTCTCCACTGGCGGAAGTAGTCTCCATTCTTATCAGGTATCAGGCTGTCAGTTGGCACAACCCTGAAGGGCACTGACGAGGGATCATATTTTCCACCGTTGCGTAGGAGAAAATTACCTTTCTTATCGACCCTGAACTGCATGCGGTGACCCTTTTCATCAAGGATATATTCGGGCCGGTAGTTAATGGTGTTTTCAAACATCTGCACCGGCGCCGGATCAAGAGCGGAGTTTACCCTTCCCCATTTTCCAACAGCTAATTCAACTTCAGGTATTGCTGCGAGTCTTTTGTCAAGTGTCTCGATATAATTAAGGTTCATTTCAATGCCTGTATGAGGCATACTTGTCGGCATCAAAAGAAACGATCCCTCATCCAGCGACGGCATGAATTCCTTGCCGGTACCCGGAAATGCCCTGACAGCCCCAAGCCATGCCCGCGTCTGCCTGAAATTGCTCCAGCCAGCCTTTTCAAGGCCGTTTGCCACGAAACCGAAGATACCGTTAAATCCCTGCCATACCAATATTCCGAAGAATAATGTCAGGGCCGGGATAGCCAGGAATTTCTTCTTATGAGCGAGACACCATCTGAGAATTAATTCATAATGACGCACCAGGGACATGAGTACCGTCAGAATGACGGCAACAATGCCTGTGACAAAAAGGAAGTTAACAAGGAGGCTGTTATGAGCTCCCAGAGGCAGCCATTCGGCCGAAAGGTAATAGACTGCCACCAGTACCATTATTCCGATATTAATATAGTTCGGGTATTCCTTTTTCTTTTCAGGCCACCGGTAGCCGAGCAGATTATTCAATCCGATAAGTGAAAGTGCCAGGGCAGGCCATGTATGCCATAAAATCAGGAATATTAATCCTGCGGCAATGAGCACTTTGTTCCAAAACACCCGGATCTTTTTAGTATCAAACCTGACTGAGAAGAATATGTGGGTTAGTGTCGGCAGAACGACAATCCCAAGTATGAATGCCGAGAGGATTGCAAAGGTTTTTGTCCAGGCCAGGGGGTGAAAGAGTTTGCCTTCGGAAGCCTGTAACGCAAACACCGGAATAAAACTCACAACAGTGGTCGCAATCGAGGTAACCACGGCAGCCCTGACCTCCGTTGTTGCCTCATAAATGACTCCCATAAGAGGTTTGCCACGAAGGCCTTTATTCTCAGGCATCTCTAAGTGCCTGAGAATATTCTCAACATCCACAATCCCAATGTCAACCATAACGCCGATTGCTATCGCTATTCCGGAGAGAGCTACAATATTGGCCTCTATCCCGAAGAATTTCATAAGGATAAAAGTCATCAGCACTCCGATAGGCAAAAGACCTGCCACTATAACTGAAGCTCTCAGGTTCATTACGAGGACTATGATGACGATTATGCTGATGAGAATTTCATGCGACAATGCAGATTCAAGCGTACCTATCGTCTCCCTGATCAGGCCTGTCCTGTCATAAAACGGTACGACGGTCACTTTTGAAATGGTACCGTCAGGAAGAGTTTTCTGAGGTAGTCCCGGCTCCAGCTCTTTGATCTTCTCCTTGACATTTTTGATGACCTCCATGGGATTTGATCCGTACCTGGCAACAACAACGGCTCCCACTGCTTCACTTCCGGCTTTGTCAAGGCCGCCGCGTCTTGTTGCCGGACCAAAGGAGGTTCTGGCAACATCTTTGATCCTTACCGGCACGTCATTCCGCACAGTAACGACAGAGTTTTCAAGATCCCCTGTATTTTTAATATAGCCCAGTCCTCTTATAATATACTCGACATTATTCAGTTCAACTGTCTCCGCGCCAATGTCCAGATTGCTGTTTTTCACGGCGTTCATGACATCCATCACTGACACGTTATAGGCCTTGAGTGCATCAGGATTTAAATCAACCTGGTACTCCTTTATGAAACCGCCTACAGATGCAACTTCGGAAACACCTTCAGCGGCCGAGAGGCCATATCTGACATAAAAATCCTGTATCGTCCTGAGTTCCTGTGGATCCCATCCTCCGGCGGGTTCCCCTGTTTCAGGGTTTCGTCCTTCAAGAGTGTACCAGAATATCTGTCCCAGGGCAGTTGCATCAGGTCCAAGGGTCGGTTGTACACCTGCCGGAAGTGTTCCGGGAGGAAGTGAATTCAATTTCTCGAGTATTCGGGACCGGCTCCAGTAAAAGTCAGCCTTATCATTAAAGATGATATAGATGAATGACATTCCGAACATCGAGGTGCTCCGGATAGTTTGAACATCAGGGATGCCGAGCAGTGCCGTTGTCAGAGGATATGTGACCTGGTCCTGGATATCCTTAGGTGACCGTCCCATCCATTCCGTGGCAACTATCTGCTGGTTCTCGCCAATGTCAGGAATTGCATCTACAGGCACCGGATTGCGCGGCAGAAAGCCTGTTTTCCATTCGAACGGAGATACAACTATACCCAGAATAATGAATGCCGCCAGGAAGATAAATGTCACCAGCCTGTTGTAAAGAAAGTATTTAACTAACCGGTTAAACATTGCCTGGGTTGTCTTATAATTGACATTTCAAACAATCCGACGGCATCACGGAACCTTTATTTCCCGTGATGTCCGTGAACAGTAAATCATAAACGTCAGCAATTATTTCTTCTCAACCAGAGCCATCCCGCACTTAGGACAGTCACCTGGTTTATCGCTTACAACTTCCGGATGCATCGGACAGGTGTACTCAACTTTAGCCACCTCTTTTTTCGTCGATTGTTTTTCCTTGGAGGAGCTGTTTCCGCATGAAGTAAACATTGCTGCTGCCAGCATAGCAAAAACAATAATCAGAAGATTCTTTTTCATTGCATTACGTATTTATAATCAAAGATATGAGTTAATTTTATTCTGCTCTTTTCATTCGTTAAAAAATCATGACTGGAGAATGCTCTTTAAAGTTACAGCTTTTGATATTCAGCATGCCATTTCACCGGCATTCTTTTTTGCCGAAAGAAGACTGTATGCACCTTTAATAACAACTTTGGCTGTGCTAAGTTCTGATCCTTCCGGTAAAATGACTTCCGTATATCCATCCTCTGTTACTCCTCTCCGCACTTCGATCATGCGATATTCAGTAAAAGGCTTTCCGGCCTCTTCCTTGTTTCTGTCAAAAACAAAGATGTAGTCCTTGTCATCAAAACTTACTATCGCATCCGAAGGAAGCGCTGTGACCAGATTTTCAGATTCTTTTATCAATGCATTCACATACATTCCCGGCAAGATATTTTTACATGGCTTTGTGACTGTTGCATAAACCCTGAAGGTCTTGTCATTACTTATTGATTTCCCGGTTTGCGAGATAGTAGCCTCATGTGCCTCGGTTTCGTTGTTAATGAAGAATTTTATTTTCTGACCCCTTGCCACCTTGTCTGCATCCTTTTCAAAAAGGGTAAGCTCGAGAAAGAGTTTGTCACTGTTTACAATCTCAAATAAAACATCGGTGGGTTCGACATATTTTCCTATGGTGATATTTACAGATTGAATGTAACCGGTAATCGGGGATCTCAGATTGACAGTGCTGCTGATATTGGTCTCGTTCAGGCTTTCCGGATCGATTCCGATAAGCAGGAGCTTTTGCTCGAGCGACCTTACCAGCGCCAGCAGATTCTTATACTCTACAGTGACCTGTTGCAGATTCTTTTCAGAATATACTTCATCGTTGTATAAATCAGTATGGCGCTTGTATTCAGCTTCAGCGAATGTCAGTTTGTTTTTGGCTTCAAGATAGTTTTGTTGTATATCGATAAAATCCTGATTTTCAATTATGGCAAGGGTTTGCCCCCTGGTGATGGCATTGCCGGGGAGGAGAGAGGT
>Ga0208980_10002133_pt1 | contig 12014 bp, 12 predicted proteins | sample WetSurMetagenome_3_FD_187993 | JGI IMG/M metagenome (GOLD analysis project Ga0208980, IMG submission 187993) | Wetland microbial communities from Twitchell Island in the Sacramento Delta, sample from surface sediment Aug2011 Site A1 Bulk (version 2) | ecosystem: Environmental > Aquatic > Marine...
GATCAATACCCGCTGTCGCTGAACGCCCTGACCAACGGCTGCAACCAGAAAAGCAATCGGGAGCCGGTCATGGGCCTGACCGACGCCGTGGTGCAGGAAACCGTCGATCAGCTCATCAAGAAGCACCTGGTGCGCAGCCATTCCGGTTTCGGCAGCCGCGTCAGCAAGTACCAGCACCGCTTCTTTACCGCCGAGTTCGGTGCGCTCGCGCTTTCACCGCAGGAACTCGCGGTCATGTGCGAGCTGATGCTGCGGGGTCCACAGACGCCCGGCGAACTGCGCGGCCGCGCCGAGCGGATGGCCCGGTTCACCGACGTGGAACACGTCGAACGAGCCCTGAATGACCTGATGGAGAGGGGCGAGCCGCTCGTCGCCCGCTTGCCGCGCCAGCCTGGCAGGCGGGAACAACGCTATGCCCACTGCATCGGCGACGAGGCCTTGCCCATAGAGGCAGGCATGGCGATGGCAGAAAGCAGCAGTGCGGATCAGGGCAACCATGATCGTATCGAGGCCCTGGAGCACAGGGTCGCCGAGCTGCAGACTCAGGTTGCCACACTCCGTGAGATGGTGGAGCGCTTGATCGATTCAGCACGCAAAGGGACTTGACGACGCGATTGCCTTTTGGCCATGGCGCGCGAACTCAGGATGTGCTGCCACCCGACCCGGGAGCCCGCCAACGCAGCGGCTGCCGATCGGGCCGCCAGACAACGGGATAGGTCGCGTGGGCGCCCCTTCCTTCGGATCGGTTGACGGTCTCTGGATTTGTCGCATCACCCTGGCGGGTGATTGAGCACTCCCGCACGTCGGCGCGGAAGCGGTTGGAAGACGTTCGGCGGAACCTGTTCTCATCAATCATTGCGGCTCTCCATGTGGAACCTGTGGAGTATGCGATGTGCGACCGGCGCGAGAATGACGCCAGTGGCAAGGACCACAGCCAGACCGCAGTAAAGCGCATACAAGCCCGCAAAGAGCTTGCCGTCAAAGGTGACCGGGGTATTCACAGGACCCATGCCGCCGAGGAGCATCGACGCGTTTAGGAATGCGTCAATCCAGCTCAGCCCCTCAAGGATGTGGTAGCCGACCATGCCGATGGACAGCGACATTGCTATGAGTGCGAGTGCAGTGATCCCGCTGTAGCCCAGCCGAATAATGAACTGGAGCGGAGGAATTACCGGTTGGCTGCGATGCTCAAGCTCAGGGAGTAACCTTTTCACAGACCCTCTACCCAGAGTTCGACGTCAGAGAACGCCCCAACAACTGGCAGGGACGGCGCCGTCATCGCGCCACCGCCTCTTCACCAGCCGCTCCGGCCGGGAATGGCTCCCGCAGCAGGGCACCGATGCCCTCCGGTCTGCGGTGGACGACGACGGCTAGGCTGGACCACCCCGTCGAGGTGTTCCCCCGATCCGCAGGGTCAATCCAGATTACCTCGTTCACCGTCAGCTCGGCCGTGCCGGTTGCGATGAACATGCCGTCCTCTGTCCAGTTGAGGACCAGAAAAGTGCCGAGAACGCCGGCCCGGTTTCGAACCAAGATGTCGATCGGGCGCTCGAGTCGCTCGCGGTATCGCTTTTCCATCGTTGCCATGCCTCGTGGTGGACTACGGAACGATAGGGATGCCCGCGGTGCCGCGAAATTGGAGCCTTCTTTAGGCCGGCGAGGGACTTTCCGAACGACGGGCGAGTGCGGCGCGGATTGCGCTGAATGAAGTCAAGGCCACCTGCGCGGTGCGCAGGCCCGTCTGGTCGGATACGCCCTAGGAGTCTGCGCGGCAGAAGGCTGTTTGTGAAGGTGGTGCCACCTGCTGCGCGGCGCGGTCGGCGTTGGTAGAGTGCGGCGCATGCCGACCAGCTACTTGCCCTACCAACCGACCCAGGACCTGTTGCTGCCGCCGTCGTTGCGCGACTGGTTGCCGCAGGACCACTTGGCCCACTACATCAGCGACACGATCGACGAGCTGGACCTCAGCGCGTTTTACCGGCGCTACGAGGGCGGCCGCCCCCGCGTCCAGTCGCACACCAGGGCGACGAGCAGCACGAGGATGGCCGTGCCGAGCATGCCGCAGTAGCGCGGGCTGTAGCCGAGTAAGGGCCTGTAGGCCGAGGCGAGGTAAAGACCGCCGCCCGAATACCGCATACGGGGCCTGGTCTATGTTGGCGGTGCAGCGCTGATTACTTAACGAAAGGCTGTCGTGGACGCAAGACATGCCGCAAGTAATGCCCGCCTACGCCACCCACCTGCTGGCTCCTCAGGAATCCGTTGGTTACGTGACGCGCCCGCGGGCCGTTCGCCTCGGTATGCTGCTGGCTCTCGGAACGATTGTGCTCGCGCTTGCAGTGTTCTCGTTCATCGTCGATCCAGGGTTCATTCGACTCGCGAGTCTTCCGGCTTTCCCGCTTCTAGGTGCGCAGCTCGGGCACCTGATACACCGCCCAGTGATCTTTGTTACCGATCGTCGGGTCGTATCGGCAAGTCGGGGCCAGACGCCGCTGTCCATTGACCTCGATCGCCTGAAAGCGATCCGGCTCCAACAAAGTGCGGTGGAGCGCCTTTTCGGCTACGGCAGCTTGCATCTGCTGGTGCAACCTCCCGAGTATCTAGGCGAAGGAGCATTCTTGAGGTACAGGTTGTCGAGGCTTCCCAACGTCACTGCACTGGCTTCAGCCCTCTCGACGGCTGCGGGATTCACGAATGACGTCCCGACCATAGTGCGAAAGGGCGCGCTACGAGCGTGAACGCACCGTGTAATGAGGATGGGGACCCCAGTCGGGTCTTGCAATCCCTGCCCTTTGACCAATGGCGATGCACAATGACTCCTGAAGACGCCGCTGTTGGTTGCGTTCTCGGAACTGCTGTCGGGGACGCGCTCGGCCTGGCTTGCGAAGGACTTTCCGCGGTTTGCCAAGAGAGGAGGTTTCCATCACTTGACGGCTATCACATGCTGTTTGGGAAAGGCCTCTGTTCGGATGACACGGAACATACGTGCATGATCGCACAATCAATTCTCGTGTCTGGCGGCGATGCGTCGGCTTTTGAAAGGGACTTCGCCTGGCGCCTGCGTTGGTGGTTCGCTGGGTTGCCGGCAGGAATCGGGCTCGCGACCTTAAAAGCGATTCTCAAGCTATGGTTGTTCGTACCCAAGAAGTATCGCGGTGTCTATTCCGCCGGGAACGGACCGGCCATGCGATCTGCCATCTTGGGAGTTTGCTTTGCCGACGATGAGCAGCGCATGAGGCAACTCGTTCGCCTGAGCTCAAGGCTGACCCATCTAGATCCCAAGGCAGAATGCGGTGCCCTCGCCATTGCTCTGGCAGCAAGGTGTTCCATGCGGCGGGGAACATTCGAGCAATTCAGCAGCGACCTAGAGCGCATGACTGCTGAACATGGGGCTGCCGGTTCAGAACTGCTCAGCCTGGTGGCCGGTGTCAGAGAGAGCGTCAGTGCTTGCCAGCCGACCGATAGGTATGTCGCGACGATCGGCTGCGGCGACGGTGTTTCCGGTTACATCTATCACAGCGTTCCTGCCGTATTGCATGCCTGGCATTCCCATCCCCTGGATTTTTCTGCCGCCTTGAAAGCAGTCATTCGCTGCGGCGGGGATACCGATACAACTGCAGCGATGCTGGGGGCCATCGTCGGAGGGGGCGTGGGGAAGCAGGGCATTCCAAGCAAGTGGCTCGATGATCTCATCGAATGGCCCCGGACCGTTCGCTGGATGGAAAGTCTCGCCCGTAGGGCGGCGCGGGCCGCACAAGGCCTTGAAGCACGTCGGAGCCAGCCGTTGTCGCTTATTGGTCTATCAGTTCGCAACGCAGGATTCTTTGTGCTCGTACTGGTCCACGGTCTACTGCGACTCTTTACTGCATGTGATGGTCGCCGAGTGCCAAGCAAATGATGCTGAGGTAATACCTCTCGTGCGACGTGATCTCGCTCGCCGCCTTCCCCGAGCAGTTACGCGGCACGGGTGAGGATCGGCGCGAGTGGCTTGTTCGGTTCCGCGTGCGGGAAGACCCGTGCGAGCGTGACTTCGATGTGGATTCGACAGCCGGCCTCGATGCCGTGTAGCAGCGAACTGCGGCGCGGAAACTGCGAGAAGATGCGCTCACCTCCGTCGATCACCGCCTCGACTTTGACACGATCGCCAAGCGTGGTCGTACGTGCGACGGTAGCAATCCCATGGTCGTCATCGCGCCAGAACTTCAGGTCGTAGAAGCGGACGACCACCACCACGGGTTCGCCATGTGGCACCCCATCGACCGGGATCGACAGTGCGCCGATGTGCACCCCACCCTCCCGGATGCGGGTCTCATAGACATTGGCCTCGCCGATGAAGCGGGCAACGAACTCAGTGCCGGGGTTGTCGAGAATGTCGTCGGGGCTGCCCGATTGCTCCAGCCGACCGCGGTTGATGACCATCACGCGGTCGGCCACCGCGAACGCTTCCTCTTGGTCGTGGGTCACGAAGATGCTGGTCACGTGCACCTCGTCGTGCAGGCGACGCAGCCAGTGCCGCAGTTCTTCCCGCACCTTCGCGTCGACCGCCCCGAACGGCTCATCGAGCAAGAGGACCTTCGGTTCCGGCGCCAGCGCACGCGCTAGCGCCACGCGCTGGCGTTGCCCGCCCGACAGCTGGCCGGGATAGCGATCGCCCAGCCCCTGCAGCCCCATTAGCTCGAGCAGGTCGCTGACCCGGGCCTTGCGGCGTTGACGCCCCGTGCCCTGGACGTCCAGACCAAAACCAATGTTGTCCGCAACGGTCATGTGGCGGAACAGCGCGTAATGCTGAAAGACGAAACCCACGCCGCGGGACCGGGCCTGCAGGTGGTCCGCGCGCGTGCCGTTGAACCAGACCTCGCCGACGTCCGCGGTCTCCAGCCCCGCAATCATCCGCAGGACCGTGCTCTTGCCGCTGCCTGAAGGACCGAGGAATGCCACCAATTCGCCGGTTCCGACCTCGAGGCTTACGTCGTCGACGGCCAGGAACCCGTTGAAGCGCTTCGTCAGGTTGCGGACGTGGATGCTCATGATCACAGTTCCTTGCGGCGTCGGCGCTTGAGCCACTCGAGGGCGGCGAGGACGACCACGCTCGCCAGCGCGAGAACGAGGGCGATGCTGTACGCCGACGCCTCCTCGCGTTCCTCGAGCGCGTTATAAATGAACGTGGTGGCGGTCTGGGTGTGGCCCGAGATGGCGCCGCCGACCACCAGCACTGCACCGAATTCGCCGAGCGAGCGGGCGGTGGTGAGTATGACGCCGTAGCCAAGCCCAAAGCGGATGTTGGGGAGGGTTACGCGCAGGAAGGTCTGCCAGGGCGAAGCCCCCAGGGTCGCGGCCGCTTCCTCCTCGTCCGTTCCGAGCTCCTCGAGCACGTAGGCGACCTCGCGCAGCGTGAAGGGGAAGGTGACGAAGAGCGTCGCGACCACGAGCCCCGGAAAAGCGAAGGCGACCTTCCAGCCCGCAGCGTCCAGCGCCGGCTCGAGCCAGCCGCTGCGCCCAAAGAGGAGCAGGAAGGCGAGGCCGATCATGACGGGGGACACCGCGAGTGGGAGATCCACCAGAGCGTCCAGCACCCGGCGCCCGAGGAAGCGATGGCGAGTGAGCACCAGCGCCCCGGCGACCCCCAGCAGGCCGTTCGCGAACATCGCAATCCCGGCGAGTACGAAAGAGAGCCGAAGCCCATGGTTCGCCGCAGGATCGTCGAAGGTCCGCAGGAGCGGGCCGAGGCCCGCCTGGAACGCCTGGGCGACGATCGCGGAGAGGGGCAGCAGCAGGACGAAGCCGAGGTACAGGACCACCACTCCGACGAGGAGTCGCTGGCCGGCGGCCCGTGGTGGAACTGGCGAGTAGCTACGCACGCGCCGTCCCCGTCAGGTGCTCGATGGCGCGGGCGCCGAAAGTGAGTCCGAGCGCCACTGCGAGCAGCACAACGGAAATCGCTGCCGCAACCTCGGAGCGCCCGCTCTCGATCTCGCCGAACACGTAGATGGGGGCCGTCAGGGTGTGGTGGGGAATATTCCCCGAGACCACGACGATCGACCCGAATTCGCCGAGCGCTCGCGCATAGGACCGGATGGTCCCCGACAGCAGCGACGGCAGCAGGGGTGGCAGAAGCACGCGCCAGAACACGGTGAAGGTGCTCGCGCCCAGGGTGCGCGCGGCCTCCTCCTCAGCCGGATCCTGCTCCATCAGCACGGGCTCGACCGCCCGTACGACGAACGGCACGGTAACGAACAGCAGCGCCAGCACGATCGACGGGGCGGCGAACGCCACGGGCAGGCCGTGTGCGCCGAGCCAGCCACCGAGGGAGGACTGCGGTCCGAACAGCAGCACCAGCATCACGCCCGTGACCAGTGTCGGGATCGCAAACGGCAGGTCGACCAGCCCGGAGAGCAAGCCGCGGCCGGGGAAGTCGTACCGCGCCAGCACCCAGGCGGTGGCGGTGCCCATCACGGCGTTGACGAGTGCCATGATCCCGGCAGTCACCAGCGTCAGGCGAAGGGCCGCGGCGGCAACCGGGGCGCTCACCGCCGCCCAAAGGGCGGGAATGCCTTGCGCCAGGCCTTCGGCGAGCAGCGCAGCGAGCGGCAGCGCCACCAGTGCACCAACGTAGGCACACACGCCCGCTCTCACGAGGAGCCCACCGAGGCCCGGTGCGATTGCAGGATGTGCGAGGCTCACTGCCGGGCCCCGAGGCTGGCCGTCACCCGGTCGTAGGCGGCCCCGGGCGCAAACAGCGTCTTCTGGACCTCAGGCCAACCGCCGAGATCACGGACGGTGAACAGGTCCTGGACCCGCGGGAAACGCCCCTCGACCTCCCGGGCAACCGTCTCCTCGACCGGGCGGTAGCCGTACTGTGCGAAGGCTCGCTGCGCCTCCGGGGTGCGGAGGAAGGCCACGAAGCCTTCGGCGAGATCGCGGCTCTTGTGCTTGTCGACGTAGGCGTCGATCACGGCCACCGGATTCTCGATCAGGATGGTCGAGCGCGGCACTACGTACTCATAGTCCCGTCCTGCCTGGCGTCCGACCAGGACCTCGTTCTCGTAGGTAATCGCGACGTCACCCACGCCCTTCTCGAAGTTGACGATCGACTCCCGGGCGCCTTTGTCCATGACGCTCACGTTGCGCAGAACGTCGACGAGAAGTTGCTCGGCCGCGGGCGGCTCGTCCTTCTTCGCCGAGGTCTGGCCGCGCAGGGCCGCCCCGTACAGGGCACAGACGTTCCACATGGCCCCACCGCTCGTGCGGACGTTCGGAGTGAGGACGTTGAGGTGGAGCGTGCGCAGGTCGTCCCAGTCGCGAATACCCTTCGGATTGCCGGCCCGCACGGCGAGGGCGACGATCGACCGCGTCACCATCCCGTTCGCAGGTCCAGCCTTCCAGTCGTGGGTGATGAGGCCCGCCTTGGCGATGCTCTCCACGTCCGCCTCCAGCGAGAGCGCGGCGATGTCGGCCTCGAAGCCGCCGACGATGGCCCGTGACTGGGCCCCGCTGCCGAGGTACGACTCCTGGAACCGCACCTCCTGCCCGGTCCGGTCCTTCCAGTAGCGCTGGAAAGCGGGAATGATCGCCTTGCCGTACGCTTCCCGGGGCGTGGTGTACGCGCCCAGCACCAGGGTCCGGACAGCCGGCGCGGCGGGTGGCGAGCTGGCGCCGGGGGTTGGCGTTCCGTCACCACAGGCGGCAAGTGTTGCCGCGACCAACACCGCGGCGACAACGAAAGACGGGCTACGGTCGAGAGACGCTGACATCGACGGGACTCCTCCAACGCTGGTGACGGAGGAGCACGACCGATGCCACCCGAGGAAAATCAGAAAAACTCTTTTCTGATCAGTCTGTTGGGAGTGTTACGGTCGCCATCTGCCGAATTCGGCAAGCCGGAACGACCAAATGTGACGGAAAATATATTCTTTTTAGTAGTTTTTCGACGCCTGGCTTCTACTCTCGCCGCGGCCCCTTACCGCTGCCTCCCAGGGTCGCACGTTGAGGCATCGTTCCATTCGCCATGCGACCAGGACCGGAAGGATGGAGGCCATTAGCCTCTCGAAGTAAGGTAACGCTCCCGCCCACATCTTCCGTGTAGGTCTCCTCGTAGCCGGTTCCACTCGTTCGGGCGAAGTCCCGCGGCGTAGACGCAGCGAAGAGGGAAAACCAACCCGGTCCTGACGTTGCCGGCGACCCGTCGGATGACCGCTCGAGAGATCAGCCTGGACGTTTTCCGGGCTGTTCCGATGGATCCTCCGGAAAGGCGGGGCGGTTCACCGGTGGGCCTCGAGCGCGGGAGAGTATTCTTCAACGAGTCCTCACCGAGGCGTTTGTCCCACCAACGGCCCTGCAGACCACCATGACAGACCACGAAGATTTCCAAACCCTCCTCGGCCAGTTCGAGCGCCAGCACGCCAGCAAGGCAAAGCGCCCGCCGCAAGTCGGCGACCTGGTCCACGGAACCGTCGCATCCATTGGCCGCGATCACGTCTATGTGAACCTGGGCATCAAAGCCGACGCCATCATCGACCTGCAGGAGGTGAAGGACGCCGACGGCAACCTGACCCTGAAGGTCGGCGATCCGGTGGACATGGCCATCAGCGCCATCGACGCCGACAGCGGCACCCTGCTCCTGGGCAGCAAGCACGGGCAGCGCATGCACGGGGCAGCAGGGCTGGAGCAGGCATTCGAGCAGCACCTGCCGGTGGAGGGCCACGTCACGGGCGTCACCAAGGGCGGTGTGGAGGTGGAGATCGCCGGGGTGCGGGCGTTCTGCCCCGCCTCCCAGGTCTCGCTCCAATTCGTCGAGGACCTGTCCACCTATGTGGGCCAGCGCCTGGCCTTCCGCATTACCAAGTACGAGGGCGGCAAGCACCCGAATCTGGTGGTCTCGCGGCGCGAGCTGCTGGCGGAGGAGCGCAAGGCCCAGGCCGCGGCGCTGCGGGCAAAGGTGGTGCCGGGGGCGGTGCTGCCCGGGACCGTGACCTCGCTGCAACCCTATGGGGCCTTCGTGGACTTGGGGGGGGTCGAAGGCATGGTCCACATCAGCGAGCTGGCCTTCGAGCGGATCCACCACCCGAGCGACCTGCTGAGCGTGGGACAGCAGGTGGAAGTGGCGGTGCTGCGGGTGGACCAGACGGACAACCCCAAGCACCCGGAGAAGATCGCCCTGTCACTGCGGGCCCTGGCGAAGAATCCCTGGACGGACGCCGACCGGCATTTCCCCGTGGGCACGACAGTCAGGGGCCGGGTGACCCGGGTGCAGCCCTTTGGGGCCTTCGTCGAGCTGGCACCGGGTCTCGAGGGCATGGTCCACATCAGCGAGCTGGGCGCCGGGCGGCGCGTCACCCACCCCAACGAGGTCCTCAACGCCGGGGACGAGGTGGCGGCGACGGTGTTGAGCATCGATCTCGAGAAGCGCCGCATCGCACTCTCCCTGGACCCCGCGCGCCAGGGCACCGCCGAGCCCGGCCACCAGGCGGCGGACTACGCCAAGCCCAGCCAGGGGATGGGGACCCTGGGCGACTTGTTGCGTCAAACCATGGCCCAGGCCGAAGGACAACGGAAGACCAAGCGGCGACCGTGACGGATCGTTGCGGCTGGCAGGCCGAGCATTAGTCCACCCGGGTGGACGATGGGGATGTGACAGGACGATGGACGAAGAAACCGCCATAGCGAGCTTGTCCCGAGGCCAGCGCCCCTACTCCATCGGCGAGGAGATCGCCAACAGCCTCACCCACGGGCTGGGCGCCGGCCTGGCGATCGCCGCCCTGGTCATCCTCGTCGCCTTCGCCGTGCTCACGCACGACGGCTACAGGCTGGCGAGCGCGATCGTCTACGGGGTCACCCTCGTCCTCCAGTACGCGGCGTCCACGCTCTATCACGCCCTGCCCCAGCCCAGGGTCAAGCACGTCTTCAAGATCCTCGACCACTGCGGCATCTATCTGCTGATCGCGGGTACCTACACGCCGTTCTGCCTGGTGACGCTGCGCGAGGCGAACGGCTGGTGGCTGTTCGGCGTGATCTGGGGGCTCGCGATCCTGGGCATCGCGCTCGAGGCCTTCTGGGTGTACCGCCCGCGCTGGGTCTCTGTCCTGCTCTTCCTCGGCATGGGCTGGCTGGTGGTGACCTCGATCGGCCCGCTCGTCGACAACCTCGCGCCGGGCGGCCTCTGGCTGCTCGTGGCGGGCGGCCTCGCCTACACCGTCGGCACGGCGTTCTACGTCCTCGAACGGATCCACTACATGCACGCGGTCTGGCACCTGTGGGTGCTCGTCGGCAGCGTGCTCCACTTCCTTGCGGTCCTGCTCTACGTGATCCGCTGACCCTGTCGCAGGGTCGCGTCACGGCGGCCGCGCTCGTTATCGCCGCCGCATTCGTCTTCGCCGCCGTTCCGTGACCCGATTCGGCACTGCCTGGCCCGCCCGCAGGCTGTCCCCGGCGCTGAGATTCCACGGCCCCGAGACGAGCCCGCCGCCCCGGTCGCCCGGGGCGGCGGTGGGGATCTCTCAGGCCCGTGCCGACGGCAGGGCCCGCGTCACCTCACTGACCCATCGGACGGTAGACCGGCTGGCCCATCGGGTACTGCCCGCCGGACATGCCCGACATACCCTGCATGCCCTGCATCCCCTGCATCGGCTGTGAGCCCGGCATCCCGGACATGCCGGACATCCCGGCCGGCCCCATCGGAGAGGGACCCCGCTGCTGGGACTCGAGCTGCCGGATGCGCTGCTCGAGCTGACGGATGCGCTGCTCGTCGGCAGTCGTGGTCGGTGCCTGTGCAGGCGCTGGCGCCTGTTGCACCGGGGCTGGCGCGGCATAGCCGCCGTAGCCGGGAGCCCCGTAGCCCCCCGGCGCGCCGCCCTCGGGCCCGTAGCCGTACCCGGGCGGTGCGCCCGCCTCGGGTCCGTAACCGGGCCCCGGACCGTACCCGCCGTAGCCGGGGGCCCCGCCATAACCGTAGCCCGGCGGTGGCGCACCGTAGCCGGGGGGCGGCAGGTCGTCGTAGTTGTCGCGCTTCTTGTTCCCCATCCACTTGCCAGGACTCATCATGTCGCCGAAGTTGAAGGCGCTGGCGTCGGGGGAAAAGCCCACCGCTGCGGCCAGCAGGCCGGCGGTCAAAAGGGTGCCGAGACGTGGCGTCATTTTCTTCATGGGTTGCTCCATTTCTCCAGGTGGTTGTGTAGAAGCGGGTCCGACCCCCCCCGCCTCCTTATCTTTGGCGTGCCGGCCAGCGCGGGCCATGCGAGATAAACGGTGTCGGGACTGCCTGCCCCTCCGGGTGGTAAAGGAACCAGCGCCACCCGGCTGACTGCTGCGGGACACGGCAGTTATCAAGTATGGCTGATTCCGGCTGTACCTCCAGCACTGCCCGCAGCGGCGGTCGAAGAGAACCCGGCGCCGCGAGCCAAACGCGGAGGCGTCGACAGGCTCCCCGGATCGCCGAGACGACTCGACGGCCCCTGCGGCCAATCCCTCGCCGGGACACCTGCTAGCGGTAGTGACCCCGCAGTGCCTCGTGCCCCGGCATCGCGAGGATGTCGTCGAGCAGTGCGGCCGCCTGGTCGAGCGAGCCGCTGAACGGATCCATGAGGATCAGCTGCCTGAGCAGCTCGCGGCTGCCCTGGGCATAGGCGGCAAGCTCCACCTCGACCGGCGCGAGCCGGTCGCGCCACAGACGCGCGAGGATGGGCCGCGGCAGCTCGCGGGTACGCAGGCCTTCCACACCGGCGCCACTGACACGGGTGGGGACCTCCACCGCGAAGTCGGCCGGAACCCCCGGCACGAAGCCCCCGGTGTTGAGCACGTTGCCGACCAGCACCCGCGGCAGATCGCAGGCGATGGACTCGATGACGTCGACCATCACCTCGCCGGACTTGCCCGGCGGCACCAGGTCGGTCACGCGCGCCAAGGGGTCGCCAGCGACACGCCGCAGCTTCGCGACGGTCTGCTCCGCCTCGCCGAAGTAGACCTCGTCCCACCAGGCCATCGGGTCCTCGTGCCACCGGCGCTCGATGGCATCGTCGGCGTGG
>Ga0208980_10002134_pt1 | contig 12010 bp, 10 predicted proteins | sample WetSurMetagenome_3_FD_187993 | JGI IMG/M metagenome (GOLD analysis project Ga0208980, IMG submission 187993) | Wetland microbial communities from Twitchell Island in the Sacramento Delta, sample from surface sediment Aug2011 Site A1 Bulk (version 2) | ecosystem: Environmental > Aquatic > Marine...
AGCTCCTCGCTGATGGCGTTGAAGACCTCGGGGCGGTTCAGCGTCAGGGTGCCGATGCCCTCTTCGTTCTTTTCCAGGATGATGGTCTTGTAATCCTTGATCTTCATGGTAACTCCTTTCCTTCCTACCAGCTGATCTGCCCGCCGTCGATGACCAGCGTCGAGCCCGTCATGAAGTTCGAGGCCGACGAGGCCAGGTAAACGGCCAGGCCCTTCATGTCGTCCATCTGGCCGAGCCGGTTCTGCGGGATGTTGCGCTTGATGATCTCCTTGCCCACGTCGGTCGCGAAGAACTCGGTGTTCATGGGCGTCTCGAAGTAGCCGGGCAGGATGGCGTTGACCTGGATGTTGTAACGGATCCACTCCAGGGCCATGACCCTTGTGAGCTGCACAACGGCGGCCTTGCTGGAGCAGTAGGCCGCCATGTTCGCCATGCCGATCACCGCGGTGATGGAGGATACGTTGATGACCTTGCCGCCCTGGCCCTTCTCGATCATTTTCTTCGCGACGGCCTGGGTGAGGACGAAGATCCCCCGCAGGTCCGTGGCCACCGTGGCGTCCCAGTCGGCCTCGGTCATTTCCCGTTCGGGCTTCTTGAGGTTGATGATCGGCTTTTCGCTTCCGCCGACGCCTGCGTTGTTCACCAGGATGTCGATCCGGCCGAATTCCTTCATCACGCTTTCCGTGACGGCCTTGATCTGGTCTGTCTTCGTGATGTCGAGGGGGGCGGCAAAAGTCTTCACGCCCGTCCGGTCCTTGATCTCCTTGCAGGCCTGCTCGATGACTTCCTTGCGCCTGGCGCACAGAACGATCGCCGCACCGGCATCGGCCAGCCCCTCGGCGATGCCCCTGCCGATACCCGTGGCGCCGCCGGTGATGAGGGCCACTTTACCTGTCAGGTCGAAATAGGGAAGGTTCATATTCTCTCCTCCTTGTGATTACTTGGGGTATACGAGGATTTTTACGTATTCGCTGCCGTGCTCGATCAGCTCCTTGATCCCCTTGCCGACGAGGTCATCGACCTTGATGCGGGCCGTGATGAGCGGCTCCACATTGACGCGGCCGTCGGCGAGATACTGGATCGCTGCCGGGAACTCGTCCTCGTAGCCGCTCGAGAAAACCAGTTCCTTCTCGTGGCCCCAGAGGCGGATGAAAGGGACCTCGATGGGTTTGAGCGAGAGACCCACGACACAAATGACGGCCCTGCGGCCCGTGACCTTCACGGCCGTATCGAAGGAAGCCTGGTTGCCCACGCAGTCGAAGGCCCAGTCCGCCCTGAGGTTGTCCGTCAGTTCTCCGATCGCCTTGCCGGCATCGGTCTGGGTGGGATCGAAGACGGCCGTGGCGCCCGTTTTCTCGGCCAGCTCGCGCCGGCCCTTGAGGGGCTCGATGACGAAGATCTTGCCCGCGCCTGCCGCGCGGCAGGCCTGCATGACGAGAAGACCGATGGGCCCCGCGCCGACGACGGCCACCGAGGCGCCGATCTTGAGGCGGGCCCGCTTCACGGCGTGGACGGCGACGGCCAGGGGCTCCACGAAGGCGCCCGCGTCGTCGCTGACGGTGTCCGGGAGCTTCAGGATGCTGTACTCGGGGAAGACGCCAAGCTCGGCAAACGCCCCGTCCCAGGCAAAGCCCGCCGTACCCAGCTTGGTGCACATGACGAACTGCCCGCGCCGGCAGTAGTGGCACTTGCCGCAGTAGATGAGGGGATTGACGGTGACGCGGTCCCCGGGTTTCACGCTCTTGACGCCTTCGCCCACCTCGACGACCTCGGCGGAGAACTCATGGCCCAGGATGATGGGGCCGTTTGCCCTCCCTGTCAAGGGGTGGGGTTTGGCGGGGATGATGAAGGGCCCGCTCTTGTACTCGTGCAGATCGGAGCCGCAGATCCCGCAGGTCTTGATCCTGACTTTTACCTGTCCCGGGCCCGCCTTCGGGTCGGGGACGTTCTCGATCCGGATGTCTTCTTTCTTGTGCCAGACGGCTGCCTTCATGGTAATTCCTCCTTGCTGCCTATGCACGCTGCAGAGTGGCGCGGATCGCCTTCTTGACGTCTTCTGCACCGGGCACGTAGACTTTTTCCAGGCTGTAGTGGATGGGGACGAAGGGGGCGCCGACCCGCATGACGGGGGCGTCGAGCTCATCCAGGATTTCCTCGGCGACGCAGGCCGCGACCTCGGCCCCGATGCCGAATTGCTTTGCGGCCTCGTGGGCGATGACAAGCCGATGGGTCTTGCCGACTGAGTTGAAGACGGCCTCCTTGTCCCAGGGCTGGACCGTCATCAGGTCGACGACCTCCACGCTGATGCCGTCCTTTTCCAGGTCGGCCGCCGCACGGAGCGCCTCGTTGACCAGGCGCGACACGGCCACGACGGTCACGTCGGAGCCTTGCCGTTTCACGTCGGCCTTGCCCAGGGGGATCAGATGCTCGGTCCCCTCGGGAACCTGGCCCTTCATGGCGTGCAGCGTCTTGTTCTCGATGAAGACGACGGGGTTGTCGTCGCGGATGGCGGATTTCAGAAGGCCCTTCACGTCGAAGGGGTTCGCGGCCATGACGACCTTGAGTCCCGGCACGTGGGCAAACCAGGCCTCGAGGCACTGGGAGTGCTGGGGGCCGGCGTTGAGCCCGGCGCCCTCGGGCATCCTCACGACGATGGGCATGGTGAACTGGTTGCCGAACATGTAGCGCATCTTGGCGATCTGGTTGACGATGCTGTCCATGGCGCAGGTGACGAAGTCCATGAACATGATCTCCACGACGGGCCGCAGGCCGCACGAAGCCGCTCCTGCCGCCATGGACGTCAGGCTCGCCTCGCTGATGGGGGTGTCGACGACGCGCCGGGGGCCGAATTTCTTGAAGAGGTCCCGGCTCGCGCCGAAGGACCCGCCGGCCAGCCCCACGTCCTCGCCGATGAGAAGGACGTTCTCGTCCCTCTCCATTTCCTCCTCCAGGGCTTCCTTGATGGCGAAGATATATCGAACGTCTTTCATATCGAACTCCTTTACGAAGGGTGAGTGAGCGTACACTCACATCATCGGGGAAAATTTTTTACACGTACAGCCCTGCCGCCATCTCCTCCGGCCCGGGGTAGGGGCACTGGCGGGCGAAGGTTACGGCCTCCTCGAGCTCGGACCGGATGTCGGCTTCGATCTTTTCGATCTCGGCCTGTTTGAGGATCTTTTCCTTCAGGAGCCGCGTTTCGAACTCACGGATGCAGTCCTTCGCCATGGCCTCGTCAACCTTCTCCTTGCCCCGGTACTTCTGGGCGTCGCCGACGTAGTGGCCGTACCAGCGGTCGCATTTGACCTCGATGAGCGTGGGGCCTGCACCCTTGCGGGCCCTCTCGACGGCTTCGCCGCAGACCTCGTAGATCTCGACGACGTCGTTTTTCACGATGATGCCCGGGATGCCGTAGGAAGCGGCACGGTCGGCGAGGTTTTCGATTTTCGCGTGGACCGGACGGGGCGAGAACTCGGCCCAGCCGTTGTTTTCACAGAGGAAGATGACGGGCAGGTTCATGACCGAAGCGATGTTGAGGGTCTCGTGGAAGGTGCCCTGGTTGGTGGCGCCGTCGCCGAAGGTGGCCACGGCCACCTGGTCCGTCCCTTTGTATTTTGCGGCAAAGCCTGCGCCGGCCACGATGGGAATGCCGCCGCCGACGATGCCATTGGCGCCCATGATTCCCTTGGAGAGGTCGGCCAGGTGCATCGACCCGGAGCGGCCCATGCAGTAGCCCTCCTTGCGGCCGAACAACTCGGCCATGGCGCGCTTGAGTTCGATCCCCTTGGCGATGGCGTAGCCGTGGCCCCGGTGCGTGGTGCCGATGTAGTCGTCATCCCGCAGGTGGGCGCAGATCCCGACGGGTGCCGCTTCCTGCCCGATGCTGACGTGAAGGAAGCCCAGAATCTCGCCTGCGGAGAATACCTCCATGAGCTTTTCCTCTGCCCGGCGAATGCGCACCATCTGCCGGTAGAAATCGATCATCTTTTCCTTGCCCGGTTTCCCCATTTCGATCTCCTTTCGCTTTGGGACTTGGCGGATTTCTTGAAGTGATGGCATTCCACACTGTCCCGGTCGCCCTCCTCGACGATCTCGATGGCATGCTCCACGAACTCGAGGATGCCGTCCATGACGACGTCCATGGAGTCGTGGCGCCTCTTGAGGCTCCAGCCCCTGAGGACCAGGATGACGTTGAGGTAGGATATGATGTCCGCAGCCAGTCTCAGGCGGGCCTCGTCGATCTTCCGGCCGGTGAAACGCTGGCGCAGAAGCTCCTCGAAGACCTGGATGTAGCGGGTTTCCTGGGCGAGAACGGTGTGGACGCTCTCACGGTCGTAGTTTCCGGATTCGCGGTAGAGGAACATGACCACGTCCTGATATTGATACAGCAGCTCCATGTTGTGCCTCAGGGCGGCACGGACCGTTTCGTGGGGATCCGTCGATTCCTCGATGGTCCGTTTCAGCCCATCGGTGAGGAGCGTCGTCATGAAGTCGTAGACGATGTAGAGGATATCCTCCTTGCTGCGGACGTAATTGTACATGGTGCCCATGGTGAGGCCCGCCGCCTCGGCGATCTCGCGGACCGTTGCCCCGTGGAACCCCTTGGCGGCGAAGACCTGCATGGCGCCCTCGATGATCTGCTTGCGCCGCAGGTCGACGAGCCTTGAGTTCTTGATGTTGGCGTGGACTTCTTTTCCGTGTACCTTCATGTTCCTCTCCCTCCGCAGGGTGTTGTGTTGCCGAGCAACCTTACCATGCATCAGAGGGTCGTGCGAAGAAAAACCTTTTGCTTTTCCCGTATTCGGTGCTATGATCAGAAAGAAGTGATTGAGCGCTTAGTCAGGTATCCTCTTACGCGATCGTCGAAGGTCTGTCAAGCACAAATTGAACACGATGAAATTATTTTTGCCGCCGGGCCGATAGCGTCTCCCCATGGGGGTCTCGACCCGCTCCGGTGCAGGAGGAAAGGAAATGACAAAGTCAGCAAAGAAGGAAAATATCCAGGATTTGACTCGTGAGGAGCTGCTGGGCTTACTCGAGGATGCGGCCCTGAATTGGCTCGCTCACGACGGGCTCTGGTTCCAGGCCGTGGAGCGGCGCTACGGGACCGATGCAGGCAGGCAGTGCAGCGGGGAGGCGATTGGCCCCTATTCGGAGATCGAGGCCAAGCGGATCCTGAAACGCTTCGGACTGCCTCAGAACGGAGGGATTCCGGTGCTCATGCAGGCCCTGAGGTTCCGGATGTACCACCTCATCAACAGGCAGGACTTCGTGGAGGTGTCTGCAACACGCTGCATTTTCCGCATGCGGGAGTGCCGGGTGCAGGCCATGCGAAAAAAGAAGGGGCTCCCGGATTATCCCTGCAAAACAACAGGGACCGAGGAATACAGCCACTTCGCGTCTGCCGTGGACCCGCGGATCAAAACTCGCTGCGTGGCCTGCCCGCCCGATGCACACCCCGAGGAATTCTGGTGCGCCTGGGAGTTCACACTGGAAGAATAGGGTTGAGGTGTGAGGGCAGGGCATCTGCGTGGCAGCGATCTGCGAAGATGTCCCCGTCCATCTTCCAGGAAGAGAGGGCAAGGGATGCTCTCGATCTCACGGACTTCATCCGGTAGCCCAGTGTCATGGAGCCCGGCGGGGGGCTGAAAGGGGCTTACGGGAGGTGCTGTGAATTGCAGCCGCATTTTTGTATACAAAATCCGGTAGATAGAAAAAAATGAGTGAGCGCTCACTTTTTTACTTGACAATTTGCCTGGACTTGAATATAGGTCGGATGCCAGTTGAGAGGAAGAAAAGAACGCTGCCGGGGAGGGAAAACCAGCAGGGACCGCGCTGGCTGGGAAACTCAGATGGGATTACATCTTTATTTAAGTACAAGGAAAGTGAGTGAGCGCTCAGTAAGATATTTGGAAAGGAGGTCAATTCATCCGTCATCCCGCTGAAGGGTTGAGAAAAAAAGGGGAAGTCGTTATTATCTGTCGCTTTTAAAATAGAAATCAAAATGGACGAATCGGCCGGTAACCATCCTGACGGGGGTTTGATCAGCACGCAACGAGGGCGTCACGTCGAGGAGGAAGGGAAAAAGAGGGGACCGGTCCAATCCGAGACATCAAACGGAGGTGGAAGATGGCTCAAGGAGCTCAAACTGTCGCGCAAAAAGCCTGGGGATACCGCTGGGTAATCCTCTTTATTGTATGGTTGCTTTATCTCATCAACTATTTTGACCGCATCAGCGTTCTGACCTTTCTTCCCTACATTCAAAAGGATCTTAACCTGTCGGCCGTAGAAATCGGCTGGCTAGGGTCGATCTTCTTTTTCGGGTATGCCATCGCGCAGTTCTTCGCGGGGTTCCTGGCCGACAAGTTTGGCCCCAAGAAGACCATGAACATCGCCATCTGGGTCTTTACCCTGGTGACCTTCGTCACCGGTTTCGTGCGGACCTTTTCGCAGTTCATCGTCCTGAGGCTGGCCCTGGCACTCGGCGAGGGGAACCACTATGTCCCCGCCGTCCGAGCCATCGCCAACTGGTTCCCCATGCAGGAGAAGGGGCGTGCCAACGGATACTTCGCCACCACGTGGGCCGTTGCCCCGGCGATCGTGCCCATCGTTGTGACCTGGATGTCGGCGGATCTCTTCGGCGGCGCCTGGAGGCCCGTCTTCTTCGTCCTGGCCGTTCCCGGCCTGCTCGGCATTTTCCTGCTCTGGAAGTACATGAGCGACACGCCCCGCGAGATCCTTGAAAAAGGGAAGATGACGAAGGAAGAGTACGAACTCATCACCTCGTCGATCGGCGCCGATGCCTCCGTGCACGGCAAGACCTACAGCACAAAGATCTTCACGACGGACCCCCAGTACTACCTCTTCACCATCACCTTCTTCACGCTTCTCATGATCTACTGGGGCATGACGACCTGGATCAGCACCTTCCTCGTGAAGATGCACGGCCTCAATATCAAGACCATGGGCTTCTATGCCGCAATGCCTTTCATCGTGGCCTTCTTCGCCATGTGGGCGGGCGGCCAGGTGGCGGACAAGTTCTTCAAGGGCAAGATGAAGATGGTCACCATCATCGGCTTTTTGGGTTGCATTCCCGTTCTCTACTTCATCGGTCAGACCCCCAAGGGCGACACGGGCGCGCTGCTCTTCTGGCTGGGCATGGGCGGCTTCTTTATCAACTTCCCCTGGGGCGTGATGCAGGCCTTCCCCTCCGTTCGCTACCCGAAGGAAGTCGTCGGCCGCGCGATGGGTATTTCCAACGGCCTGGGCCAGTTCGGGGCTTTCATCTCCCCCATGATCGCGGGATACCTCGTGGTCACGCTGCCGGACGGCTCCTATAACTTCGCCAACGTGTTCATCTTCTGGTCCGCCCTGGCGGCAGTGGCCTCGATTGCGGCCTTCATGCTGGCCGAGAAGCCGGTCGATCACTCCAAGTTCGAGACGACGGGCAAGTAGGGATCGTTTCACTGCGGCAAGAGCTGGAAGGAAATCCGGTCAGGCCGGTTAAAATAAAGAAGAAGGGCGGTGTCTACACGATGCCGCCCTTTTTCTTTTGTGCGCCCATCGAACCGGGATCCGATGATCAGTGGCCGACCTCGGCCCAGGTTTTCTTGATTTCCTTGTAACGGGTCTTCCGGGCCGTGACGAATCGCTTCCCGTTCCAGGCCCGGACGGTCAGGGTCAGGTCGGGAGGGTCGATCGTGTAGATGTTGTACGCCGCGGGCTCCCGACGCAGGCGCGTGGAGAGCGTCGAGGCCTGGGAGACGAGGATGTGGGAGCGGATGGTTTCGTGGTGGCTGCGGATGTCGTCGGAATACCCCACGTGGTAGTGGCCCGCCAGCAGCACGTCGACGCCGCACTCCTCGAGGACGGCCAAGGCCCTGGCCGCGCGGCCCACGATCGAATAGGGCGGGATGGGCGGGGGGATGAAAGGGTGATGCGTCACGACGATCTTGAAGATGTGATCGGGGATGCTGCAGAGCCGATAGCGCAAAAGAGCGATCTGCTTGTCCGAGATGCGGCCGTTGACAAAAGCCAGCGAGCGCGCCGTGTTGACGCCCAGCACGGCCATCTCGGCATCGATGTACAGGGGGTCCATGTCCGCCGCGATGTAGCGGCGCCAGCGGTGCAGGGGCAACAGGAACCTGCGCACGGGATTGTACAGGGGGATGTCGTGATTTCCCGGCACGACGATCTTGGGGCAGGGGATCCGCTCGAGGAAGCCCCGGGCGTCCAGGAACTGCCGGCGCCGGGCCCGCTGGGTAAGATCCCCGCTCACGGCGACCAGCGTCGGCTCCAGCCGGCGAAGATCGGCGAGCAGCTCCCGGATAAGGAGAGGGTCCTCGCGGCCGAAGTGCAGATCCGATATGTGGGCAAGCCGCCTCATGATGCCTTCCATATGAAAGAGGGTTCACAATTCACAACAATCGTAGTATAAGAAGACAAACAGAAAAAATCAAATTTATCCAACCGTTTCCACCGGAGTCGGTTTCAACCGGTCAACCATCAGCCTCATTCGATCCCATGTTCTTCACGGAGGCCCGTTGCCATGAAGCGCACCAAGCGGGGGCTGCTCTCCGAAGGCGCCGAGACCCGGCACGAAAGGACATCAAAGCCCGGGCAGGCCGGGAAAGACATCGGTCTTGCGGAAAGTAATCTCGCGGAAAGCGAACAGCTTCTGCGGAGTGTTCTTCAATGCTCTCCGGTGCCCGGGTTCGTCATCGGGCGGGACCACCGGATTATCCACTGGAACCGGGCCCTGGAGGAAATCAGCGGCATACGCGCCCACGAAGTCCTCGGGACGGCCGATCACTGGAGGGCCTTCTACCGCAGCGGGTCGAGGCCCTGCCTTGCAGACCTGCTCGTCGATCAGGACTACAAGGCGATCGAGAGCTGGTATGGCAGCAAGTGCCGGAAATCGCCGCTCATCGAGGAGGCCTATGAGGCGACGGACTTTTTCCCCGAGCTGGGCCAGGGGGGCCGCTGGCTGCGGTTCACGGCGGCTTTGATGCGGATCGCCGGGGGGCAGGTGGTGGGCGCCCTGGAGACCCTGGAGGACATTACCGAGAGGAAGCTGGCCGAGGAAAGCATCAGGGACAGCGAGCGGAGGCTCCAGAGCGTCATCCACGGCTCGCCGATTCCCACGTTCGTCATCGGGCGGGACCACCGGATCCTATACTGGAACCGGGCGCTGGAGGAGTTGAGCGGGATCCGCGCCCATGAGGTTCTCGGGTCGGCCGACCACTGGAGGGCCTTCTACCGCAGCGGGGCGCGGCCCTGTCTGGCCGATCTGCTCGTGGATCAAAATTTCGACGCCATCGAGAACTGGTATGCCGGCAAGTGCCGCAAGTCGCCGCTCATCGAGGAGGCCTACGAGGCGACGGACTTCTTCCCCGAACTGGGCGAGGGGGGCCGCTGGCTGCGATTCACGGCTGCCGCCATCCACGACGCCGAGGGCAGGCTCGTGGGGGCCATGGAGACGCTGGAGAACATCACGGAGCAGAAACGGGCCGAGGAGGAGCTTCACAAGGCTCAAAAGATGGAATCCCTGAGCGCCATGGCCGGCGGGATCGCACAGGACTTCAACACGCTCCTGTCCGCGATTCTCCGGAATGTCTTCCTGGCCAAGATTTCCGTTCCCGACGAGGACAAGATGCTCGAGGACGGTCTGGCCATCGCCGAAAAAGCGGGTCTTCGCGCCAAGGAGCTCACCCACCTGCTCATCACCGTGGCCAAGGGGGGGTATCCTGTCCGGAAGGTGACGGGCCTGGTGCCGCTGTTGAAAGAGGCGGCAGGTTTGATTCCCGCGGGGCAGGGCATTGAGGTCCATTATTCCCTTGACCCGGATATCTGGCCGGCGGAGGTGGACGAGGGACAGATCCAGCAGGTGCTGCGGCACATCATCCAGAACGCCATTGAGGCCATGCCCGGCGGAGGCTCCATCGACATCCTGGCAGGCAATGTCATCGTCGAAGCATCGGACAGGCTGCCTCTCAAGGAAGGCCGATACGTCAAGATCTCCATCCGCGATCATGGCCCGGGCATCCCCGAGGAGCAGCTCTCGAAGATCTTCGACCCCTATTACACGACCAAGGAATCCCGCCGGGGCCTGGGGCTTGCCGTGAGCTACGCGATCATCCGCAACCACGAGGGGCTGATCCGCGTGGAATCCCGGGAAGGGCACTTCTCGGCCTTCCACATCCTGCTGCCGGCAGCGAAAGAGAATAGAAATTAGGAAGCGACGAAGCTAAGAAGATCGGAAAAGACGATAAAAAACGTTAATGTTTGCGCAATCCCCCTTTCGTAAAGGGGGGATTTTTTATGCTGCAGAGCATGAAACTTGCAGGTTTTTCTCATCTGTCGGCGTGCCGGCGATAATCGATATTTCAGGAAGGATTCGTTCATGTCACTTGTGGAAAAGATCATTGCAAAGAAGGCCCGGGTGGGAGTTATCGGCCTGGGCTATGTGGGCCTGCCCCTTGTCATCGAATTTTGCCGGGCCGGGTTTACGGTCACGGGCTTCGACGTGGATGAAAAGAAGGTCGCATCCCTTCGCCGGCGGGAAAGCTACATCCGCCACATCGACTCGTCGCTTCTCAAGAAAGAGATCAACGGCAACTTCACGCCGACGACGGATTTCAAGAGCCTCGCGGAGGTGGACTGCATCCTCATCTGCGTGCCCACCCCGCTGGACCGCAACCGCGAGCCCGACATGCGATACGTCTTCAATACGACGCGGGCCATCGCAAAAACCCTCCGGCCGGGACAGCTCGTCGTGCTGGAGTCAACCACCTACCCGGGGACGACGGACGGGGACATGCGGAAGATCCTCGAGGCCGACGGGCTGAAGGCGGGCCGGGATTTTTACCTGGCCTTCTCGCCCGAGCGGGAGGACCCGAACAACAAGAATTTCGGCGTGCGCAACATCCCCAAACTCGTGGGGGGCTATACCCCGTCGTGCCTGGAGGCGGCGAAGGCCCTCTACGAGACGATCGTGGAGCGGGTCGTTCCCGTATCCTCGCCCCGGGTGGCCGAGGCGGCAAAGCTCCTGGAGAACATCTACCGTTCCGTCAACATCGCCCTCGTCAACGAGCTCAAAATCTGCTTCGAGCGGATGGGAATCGACGTCTGGGAAGTTATCGAGGCGGCGGCCACGAAGCCCTTCGGTTTCCAGGCCTTCTACCCGGGTCCGGGGCTGGGCGGGCATTGCATCCCCATCGACCCCTTCTATCTCACCTGGAAGGCGAGGGAGTACGAGTTCAACACGCGCTTCATCGAGCTTGCGGGCGAGATCAACACGTCCATGCCCGACTACGTGGTCTCGAAGGTGATGGAGGCCCTCAACGTCCAGGGAAAGCCCGCCCGGGGCTCGCGGATCCTGATCCTGGGGCTTGCCTACAAGGCAAACGTCGACGATGACCGCGAGTCGCCCTCCTACCGGCTCATGGAGAAACTCGAGCACCTGGGTGCGCAGGTGAGCTACAACGATCCCTATATCCCCGTCATCCGCCCGTCGCGGGAGTACGCGAAGTATGCGGGCCGTAAATCCTCTGCGATTTCAGGAGACTATGAGCTCATCCTCATCGCCACCCCCCATGACGAGTATCGGAACATCGATTTCGCCGCCCTCAACGTGCCCGTCGTCGACACGCGCAACGTCGTGAAGGCAAAAGGCGAGTGGCTCCACCGGGCCTAGAAAATGTTCCCCTTCCTTGATCTTCCTCTCCCTTGAGGGGAGAGGATTGAGGTGAGGGTGACTAATCCCTTTCCGATGACGCCCCCCTATGAAAAAGGGGGGCAGGGGGGATTTTCTGACGCATATCACACCTTTACCGAAGCCAGCCTCCGTATCCGGGTGAAAAACCTTTCCTCTCGAAAGACCTCAAGTTTTACCTTTTCCCTGCCGAATAAGAATACAAGGTTTGTTCTGCGCGCAGGACAGGGCCTCTCTTTCGCCTTTCCGACGATAATTCCACCCGACGGGGTGATACGAATCAAAACATGTTCGAAC
>Ga0208980_10002135_pt1 | contig 12007 bp, 11 predicted proteins | sample WetSurMetagenome_3_FD_187993 | JGI IMG/M metagenome (GOLD analysis project Ga0208980, IMG submission 187993) | Wetland microbial communities from Twitchell Island in the Sacramento Delta, sample from surface sediment Aug2011 Site A1 Bulk (version 2) | ecosystem: Environmental > Aquatic > Marine...
AATTGTAGGTACCGGTGGACAGGGAGATGAGTGTGCTCTCACCTGCGATCCCGCCTGCGCAGCCGCCAAAGGGGGCATCGCCGACCGCGGCGGTGATCGCTTCGCGTAACGAGCAGGTAGTGTTCGGGGTGTTGTTATATTCGTCGTTTAAAGTATCGACGACGATGGTCGTCTCCCCCGGAATGGCGGTCGCATTACCGAAGGGCAGGGAAAGAGCTGCGATGAAGGCTGTGATAAACAAAACATGAATGACTTTCATCAGATACATCCTCTCTATGTGAAAATAAGTACTCATATGAGTATATAGGATATTGTTTAAAAGGCAAGAGAATCGCAACCTTAAAACCCTTCTTGAACCACAAAGCACACGAAGTTCACGAAGAAGAGCATGGGTTGGGTAAACGCGCTTGTTTTTCTCCTTAATTGGGATAGGACGCAGCGCGCAGCCATCCAAAGCCGGCAGCATCGTTACAAAATTCCCATACTTCCCCATAGGGGAGAACTACTCTTGCACAGCATTCTTCGTAGGACGCACAGCGACCTGAACGCCCCTGCAATATTACATCGGGGGTGATTATTTGCATTTCCACTTCAATTATGTTATATATAAGATAAAGAAGATAATAATAGACTATATTAGTATTGATGGAGTAAGAAATGCTTAAAATATCATCAACGTTGTTGTTACTGACCATCCTTTTATCAGCCTGTGCAGCACCGGTCGCGACTGAACCGGTTGAGACGTCAGTTTCCAACTTTTCAACGGCAACCCAACAGGTGAGCGTCGAAATCGAACCCACGCTGGCGATGACCGCCACGCCTGAGGTTTTGCCACAAGCATTCAACCTGAGGGAGAATTTTGCCGACCTGGCGGTCGTCAACGATTACAGCACGAAGATCGAAGAACTCGCGGGTAAATCCGATCTGGCGATCGATGCCACTGCCTATAGCCCGGACGGGCGTTATGTTGCCTATGGGGGGTGCACAGGGAATTGGTCCGGGCATTGTCAGAATGATGTTTTTGGACCGAGCGATTCCTTTATCTACATCCTGGATGCCCGCACCTCGGAGCTGGTGGCTTCCCTGCCGGAGAATAAGACCACCATTTCCGGGCTCTCGTTCTCGCGTGATGGAAACAAACTGGCCTATGCCACTTCGCCTGCCAAGGTCGCTGTCTGGGACATCCCAAGCGGGTCAGTCGAAATCGTCCTATGGCAGAAGGATGACGGCTCGTCCTATGGCAAGGTCGCCTTCAGCCCCAATATGGATTCAGTCGCCTTCGTCTTCGATGAATACCTGTATGTCTGGGCTTACCCGGGAGGCGAATTACTGACTCAATCGCCGGCCTTCTGGTATGCCCTGGATTTTCCACAGTTCAGCGCAGACGGAAAGCGGCTGGCGGTCTTCACCCAGAATTACGGCAAGGAGCTTGCGGTCTACGATACCGATACCTGGCAGGTGATCTCGCAGATCACACCGCCTGGAGGTGGAGCTCATCGGGCAGCGTTATCACCGGATGGTTCGCTGCTGGCCACCGTGGAGGGGAAAGACGCTGCGGATATCTATTTATGGGATGCGAATACGGGCGAGCAGGTCGGCACGCTGGATGAACCCTTGGAGGCGATCCTGGCGATGACCTTCACGCCGGATGGGCAATTGCTGTTCGTATCCGGTTATTCCACCACACCAGGTCAGGAAGACACATTCAGTGTCTGGGATATGGCGAACCGGCAATACCTGGGGGGGATGATCTTTGAGAATGAGCCCAGCCGGATCTTTTTTTCCGCGGATGGCCTGACCTTCTTCGATAACACACACTTATGGACCCCGGCTGATGAAGACATATTAACCGCGCGCCAGGTGCTGGAAGTCTACAACGCCGCCTTGCTCCGCGGCGATTATGAAGCCGCGGCAGCCTTGTTCCTGGTTTCAGAGGATACCCTGGCCTGGTACGAAGAAGCAGGCTACGACACCTCCGATATACCGGCCATGCTGGCCGCCGTTTGCGCTTCCTCCGCCGAGATGTGCCTGCCGTTTAAAACCGTCCGGAATGGCGGCCTGGACCGCTGGGGTGATTACGAGTTCTTCGTTCAACGCGAGAACCCGGATGGTTCCCTGTATGTCGATCCGGATGGTTTTGTTCACATCTGGTTGAACGTGGTTCAGGATACTGACGGTTCCATGAAGGTGATCGGTTATCCCCTATAAATCTCCCGTAGGGTGGGCGGAGCCCCGTAGGGGCGATCCGAAGGATGCTGAGCGACCCACCGTCCGTTTTTTATCTGTTCGGGCGTAGCGCTGCGGAGAATCCCAACAGCAATCGAACCACAAAGCCCTCAAAGAACACAAAGAAGACCACACAGAAGAGCAATATAGCATCATAAGAACCCCTTGGCATCGGTGGTCTGTAGGTTGGGATGAACGAAGTGAATCCCAACTTCATTATTCTCCGGATTATTCCACATGGCAACGAAGCGCCTGCACGTGATGCGTGCTGCAACCCCCTGAACAGCTTCCCTCCGGCTTAGAGCTCTAAGGAGCGGTCCACGCAGTGTCCTTCGGAGCTCAGAGGAACACAACGCTCATTGAGCGCTGTTCTACCTGATGGTCGCTGCACTTGGGGGAGGGCAAGGCGGTAGCAAAACCCACCTTCCTTTATTTTCATCGCGAGCCCCGCTCTTGCCTGCGGTCTTTCGGGGCGGCAATCCATTATTAAAGAATAATGAACTCGGATTGATTCCCCCTCACTTCTCGTAAATCCTTTTAGTTGATAGCTGTTTGTTTATTAATAAGGTCAGGGATACCCAGGCCTTCGGCGTGTCCACAAGCTTGCATGTCTTTTGACATTCCTGTACAATGAGGTCTTCAATTGCCATTTCGGCCGATCTCTTTGGATTTTTTCCCAAAAACATCCAGCGTAACTGTCTTTTGTAGACAGGCGATCAAGGAGAACGAGTGTCAAAGCCTGAACCCGGTGGGTCCTCGGGGGAATATGTAAATGAAGCTTTGTCGCATGGGCAGGGCAAGCAACTGCTGCGAACGAAACTTTACATCCCTCCGGTGCGGCCGAAGCAAGTCGCCCGACCGCGCCTGTCTGCCCTTATCGATGGCGGTTTGGACCGGCCGCTCATCCTGGTCTCCGCGCCCGCCGGCTACGGAAAAACCACCCTGGTCAGCGGCTGGGTGAAAGACCGGAGCATCCCATCCGCCTGGCTCTCACTGGATGAAGGCGATAACGATCCGGTCCGATTTTTTCAATACTTGTTTGCAGCCCTCGTATCATTTGCACCAAATATTAAAGAAGACCTGCCTGGCATGCTCCAGGGCATCCAACCAGATCAATTTGAAAATGTTGTGACGCTCCTGGCCAATGAATTGGTAGCATTTTCATCTCCATTCGTTCTCATATTAGACGATTTCCACGTGATTCATTCGGAGGCAGTTCTAAGGATTCTCACCGATCTCCTCGAGCATTTACCCCCCCGCATGCACCTGGTGATCATTACCCGGGTCGATCCCGCTCTGCCGCTCCCCCGATTACGGGTTCGCAACCAGCTGCTTGACGTTCGGGCGGACCAGCTGCGTTTTACGCGTGACGAGATTGCCGCTTTCCTGAATGAAGCGATGGAGTTGACGTTATCGGTTGGCGATCTCTCCGCGTTGGAAGTGCGGACGGAGGGATGGATTGCCGGCTTGCAGCTGGCAGCCCTTTCGATGCAGGCTAGTCAGGACATTCACGGTTTTGTTACGGCATTCACGGGCAGCCATCACTATGTCATGGACTACCTGGTGGAAGAAGTGCTCAAGTTGCAACCGCAGAAGGTGAGTTCCTTCCTGCTGCAGACATCGATCCTGGATCGCTTATGCGGCTCATTGTGCCAGGCTGTCGTAGGGGCGGATGGTGATGGTAATGAGGCTATCGACGGGCAAGCCATGCTGGAAGCCCTGGAAGAAATGAATCTCTTCGTTATCCCGCTGGACGATGAGCGCCACTGGTACCGCTATCACCATCTTTTTGCCGATGTTCTTCGCAAGCGGCTCGAGCATCAGTATTCCCACTTGCTGCCCGAACTTCATCGCCGCGCATCCCGATGGTATGAACAAAATGGGATCATGGCCGAAGCCGTCCAGCAGGCCATCGCAGCCGGTGACCAGGACCGGGCAGCGCAGTTGATCGAGACGAACGGTTGTTATTTACTTATGAGCGGCGAGGTGACGACCTTGCTGAATTGGGCCGACGCCATTGAGTTCCAGTCAGAGACCAGACCCTGGTTGGCCATTCAAAAAGGCTGGGCGCATGCCATCACCGGGGACCTGAGCAAGGTCGAGCCGACCCTGCAGGCACCCGAAAAAATGCTCGCTCCACTCGAACACACGGAAGAGGTCAGGACCATGCTGGGAACCATCGCAGCAGCCCGGGCTCATTGTGCCAATTCCCGGGGGGATACGCAGGCGGCTGCAGAGTACGCCCGCCAGGCGTTGGACTTGCTGCCCGACTGCAGTTCAATCTCTCGAAGCATCCGAAGTGTGTTGGTCTCGATCCTTGGGGATGCCAGTTGGATCAATGGAAATTTTGAGGAGGCCATCCGCGCTTACACCGAAGCCATCCGGATCGGTAGAGAGGCGGATAACCTTCACATGGTTATCATCGCCAACTCAAATATTGCCGATATTTTAATGAAACAAGGGCAGCTTCACCGGGCAGCAGACACCTATACCCAATCTTTACAAATGGCAGTTCGTCCGGATGGGCAAAGATCGCCATTGGCTGCAAGGATCTTTGCCGGTATGGGAAGATTGTCCTATGAGTGGAACCGATTGGATGATGCAGAGCAAAGCCTTCACCAGTGCGTGGAGCTGAGCCGGCGCTGGGGGGATATCAATCAGCAAGCTTACGCCTATGCAATTCAGGCACGGCTGGAGCTGGCACGGAATAATCCGGAGCAAGCCCGGGAAGCCATGCGCAAGGTGGAGCAATTAGCCGCAGAGCATCCACTTTCTCCCCGCTGGTCCATCCAGGTAAAATCCGATCTGGCGCGGGTAAGGCTCGCCCAAGGAAATTTGGAGACGACTTCCAAGCGTATTAAAAAGAGGGGTCTGCAGATCAAAGATGAAATTCCTTATCGGCGAGAGTCTGAATATATGCTCCTTCTGCGAGTGCTCCTGGCCCAGGGCGATCATGAGGCAGCCATCCTCCTGGCCGACCGATTGCTGCAGTTAGCAGAAACTACCGGGCAGATGGGGTTGGCCATCGAAGCTCTGATCCTCTGTGCGCTGGCTCACCAGGGGAAGAAAGAAACCGGGCAAGCCCTGGCGGTTCTGGAAAGAGCGCTTGCCCTTGCCCAGCCGGAGGGTTACGTTCGATCCTTCCTGGATGAGGGTGAAGCGATGACGAGATTACTTTGCCAGGTCCAATCCCGTCGGGTCGGGAGCGATTATGCGGCCGTGCTGCTGGCCAAGATTGGCAAAATCTCCACTATGGCTCAACCCTCCATGCAGCTGTTGAGCGAGCCGCTGACCAGGCGTGAGGTGGAAGTGCTTAAGCTCATTGAAGCCGGTTGTACCAACCAGGATATCGCCGGGCAGTTGGTCATCTCCACCCCTACTGTAAAGCGTCATATAACCAATATCTATACCAAGCTGGATGTGGAAAGCAGGACGCAAGCCATCGCCATTGGAAAGCAGCTCAAGATATTCGACTAAGCAGTAAAGGAAAAGGGTTTTAACCAGCCGGCAGTGGAACGTGTTCACTGCCGGCCTTTTCATTTCTTGAACTTCATATTAATCGAGGGGGAATGCTGGTTTTTCTTTACGGAAAGATACGACCCCCTCTACAACCTTCAGACGATGAAGCCGCGCCGGGAAATGGATAAAGTAGGGATGAGAAAAAACATGATGAAACAGATGAATGATCACAACCCTGATAGTCAAGGCCTGCTCCCCACCGGCGCCCCTGGCGAATCGTATGAGATCCATATGAAGGGTCATCTCGATGATAGTTGGTCGGATTGGTTGGAAGGCATGGATGTGAGGTTATTGGAGAACGGGGAGATGATCCTTTACGGGCGCATCGTTGACCAGGCCGCTCTGATGGGCATCCTGACGAAACTTTATGGTTTGAACCTGACTTTGATTTCGGTGAACAAGCAGGACGGCGTCTTGACGCCCGGGCGCGAAGTCAGTCAACAAAAATAATACCAAGGTTGAAAAAATAAAAGGAGATTATGAAATGGAAAACACAAGTCAGCTCAATTCAAAATTTGGAACCCTTCCAAAGAGCGCGCTCATGATCGATAAGCTCCACTCGTGCACAGACTGCCCCATTCGCCAGATGGCGATGAAGCAGCCGCACTCGATCTTCGCCCGGCTGCATGCCTGGCACCGGACCTGGTGGCCGGGTTGGAACGCACACCAGGCGCGAGCCTGCGCCCTGAGGGCTAATGCAAGTAATCGCTCTTAAAAAGAAAAATCATTTTGGAGAAAAAATGGAAAGCACCGGCAAACTTGATCCCGTTTTGGAGGTGATCGCTGGGTGCGATGGTTCGGATGCGCGAACTGAAGCAGTAAGAAAATCGACGAACACGGGCAGGGATGGTTCCCGCACACGGACATGGTGCGAAGACCATCCCTCCCTGAAATGGTGTCAGCAGTAACGACATCAACCAGGGCTGTTTTTCACAGCACAGCATACTCTCAACTGAAGGAGAATCAGACATGGAAATAACATTATCAGACTTAAATTCAAAGAAAAGACGTGCTATCCTTGACGGTGGGCAGGCGTTCGCGCTGGTGTGGTTTGGGCAGATGATCTCATTCATAGGCTCAGGCTTGACCAGTTTTGCACTGGGGGTGTGGGTCTACCAGAAGACCGGAGCCATCACTCAATACGCACTCATTTCATTATTCTTCGTGCTGCCGGGAGTCCTGCTGGGACCGCTGGCAGGCACGCTGGTCGATCGTTGGGATCGCCGCCAGGCGATGCTCATCAGCGATTTGGGGGCCGGCCTCAGCACCTTGTCGATTGCCGTGGTGTATTTGCTGGGCGGGCTGCAGATTTGGTACGTTTACCTGGCTGTGTTCATGAGCGGGGCATTTGGCAGTTTACGGATGCCTTCCATGATGGCGGCCATGACCCAGCTGGTTTCCAAGAAAAACTTTGGTCGCACCAGCGGCATGCTGGAAATCGTGCAGGTTGGACAATATCTCATCGCCCCCATCGTCGCAGGCGGGTTGATGGGAAGTATTGGCCTTTCAGGTGTTATCCTGATCGATTTCACATCCTTTCTCTTCGCCGTTTCGATACTGCTATTTGTCCGTATTCCCTGCGCAGTTAAAACTGCAGAAGGTCAGGCCGGCAGGGGTTCCCTGTTGAAGGAGGCTGCTTATGGCTGGTCGTATATTATGGCGCGACCCGGCCTGGCAGCTCTGATGGTGTTGTTTGCCTTCGTCAGCTTCACGACCGAAATGACCGTTGTGCTCTTCACGCCGCTCATCTTATCTTTCGCCTCGACAGCTCAATTGGGCCTGGCGATGTCATTGTGCAGCAGTGGATTTGTAGTCGGAGGGCTCATCATGAGCTTCTGGGGTGGACCCCGGCGCCGTATCAAAGTGGTGATTATTTTCCTGATGCTGCTGGGGCTGTTCTCAGCGCTGATCGGGCTGCGACCTTCCGTGGGTCTCATAGTTGCCAGCGGTTTCATGGCGACCTTGTGTGTGCCCATCGTCACCAGTTCCAATCAGGTGATCTGGCAAAAGAAAGTTGCTCCGGATGTCCAGGGACGGGTGTTTGCCATCCGACGGGCGATCGTATTGGCGACCCCGGTGCTGACCTATGTGAGTGCTGGTCCCCTGGCAGATCGTGTCTTCGAGCCTTTGATGGCTGTCAATGGTCCTCTGGCAGGCAGCATCGGGCAGATCCTCGGCCTGGGGCAGGGGCGCGGCATAGGCTTGTTATTTGTCAGCATGGGCTTGCTGCTTATCCTGGTTACCGCGATTGGTTGCCTTTCTCCACACCTGCGCCGGGTTGAAGATGATCTGCCGGATGCAGAGATCAGTCAACCGATTTATGCGGAAGCGGATAATCGTTCGTTGAGACCAGTACCCGCTCTAGAATAGAAGAGTGGCATTATCTGGCTGCTTTTCGTCTATCGAAAATAAATTCTTAAATCTTTTTGGAGGAAAAAATGGAAAACACAAACAAACCTGATCCCGTTTTGGATACGATCGCCTGGGGTGCCTTTTTTATCCTGTGGGGCATCACGGAGATGTTCCAATCCCTGCCGGACGGCCTTGGTGCACTCGGCGTCGGTATCATCCTGCTCGGGCTCAACCTGGTTCGTTCAAGGCAGGGGCAGCCCACCAGCGGTTTCACCATCACCCTGGGTGTCATGGCCTTGCTCATGGGTGCCCTGGAACTGGCAGAGCCGTACCTGCACCTGTCGATCGAAATACCGGTCTTCCCGATCCTGCTGATCATGTTCGGTGTGAGCCTGTTGGGCAGTGCATCGAAAGGAAGCAAAAATCATGGATAGATCACTTCAAAGATTCTCGTTTGCAGAGGGGCACATCCAACGTGCCCCCCTCGCCAGGGGTATGGGATGGGGATTGATCGGAGGACTGGCCGGTACGCTGGTGATGGATATACTCCTGATGGGTGCCCTGTTGGCGGTCGGGCTTCCAGTATCTTTCTGCTTCTCGATGGTTGGAGACACGCTGGTGCGTTTCTTTTGGCTGCTGGGCATGCATCTGGCGGGTGGCATTCCAACCGGAATGCTCGCCCATTACCTGATCGGTCCGCTGGTGGGCATGCTCTTTGGCGCAGCCTTGACGCTCTTTCCAGCGCGGCGGGTGGACACGATCAAGAAGTGCATCCTCGTCGCCATCCTGTACGTTGAGATCCTGAGTCAGCCCCTTCTGGCGATGGCACCGTTGTTATTAAAAATGGATCAGCTTACCGTGCGTTTGTGGTTTGGCGGGTCGCTGATCATGCATTTGATCCTGGCCGTCATCCTGGGTTCGATCGTTGGCTACGGCCTGCGGTTATCGCCGCTGTCCCAAAGAAGGACTCAATGACTGTCCCGAATGTATGGGCTTTCACAGGACCAGGTCCTCCTGCCATGCCTGATTGGTTTGCCAATGCGCGTGAGGCTGCTGGCCATACCGGGAGAGGATTGACCGGCAGGTCGTCTATATCGACCGGATTTTTGGTTGAGCATATTTTGACCGGTAATAAATAATTAGTGAAGAAAGTTTGGTAGTTACGCGATGTATTCGAAGCAAGAATCTTTAAAAGTAGTGATCGGAAAAACGATTCGATCTGTTGTTTTCAGGTCCGGGTATGATGCCAGTCCGGAATCGCAACTCTTCCTGGTATTTGAAGATGATACTTATTTTGAATTTTATGGACAGGAGATTGGTTGTGTTCGTTCTTTGTCAGAAGGCGATATGACCAGAGCCATCGACTATGCCAAAAAGTTTGGCAGCCAGGTGTGTGTCGTGAACCGAAATGTATCCTCAGGGCATGAGTGAGCGTCAGTCAGTAACAAGTTCGAATTGCGAATGGAGGCACTGACTCTGCCTCTCCCCGTGTCTCGCCTTTCCATCCAGTGCTGCTAAATATTAATTCTCAGCATTTGCTTTCCACGATGATGCGCGCAGCCATCTCTGCCGCTTTACCGGTGATTTGCAGACACTGTTCCATGAGCTTCTTTTCCTGGAACATGGCTTGACCTTCCGGGGTGTTCATGTCACAGCCGCCCAACAGGGTATAACAGTTGCAGTCGCCAAACTCCTCTTTGAACTCCCGGATGACTCGTTGTGTTGCCAGGTAGGCCGGCTCCACGGATTCCTCCGGGGTCGAACGGCCCAGTACCAGGCCGATCCCCAGGATGGCTCCGGTGAGGGCTCCGCAGGTGGAGCAGGATCGGGACATGCCACTGCAAAACCCGGTGGCTATTTTAGGCAGGAGCTCAGACTCGACACCCTCTGCCCGGGCAATGGCGAGGATGACACTCTCCGCGCAATAGAGACCGGAAGCAAAGGATTCTTCCGCTTGTTTGCGTACTTCGGCGATCGATGTTGGCTGCATGTGCATCTCCTTGTATAATTCTACCCAGTAATCTCGATGTTAGGCATGTCTCCCTAGGGTACAGTTTACGCATGCAAAATACAACGTGGAATGGAAGATAATCATGAAAAGAATTACTATATCTATTCTTGTATCCATGTCGGTGATTTTATCATCTTGCTATAAATCCTTGTTACCTTCATCCACCGAAAATAGTCCAAGTGACACTGTAATTACTCATAGCAGTTATCCGGAGACACAAAATACGGATGTACCGACTACCAGTATTACACAAAACACAGTTTTCGATGTTTGTCCACAGATGGGTGAGTATCATAAAAATGATTTGAATGGTTCAGTTATTTTATATAATATGGGTGTATCTTATATTGTAGATTTAAAAAGCGGCTCATCAATATCTATCGGGGTACCAGGAGACAAATTTTATTATTACACTATCTCTCCGGACCAGAAGCGGTTCTTCGCAAACGGATGGCGTGAAGGTAATGATCAATATTCTGGTTTGAATATTTTATCGAATTCAAATGGTGTATCAATTAATGTTACCGAGATTAGTACTGAAATATTTCAGTGGCAAAACAATGATAATGTTTATAGTATCTCATACGATGAAATCGTTTTTCCTCAAGCACTAAAGATTACTAATCTTTCTGATTTATCAGAACGGAATATTTCCCTTGACTTCTTATCAGAATTACGGGATATCAATATTAATCGATGGCTAATAACTCTTAGTCCGACTGGCGAATATATCGTATATCCTGATGTTTTTACTCTGAAGGGTGATTCTAACAAAGAATGGGGTGTTGGTTTTTCTCTATATAATATTCAAGAGAAGAAAGTAGTAAGCAGCCTAAGGGATTCAAGCCTTATTGACTTTTATGCAAGGCCAAATTGGACATCTGATGGCTCCAAATTTTATATTGCCACGAGTGAGGATGGAAATCCATACCACGATGAGATTTATTCTATGAATATATCTGGGAGTATTGAGCGATTATCAAATTTTACAGAAAACCACTCGTTTGTGTCCATCCGAGGGCTGAATTTATCACCTAATGAGGATAAATTGGCTTTCTGGATCAGCTTAGATCCAGAAAAGCCTCTTGAGGAATACTTGGCTATACTTGATATCAACTCGGAACAGACAACCAGATATTGTAATAATGGCAATATTGATAGTGCTGGAACAGCCTGTTATATGGGTGAACCTCCATTCTGGTCCCCTGACAATACTCACATAATTCTAACAAATTGTATAGCGCCGAATGATATAGAAAGTATCAATACAAAAGTAATAATGATTGATTTGATTAATAACGTACAAAGTGTTTTGGTGGAAAACGAAATAGTCAAAGGTTGGTTAGTAAATACACATATAAAATAATGGATGAACAATACTGATGCCTCAATATTTAACATAATATATCTACCCAGGGTGAAAGTAAAAATTGATGATTATAATCGCCATCCATGTCATGGACCGATCGCATTTTGGTGCAGATTGGTGCAATTCTCAAAAAACGTCATGGTGAGCTGCTCAGGAGGACACCGCGCCGATAAGGCGTAGGCGGTGGGCACCTTCTCTAGTGGTTCTGCTTCATAACGAATGCCCATCAGCGGTGTAATTATCCGTATTTTCCTCGAAATTTCTGTGTAGATGGTGCAGATCTATTGGCGAACTTTCACGTATATTGCGCTTAAAGGTCGGCACAATCCCGTAGTCTCACCCTCTCCCTCCTATTCGGGGTTTTGAATGGGAGGGAGAGGGAATCTTCGCCTGCTCGCATTGCTCGCGGCGTCCCTCGGAGCGCCTCGCTTTGGGAATGAGCAAAAAAGTGGACACAGAAAATGTACTGATCAGTTAGACTAAAGGAGTCAGGAGATCAGACATGGAAGACAGGAAATATCGGGTGTACA
>Ga0208980_10002136_pt1 | contig 12001 bp, 7 predicted proteins | sample WetSurMetagenome_3_FD_187993 | JGI IMG/M metagenome (GOLD analysis project Ga0208980, IMG submission 187993) | Wetland microbial communities from Twitchell Island in the Sacramento Delta, sample from surface sediment Aug2011 Site A1 Bulk (version 2) | ecosystem: Environmental > Aquatic > Marine...
TGAAATAGCTAAGCACGTGAAATCCAAGATTCTTCATCTTTTCTGCATATCCCTGCATCTGGGCCACTGAAGTCGGACTGCCACCGAACCTGGTCCATGTCTCATTCGCCCCAACAGGTGGAATGAACATCCCCATATACGGAAAATCAAAGCTGGCCCTCCAGTTGACACTGAAAGCCATCTTTTTCATCTTTGCAGCATCAAAATCCACATCAGAATCTGAATATCCGCCTGTGCCGGCCATCGAATCCGCTTCGGCAATGACCGGGTTGAAATATTCAGGATATGCATTGCTCATCCAGCGAAGTCCTCCCCTCCAGTCGGCCTCATGAGTTACAATATCAAAAGAGAATTTCAGGATGTTTTTATCGGAGATGCGGTTGAATAACCTGTTGAATAAAACAGTCCCATCATCCTTAACCTGCATTGTAAGGTCAAGGATATTGTCATCAGGATTGAGAATGACACTTAACCCCTTGTCGGGCTCGCTTTCAAAGAAGGAGACCAGGGGAATACAAAACAGGTCCCACTGAAAAGGGATAAAAGCTATTCCCGGTCTGTCGTAGCGAAAATAGGGGGCGCCGTAATAAAGAGTGTCATTAAAAAACTTCCTTGACAAAAGAGGATCCGTCCAGTTTTGACGAGCTGCTGCGTTTTCTGCATACTGCAGCTCGTTTCCGGTGTAGCAGGACTCACTTATCCGGGGATCACCCCACGGAGCCCATATGGATGATTTGCTTCCTGCCTGATAATTAACGGCTGTAGTGATCTTTGTTGCCCAGGGCTTTCCTGTTCCCCGGATCTCAATTTCGCAGCGGATATTGTCACCTGATGGCTTGAATCTCTCAGTGAGATAACATGAGAAGCCTGATTCATAGTTCTTCAGAAGCCTCCGGTTCTCTAAGCTGCCATCTGATAATTCTACTGATATGACCTCACCCGTTGTCAGACATCCTTCCAGAACAGTACCTATCTTAACCGGCCAGCTGAATTGAGGGTAATTGATCTCCTTCAGCGAGATTAGTCCTTCAGATGTAACACCGGCAACAAGATTGCCTGATCTGATTTCAGAAGGCTGGCCTTGAGTGAGTGTCGAAACAGCCACTAACAGGAAAGCAATGAAGAATAAAGCCTTGTTTTGCATGGTTTGCTATTTTAACAGGTCCTCAAGGTTCTTAATTTCAAGGTATTCTTCATCCTTATCACTATATATTCCGTCAAGCAGGAAGACTTTATCCTTAGCCATCCGTAATACAGGCTTTATGTCATCGGTCTGCCTGTATTTGAACAGAGGCAGATTCGAATTCCACAGCTTACCGTTCATATCCTTTTCAGGTGCTGCAATGAACAGAACTGAGTATTTAAGATCCTGTAATATCTCAATGTTTTTCTTCAGGTTCTCCTCATCTCCTGCAATCATTGCAAGTGAAGGAGCAATATAAAAATTTGGTTCATCGACTGATAGTTGAAGATCTTTCGCCTGAGCAGGCAAAACGGCAAATTTTCCGGGAGCGAGTCTTAAATGTAAATTCATGCTTCTCGTGGCAGCTTCACGGCATATCTCCTTAAGTGTACTGACAAGCGATTTAGAGTATTCCTCATCAGTAAAGTTATTTTCAATTGTGCGGTGGGTCGTTATTATTAGATCAACGGCTCCAAGAAGTGCCATTTTTTCAATAACGGACCTGAAGATATCCATACTTTTTAAATACTCTGCGGAATCATTGTTTACTATCCTAAGATCGGGAAAAAGATTTATCCCTGAGGTCAGGTCAACAATTACCCTTAAGCCCTGACTCCTGATCCAGACAGCTTCCTTTTGCAGGGATTCTTTTTCGCTGTTGTAAAGGTACTTCCAGTCAACATTGACCCTGTCGAAATGCTGAAAAAAGGTTGGCCGCAGGAGTATCTCTTTTTTCAGGGAAGGTGTATTGCCAATGGGCAATCCCCTGTTTACCGGATTCGGAACCGGCTTAATGAAAGGCATTATCTCAAAACTTCCCTCCTCCATTTCCACCCTGAATATCCTGATATCTCCCCCGGCAATCGATTTTCCTGTGTTCCTGCCCGGATCATCCGTTACTGTATCCGGGAGGAAACCTGTAGCTTTTCTTTCTGAAACATCAGTAGGCAACTCACTTACTTTTAATATTTTTCCAGCTGTGGGTGTGATATTGAACGGCTTCTCAGTCCAGGTGTTGTTGCAGATTGCCAGAGTGTATTCACCATGATCTCTTCTGCAGGTGATCATGCTCAGGCCTTCAGCCTGTTGAAATATTGCGGTACTGCCTAAAATATCCCTGAGGATCAATTCAACATGGAGGAGCAAGGGAAAAGGAGACTTCATTTCAGTATCGATTCCCGGATTGCCGTAATTTTGAGATTTGAAACCCGTTCCGAACGGAGAAGCAAGAACAGTAAGACTTCCCTTTCCCCTTCTAACCTCATAAGCCAGGGAGATATTACCTGATGAAGCAAGTATTCTGGCATCAGATGGGCAGATTAATTCCCTGACTTTGAAAGCAGACCTTTCTGTTAGTCTTTTTTGGCCTGAAGTTATGAGCGCATGCTCGCCTACTCCAAATTCTTTCTGTCCGCTTTTTATTCCGAAAAGTCCGTCAGGAATCCTTTCAAGATTACCTGCCGTTATAACCAGCTTCCCTCCCGAATGAACATATTTCTCAAGCTTATCTCCGATTTCATATCCGCCGCTTAAACTGCCGCCAATAATTATTACGGGATACTGCTGCATGAGCCACAGGGGACAATCGCTCAACAGGCAGTCGGCAGCATCGCCAAATGGAGTAGCTGTAATAAATCCCTTTTCATCATGAAAGAAAGAAGCATCCTGGTATCCGGGATAAAGGAGATTTAGAATGTCATCGGTGAGATAGTCGCCTTCGTCATATGGCAGGTTGCCCCAGACCCTGTAGATATTATCAGTATAAAGATGCCTGGGAAATGACCAGCCAGAGAAGAAGTCGAGCATCACAGCAATGGGAGTGTAAAGATTCCCCGGATTTCCGTTCTGTTTCACCCACCGGACTGCCGACTGCTGAATTTTCCCTACCGGGCTCAGTTCATCCTTGCTGTTAAGAAATGATGACTCAAAGCCCACAGCAACACAATTGTACATTATATGGCTGTAAATAAGCCGCTTTAAAAGACTAAGGCTCGTTCCTTTAGTACCGCCTCCGTTGTAGTCGGTAATTCCGGAGTAGTTTTTCCAGCCCCACCTGTTCCAGACTGATGCATTCCCGAACCATGGAACACCATACTGCTTTCCCGCTCCCCTGATAAATGAATAATAGATCTGAGTATTTGGCAAACCCTGCGCCGTTTCAGCACCTATCATAGTATATACACCCTCCTTCAGAAAATAATGACCGAAATTGAGTGAAACCAGTGTAGCCATTTTATTCCCGAGCCTGTCTGTCAGCCCTTGAAAATGATTTTGAAAGTTCAGATATTGCAGTTCCCTGCTTCCTCCCGCAGGAAACATCTGGCTCGCGTATCCGCCTACATATCTTCCATCCTGTTCACCGTTGTCCATCCCCAGCCAGTGATCACCCAGTTCTTTTTCAAATAATCCGGCAGTATTGTCTGGCATTGCAAATTGCTGCCAGTAACCACCGGGGCCAGATCCTGGTACAAATCCCCAGATATCAAAAAGGTAGAGATTCCTTTTTTTCAGCTCCTGAACCACATCGGGAAGATCCTTGCGAAAAATGAGAGGATATGATGGCCAGATAATATTCCCAAGTCCATATTTGATAGTATACTGGTCGAGCAATTTTATGTAATCCCCGTCAAGCGAGCGAAGAGCCATGAACTGGATCTGGTTGCCAAAGATGGTATTGTCGGGCGGCTTGACTCTGCGCCTTATGTCATCAGGATGCTGGCGCGGATTCAGTGGATAATTATAAATCCTTATCCTGCTGCCGGTCTCATTCTGCGAAAGTGCAGCAAGACCGGTTAATGCCAGAATTAAAATTATCGTGAATACTCTGCTCATAGGTCTGATTTTTAGGCTCACAAAGAGCCCGGTTTGATAATATCAGATCTTAAACGTACGAATGCTCTTAACTGTTCCAAATGGGGTATTTACCAGTGAAACTTCAATTGTGTATTTTCCCTCCTTAAGATCGCTCCCGGTTTTGAAAGAACAGTTATTCTTGCCAAATGAAGCGATTGTGATTTCCTGTGATTTTTCCAGGACGACTTTGTCATTTTCCAATATCCGGAACATTACCGTTCCCTTCCATTCATCTTCAAGATCGTTTATGACAATCACAGGAATATCCTGATCTGTTCCTTTTTTGATTTTATCATCCCAGAAATCTGCCATTAAGCCTATCGGGGAGAATGCATCATGCATATATTTCAGGAAATCCGGCTCCCAGGTAAGATTTGCAAGGTCAATCCAGTTGTCGCAGGTTTGGCCATCAGGCCTGCCGTATCCGAGCGCTGTAAAATGCAAAACCCCTGCTGCATTCCTGTGACAGCGCCAGAATTCAGTTTCGGCTGCTGTGTATCTGGCATAGGTCTCCCAGCGCTGTTCAGGTGTCGATTCCCTGCCAAGGAGATTTTCATAAAGCTTCTTTGTAAGGGTTGTGGGACTTCCGTCGCGATTAAGCCAGAGCCATCCATATTCATTGATGATGACAGGATTTGTACCGGGATTTTTAATGGCATTACCTTCGGGAATTCCGTTTTCCTTTGCTATATCCCTTAATTTGAAATTGGGGTCTGAAAAATGATAGGGATGAGATTCGAATATATCTTCCGGCTGGCGATTGGTGCTGTAACTGTTGTCCCAGCTTCTGCCTGACAGATCAAGCGGCCGGACCTTTGCAATTGCAGAATCGATGGATGGTTCGGTTAACAGTGTCTCATTGTTTGCATCCCAGATTATGACGGATGGATGGTTCCATCTCTCCTGCATCCACTCCCTGTATTCAGTTGCCAGCTCTTCGCTGTTTAATTTCTTTACCCATTTATTCCATGAAGGTCCCCCGTACCAGATCGGGAATTCGTCCTGAATCATAAATCCTTCCTCGTCGGCAATATTATACCACTCTTCAGGAGGAAACCCTATGCAGTTCCTGAAGGAATTCCAGTACATATCCGTTTTAAATTTCTTATGCATCCTGCGAACCCAGTCATAATTCCAGGGCAGGCTGTCGCATAACGGATCTTCAAAGAACCTGTAAAGTGTAATGTTTGTACCTCTGAGGAAATATGGCTTCCCGTTCAACATTGCCTGATGAGTAACAGGATCGAAATGAAGTTCCCTCATACCAAACTTAGTCGAGTATGAATCGGCATTGGTATTCACCTCAAGAGTATAGAGGAAAGGTTTTTCCGGCGTCCATAAGCTGCAGTTCTCTACCGGGATCTTTATATCGATGGTATTGTCACCACCGGCACCAAAATCGAGTTTGCCAGTAGTAAATGCTCCTGCTACTTTGCCCGATGCAGTTTCTCTTATTAAAAATGCAACTTTTGAAGAGGCCGGCTTATCGCTGCTGAATATTTTTGCCTGAACCCGTGCAGTCCTGTTCTCAATGTCAGGTGCTACCTGGACATTCTGAATAAAAGGAGATCCGCTAAGGATCAGATCAACATTGTCAAATATACCTGAGATGTAGCGTACTTTTTCATAATCAAAACCATCGGGCATGTCGGACGGCATAGAACCCCTGCTTGCCCCGACAGCTATTACAAGATCGTTGTCCCCTTTCCGGATAGCTTTTTTAAGGTCAAAATATCCGGGTGTGAAACATGGAAGATGTTCACCAAGATAAGTTCCATTAAGGTAAACCCTGGTCCCGAACATTGCTTTCCCAACCTTAAGGAGAGCAATTGCAGGAATATCCTGTGTTATTTTGATTGTACGATGGTACCAGTAAGTTTCCCGCAGACTGTCCATCTGATGATAAAACAATTCAGTATTGTTGTCAATAGTCTGCCTGTCGGGAAGAGGAGGCGCCGGATTTACAAATGAAGGCTTCGCAAGTGTTATAAGCCCGGGTACCGTAATTGTATGATTAAACACAGAAGGCACAACATCTTTGGCTCCGTCTGTTATCTCCCACCGGCCATTTAAACTGATTGTATTTCTGACAGCCGTTTTTTGTCCGCATCCTGCAATTATTACAATGCAAAAAATGGCTATAAGGATATTGGCATTTTTTTTCATATCTGATTTGTTTACTATTAATTATCTGATTTAAAGGTATTCCAATGGAAGCTTCCATGGCGACCTGTATTCAGGGACAGACAATTTTACAGCTTCGCTATCGCCGGTTATCCGTTCCGTGTCAGGGTCGAACCGTATTGATCGTCCTAGTTTAAGTGACAACGTGCTCAGAGCAACCGGGATATCAATTCTGGCATGGTAATCAGGGTTGCAGGAGGGTTGTTTGCGCGACCGGATGCATCCGAGCCACTCAAGTTCATGACCCGGGGAGGGAGCAATTGACTTTGGAGGCGTCTGCATTCCATCCATCCTGTTTCCCTCCGGAAGGATAATGTGGTTATCATAGTCGGTCTGAAGGGTGCCATTAACTCCGTGAAAATAGATACCAAGCCTTCGCCTGCTTTCCTGCCCCCTCAAAAAATCGAAGCCATAGCTGTTAGTGATAGAACTCATCCAGGTAAGATTAAGCTTTGGATAACGTATCAGGACCTCGTGGTTATCATATACGTCTCCATCATCCTTAATTATGAACCGGCCACCTGTGGCACTTACTTCCAGCGGAAACCCGAGGTCGAGAGCCCAGACCGGAAGGTCGATTATATGTGGTGCCATCCCCGGAGTCCATCCGCCGCTGAAATCCATCCAGAAGCAATGATAAAATGCGTCTTTCACCAGATTCGGATTAAAGGGCTGCATGCGTGCAGGACCAACCCACATATCCCAGTCAAGTCCCTTGGGTATATTCATGGTGTTGTTACCTGAGCCAATTCCGTGAGGAGCTTCATTCATGACAAAAAATGTCCGGACTGAGCCTATCGCTCCAAGATTTCCTGACCGGACAAGTTCAACAACACGCCTGTAATTTTCACTTGCGTGGATCTGAGTTCCGACCTGACAGATATTTTTATTCTTCCTGATGGCATTTCTGACAGCAAAACTTTCGCCAACATGCATTGTCATCGGCTTTTGCAGGTAGATGTCTTTGCCTGCCTCTGAAGCAGCAATAGCCATTATGGCATGCCAGTGCGCCGGTGTTGCGATGATAACAGCATCGAGGTCTTTTCGCAGGAGCATCTCCCTGAAATCGGTGTAACCTGTGCATGTCCCGCTAAACTTTGCAAGGACAGGATCCAGCCTTTCCTTCCAAACATCACATGCTGCAGTGACAACAACATCCGTCTGTGACGAACATATGCCCAGGCTTACGTTGCCCAGTCCACCGCATCCTATAATTCCAAGATTAATCCTGTCGCTGGCAGATACTCCTTTAGCGCTTGCCAGAGAAGATTTCATTATGACCGGAGCTGCAATGGCTGCTGCCCCGGCGGTCCTGATAAACCGGCGTCTGGAAGGGGAATGTTTTGAATTCATGGCGCTTGAATATTTTTATATGAACAATTTTCAGATTAATCTATATTCAGGAGAATAGACTGACATTTTAAAGCTATTGACTGACAGGAAAAGTAAATTTCAATTCCGGGGCATTCGGGCTGTTGAATTCATCCCACATCCGAGCTGAAAGGACATCATCCGGCATCATGCCGGGATGGACAAGAAGCCTGTACCGAAGAATCAGGGGTACTCCCGCAGCAAGACTGTACCTTGTCCCAGATGAAGGAAAAGTTGGCTGTATCCACGACAGATCGGGGTATTGAATATACTCGCCAGGGTAATCAGGATTCGCATGATGCTGAAGCACCAGGAGTCCTGACCTTGTTTGTGATCCTGAAAATAATCCGCTAAGGTCGGACCAGGCTCTGACAGTCTGACTAACAACTGAATCCCTGTGAAAGGAGATTTTCTGGAATTCAGGAGTCTGCATCCTGATATTGAGTCCGCCGTAGAATTTAGTCTCCCGCCTGGCGATAGAAACACTGTCTCTCAATGCAACAAACCTGAATGAGAGATCTATTACCCTGCCATATTTACCGGAGTGGTATGCCCTTATAATTGCAACCTCCCTTACAACCGGGATGCTGTCTTCCCATTTCCAAATGTTTTCAGCTTCAACCTGCGCATAATCAGATTCGCTTATTACTCTGACATTACCCGTCGGCCTGGCAAAAACTATTTGAAGGGCGTGAAGATCTCCAACCTTTGTGCCAAATTCAACCTCGGGCCATGCCCAGTAAATACCCCGGTGATGAGGATGGTCCTTTGACCAGTCGCGCGTCAGCATTTCCCCGGAGGGGCCATATAGCGGATGGATGTAATTGCTTCGGGGAACTGCATAAATACTGGGATTAGCCATGAAGGTATCATTGGCCTCCCGACGGTATTTATTGGCAGGCATCGTGTCCTGAGCGTCTCTCTCAAATACGGTTTTATAGTTATACTGAAGGACAGGCCTGCTGCCCTCGGAAATAATTATCTGCCCGCTAACCGGATCCTGAATAGCCCTTATTCCATCTTTACAGGAAGTCAGGATGGTCAAAATTGCCACACAGGAGGAAAATGCTATTTCTTTCATGCAGGTCCGGATTTAAGATAATCATTAAAGATACTTATTTCCGTAAACCGGTCTGACAGATATGCTAATTTTTATGACATTATAAGCTGACAGGAACAAAAAAACGGCGCCTTTCAGCGCCGCACTCAAATAGACTTGATATCCGCGTTATTTTTTAGCCGGGGCAGATGAAGTAGCCGTATGGCCGGCTGACGCAGTTGTGGCTGGCGGAGCCATTTTCCTCAGAAACTTTCCGTCCTTGTCATATACAAGTGTTTCCATTGCAGTGCCCTTGTGAATCATTACATCATAAGAGACAACTTTATTTTCTGTTATTTTAGTTGCCTCCTTGATTGCATAACCCACATAGTTTTTGGCAATATTGTCAGTTATTGCCTTTGGAAGATCTGCTGGTTTTACCTGCACTTTGGTGATCTGCGCATTAGCAACAAGAACAGCCATGATGAATGTCATGATGAATAATAGCTTTTTCATAATTCTATAAAAATTTGGTTTACCTGTCAAAAGTATTTTCCGATTCTGAAGAGAATCTGAAGATGGAAAAATTTAACAAAAATTTAAGAATCGCAGCAACATAGAGTCTCACTATCCGGAATTCTCACCATAAGTAAGCCTCATTTCATGTATGTTTCCGGTGCATGAGTAGTTAATCTGCATCTTATAGCTGTCGGTGATCTTCCTGACTATCGATAATCCAAGACCAACTGATTGGGGATTGTCGGTCCCTTTATGAAATCTTTGAAAGAGGAGCTCAGGATCAACTGTTAATGGCAGCCCGGAGTTTGATATTATGAGGTGGCTTTCATAAATATCGCATCTCAGGAATCCCTTGTCGATATTATACCTGACAGCATTGCTTATAAGATTTGATATCAGGACCTCAGCCAGAACTTCGTTCATCTCCACAATTGCCTTCGAGGAGGCATTAAATTCCACCCTTATTTTCCTGAGGCTCATTATTTCCCTGTAGTTGTCAAGACAGACTGTTATTTCATCTCTCAGGGAGATCTTCTTAACATCACTATAGTACTGATTTTCAATCTTGGAGATTATCAAAAGCCCCTGGTTAAGCTTGAAGAGCCTGTTGGTAGCTTCATTGATAGATTTTATAAGGTCAATGCTATCCTTTCTGAGATTTTTATTCTGCATCAGCAACTCCGATTTTGATCTTATAATAGCCAGAGGAGTCTGGATTTCATGGGCCGCATTTTCATTAAACTCCTTCAGGTTAAGATAATCACTTCTCATCTTCTGAGCCATTCTCTCCAATACTCTGTTAAGCTGCTGAAATTCAAGAATATCTGTCTCAGGTAATGAGAGAGGGCTATCCGATAAAATGTTAAAGCTATCGGCTTTCATAACGGATCTGTAGAAAGGGCGCCATAATTTTCTTGAGATGAGATAGTTTATTAAAAAAGAAATTACAAGCAAAGAAATAAAAAGGCAGAAGGTATAGAGGCTTATTGATTCAAGCAAATGGATTTTTTCGGTCAGAACCTGGTAAATCGTTATGGAATAGCCTCTTTTCCTGACAGTAGTGCCAGTATAATAGATGAATCGGTATGGCAAGTCCTCACCTGAACTGTCATCGTGCATTACAGTATCTTTTATGATCTCAGTTTCATGTACCGGGCTGTTGAGGAATCTAACATCTATCTGATGCCCGAAGGTTGCCGAGAAATCAGGAATAGTCTCATCCTGTTCAACCTGATCCTGAATAATTCCCTTCTCAGTAACCAGGCTGGTGTCAATCTGCTTGTAGACATCCTTCCTGACTGCAAAATAGAGAAACATGCCGCCGGCTATCATGGCTACAGTGGAAAAAAGAAGGAAATAATATGAACTTTTGGTAATCAGCTTCAACTGTCAAGGAATTTATATCCAAATCCATAGATGCACTTTATGTAATTTTTGCTGCCTGCAGAGGTTATTTTCTTGCGAAGATTCTTTACATGTGTGTATACAAAATCGAATGAGTCTGTCAGAATGACCTGATCCCCCCATAAATGTTCAACAATTGACTCTTTTGTTATTATCCTGTTGCTGTTGGTGAGAAAGAACAGAAGCAAATCATATTCCTTCCTGGTGAGATTGAGCAATTCATCGTTTACGTATGCCTGCTTATCAGACAGGTTCACTTTTATCTCGTTAAAAGTAATCTCATTTAGTCCTGAAAAATTATTACGCCTGTAAATAGAATTGATCCTTGCACTGAGCTCAGCAAAGTGAAATGGTTTTGTAAGATAATCGTCGGCTCCTATCTGCAGACCCTGGAGCTTATCATCAAGCGAGCTTTTGGCCGAAAGGATCAGTATTCCGTCAGATGCCTTATTTTCCTTCAGCTCCCTTATGATGTTCAAGCCGTTTCCATCAGGCAATCCTATATCAAGAATGATACAGTCATACCTGTTGTCGGCAACTTTTAGAAGGCCTTGTTTAAAATTCTCTGCCAGTTCACAAATATGACCCTCCATCTTCAGGTAATCATTGATGGACATTAAAAGGGATTTGTCGTCTTCTATTATTAAAATCTTCACAGCTTTAAAATAAATTCAAATTTACAATCAAAGGTGGCAGTTAGCAACAAAACAGTTGGCAATCTGGTCTTATATTATTTATCTCTGAGGAAACAGCTCAAGTATTTTTGTTTCGAATGGACCAAATGCGAGACTGCAGCTATCACCGGAAGCAATTTTATATGCAGGCTGGTCCTGTTGCTCTTTAAGCACATTCTTCAAAATAAATATCCCCTTATAACCATTGGGTATCTCCAGGCTGTTGTCAGGAATGAATTTAAAAGTAACCGGTTTATCATCAGGATTCCTGAGCATGAGAATGCCTTTGCGCGGAGTCCAGGAACCAAAGCCGTACACCTCCATATTTACAGGGCTTCCTCCTATCCAGTGAGTATCGTGCAGGACATCCTCATTCGACTTTACCCATTTTGCAGCCTCAGCAAGAACCGGCCAGAATTCAGCTTTCATCCTGTCATGGCTTATATACAGCTCCTGCAGTGCTGATCCAGCCCCGAAGAATGACCAGACCATATCCCTGAAATCGGAAATACTGTCATTAATGCACATCTTGGGAAGGCCAAGGTTAGCATATGCTATTCCTACAACCATAATGGAATTCAAGGGGTAGTACGGGGCCTTTTCTACTATATTGCTGAAGAGAGTGCCGTCGCGGTAAGTCATGAATTTACTTGTTCGGGTTCCTTTTCCAGCCATATGCAGGTCGCCTGATCCCCTCCAGGTACAGTCGGCATATTTAAGCCAGAACGGAGAAGGCCATGAGCCAACCGTAATGTTTATAAAAACATCTGGATT
>Ga0208980_10002137_pt1 | contig 11997 bp, 8 predicted proteins | sample WetSurMetagenome_3_FD_187993 | JGI IMG/M metagenome (GOLD analysis project Ga0208980, IMG submission 187993) | Wetland microbial communities from Twitchell Island in the Sacramento Delta, sample from surface sediment Aug2011 Site A1 Bulk (version 2) | ecosystem: Environmental > Aquatic > Marine...
TTGGCTGCCGGTTCAGTAGCAGGAGTCACTGATATAAAAAATCCCATAACGGCAGCAAGATATGTTATGACAAAATCAGAACATGTTATGCTCACTGGTGCAGGAGCTTCTCAGTTTGCAAAGGAGCAGGGCCTTGAAATAGTACCGCCTTCATATTTTTATACAAAGAAACGGTATGATGAGCTTCAGGAAATACTGAAGAGGGAAAAGAACGGAACCGTAGGGTGCTGTGCGCTTGACAGGAGCGGAAATCTTGCAGCTGGCACATCAACCGGGGGCATGCCGAACAAGAGGTACAACAGGGTAGGGGATGCTCCGATAATAGGTGCCGGAACATATGCCAATAATGCGACATGTGCAGTATCGGCTACCGGTCATGGTGAATATTTTATCAGGTGGACTGTTGCCCATGATATATCAGCTCTTATGGAATATAAGGGACTATCACTTCAGGCTGCTTCTGAACTTGTTGTTAATGAAAAGCTTGTGAAAGCAGGAGGAAGTGGTGGGGTGATCTGTGTTGATAAAACAGGTAATATTTCCATGCCTTTTAACTCTGAGGGCATGTTCAGGGGATTTGCCACAGCTGACGGGAAAGAGGGAGTCTTTATTTATAAGGATGAAGGAGGAAGATAAAAGACAAAAGATAAAAGGCAAAAGTTAAAAGGCAAAAGGCAAATGTAAAATGCAAAGTAGTAGCTTAAAGATTCCCCTCCTTTTGAAGCCAATATTTATACACATTTTACTGAGAATAATACTTTCGATAATTTTATAGGTTCGGGGAGATCCCTCATCCCGCTAGTGCGGGATTCGGGATGACACCTGGTTTAAGGAAGGACAAGGGGGAAGGAAGCAGCGGCGATTCACCTGAATGTTAATTTTCTGATAAAATGAATAATGAATCGCCGCTGCTTCCTTCCCCCCATACACGCAAAAAAATGTGTCATCCCGATACTCATCCACCCCTGGACACATCTCTAAAGCAATGGATATGAGTGGATGAGTTGAGGGATCTTCCAATCACTAAAACGGATATTTTGTTTACTCATTTTTGTCATTGGGTAGATACCTCTATAATAAAAATCCCCTCCCGGGATGGGGAGGGGCATTGCAGCCCATAGCTTTAGCGAAGGTCTGTGGATTATATTTGAATATAAATCAGTTAATTATCAGTACAATTTCACTGAACCGTATGATGCAGTTACATCCACTTTGGCTGAAGGAGATTCCTCTTTACCCATAACACCTGCGACTTCATTTGAATTATTTTCAATTATCCGCCTCTGGCTTTTAAAGTTTTCCTCATTGTATTTCAATCCGCCATATGACACTTTAGCATCGAGGTTGTAGCTTGCATTTTCTTCAATACCCAGCCTCACACCCATGTAACGGACCTCTATATTAAGAGATTCAAATCCTGCAGGCACACGTTCGACTGAAAATGATCCATAGCTGCCGTTATAATCCAGTTTTTTTGTCAGTGTTCCAATATTGACATCTGTATAACCGTTGTCCAGCACAAAGTTGTTGATGCTTTCAATCCGGAGATTATCATACTTGCTTTCCCCTACAATGGAACTTGTTTCACCAAGAGATAGTTTTGAGTATTTGCTGTCGAGAAGAAGAGCCTGACTTTTTTTGATATCAAGATTAGGGCAATATCTTACTACAATATCAAGCCAGCCTGTTTCATTGATTGTGGCTTTACCATAGGCAAGGTTTAATTTACTCAGGGGCTTCACATTTCCTCTTGTAAGTTTACCAGCTGTGAGATTACCATATTTGATATCAAAATTCATCAGTCCGTGAAGTTCATCAATATCTGTATCGCCATATTTGTTTGCAAGTGTCAGAGCAGTGCCAACCGGCATCTTTACGGTGTAATCAATGCTGAATTTCTTTGAACCGCTTCCCCAGCCGCTAAAATTGAATTTGTCATCAATTACAGTTTTAGCCGATATGCGGTCAGGACTTTCTGAAAACTGCACATCGATGTAGGAAATTAAACTCTCTGCTTTTTCCCTGTTAGGCATTTCTACAGTTACCTTGACATCAATGACTACCTGGTTTTTGTCCCAGCTCTGGATCACAACATCTCCGTATCTGTTGCTGATATCAAGTGTAGTATTAGCTCCTGCAGTAAATTCCTTGTGGAATTCCTTGGTTACCTCCTGTGCTGATATTGCAACAGATAGCAGCAGAAGAGGTATGAATAGGAGCATCCCTGGTTTATAAATTGACTTTTTCATTTTCTTTTTCATTTTGATTATCATTCCTGATTGCTTTAAGCTGATTAACTATATAGTTTAATACTTCAACTTTCGTCTGATAGTGTTCAATCATTGCATTGATGATGCGTTCATCATTTGGATTTGCCTTAAGTTCTTTCTGAAGTGAGACATAAACCGAATCCATACTCTTCATCTCATTGAGCAGCATCTGTTTCTGTTCGGGGCTGTTATTAAGCTCCACGTTCTCTATTTCACCTTCCATCAGGTTCACCTGGTGGATATAGTAATTTTCAACTTCCTTATATTGAGGTGAAACCTGGCCCAGGGTCATCCTGGTGCTTCCCGGACGGATAAAGTGGTCCCATGTCCACAGAGAGGACAGGGTTACCAGAAGAGTAACAACTGCTGCTCTCAACAGGTAAGGCACTATACTCCTCTTAGGTGTTTTTGCCTGGAATCTTATTTCAAGTTTCCTGCTAAACCTTTCCAAGTGACCTGCCGAAGGTTCTGCTTCTTCAAACAAGTCCTTATTTTCCCTGATTATGTCTTCTATAGTTTTCATCCCTGGTATATTTTTCATTTTCCTTTTAATTCCGCAATGAGTTTTTGTTTGGCCCTTGATAACTGAGATCTTGATGTGCTGCTGTTTATTGAGAGTATTTCAGCAATTTCATCATGATCATATCCTTCAAGCAGGTAGAGAGAAAGTATCACCCTGTAACCATCCGGAAGTCGCTCAATAGCATTCTTTACCTCTTCAACTCTGAGATCTACCTCTTCATTCCGTGCTGTATCTTCACTGCTTTCATCTCTTATGCCAACGTGTGACTCAATATCTTCAAAGATCGCTTTCCTTTTATTCAGGGCGTCCAGTGACCGGTTTATTACTATCTTTTTAAGCCATGCTCCGAAACTTACTGTTCCTGAATATGTGTCAATTTTTTCAAAGGCCGACAGGAACGATTCCTGCATTATATCTTCAGCTTCCATTGTGTCATTTACTATTCTCAGACTCGTGTTGTACATTGCCTTATAATACAACTTGTAAATCTGAAACTGTGCCTTCTGGTCGCCTTCTTTACACCCGTCCAAAAGATCCTGGTGTAAGTTTCTGAATGCCGCTTCTACATTTGACATCTTTAAATAAAGACTAGTTTTAATATGTGTTGCTGCACCCACCTTCTATTAATTTTCTAATCAATAGACGTGGTAATAATTTAAATGCTGCACTCATTTTCAGAAATTTTAAATAAAATTTCAGAATAAGTTAAGAATGAATCCCTGGGTTACCTCTCCTGTGGCATAATCGAGCTGTGAACCAAACAGACTATGAGGTATTGAGAATACAATGAGAAGAATAACTGCAGCCAGGATCGTATAAACAGGCTTGTCACTCTTCCTGTTCATTATAACTGCAAATATCCATATTACTAACGCTATAAGTGTCTTATTATCAGTAAGGTCCCATCCAAATGGAATTCCTGTCCATAAGTCTCCGAAAGCATAATACTGGACGATCGGCCCCAGGACTATTCCTCCGATGGCAAACAGAATCAGGGTAAGTACCCCGTATTTTTTATATTTCGGATATTTGATTGCTGCCATTAGTCCGGCAAGAGTGGAGAACAACATTGCGACAAACATGCAGAGTATATGAGGAATCAGAATAAATGCCGGGACTCCACCCTTAAAACGGATGATTACCGGTGATTCTTTGAAGTATGTATGCGTCCCCTTTGAATCAGTCAGCATAACATAATACTGAAGCTTACCTGCAGCAGGTTGCTGAGGTACTTCAGCGTAAAATTCCTTTTTCCCCTTTTCTTCACGGTACTTAAAATCTACGATTTGATACTCATCCTGTGAATTTAGTCTTTTAACGAAAAGACTGGCTTTTATGGAAGAATCTGCGATCTTCATTTTTACTTCAGAAGGTTCATCAAGTGCTATACTTCTGACAAACTTCAGTTTGTACTGATTGCCATTGAGATTTACATCAATCCTCTTTGGATAGGTAGGACCGGTATACTTCTGATATACCGCTGCTGTACATGTAATAATTATTGCTAGGGACCACAAGATAAACTGTTTCATATTTTCAGTATTAAATTACAGATTTTAAAATTATGTAATACCACATATCCATCTCAAATAATCCTGTCTATAATTGAATCAACAATACCTCTTTCTGATTATTTCGCAACACTTCAACGGTTATTCGTTGTCCCGCCTTAAGCTGGCTCATCCTGAACATATAGTCCTGAATATTATTAACCGGTTTGCCCTCGATAGATATAATTATATCACCTTTTTTCATACCTCCCAGTGCACCTGGTTTTCCCGGAGTTACAGCCTCTGCTTTCAAACCATTCTTAATACTTCCTGTTACGTCAGGCATAATCCCAAGCGTAAGTCCTCTTCTTCTTGACGGCCTGTTCGAATCAACCTTAGGTCCTGCCTCCCGGAATTGCAGTTTTTCCGGATCATTTGCTAGATCTGAAGTCATTTTAAAAACGAGGTCAGATATATTTACCATTCCGGCATAGTTTATTTTATCCCATGTATCTGAAGGTTTATGATAATCATCATGTGCCCCGGTAGTAAAATAAAGCACAGGTATATTCTTTGAGTAAAAAGCAGAGTGGTCCGATGGCCCTGAGCCTTCTTCAGTGAAAGTAAGTTTTAAAATATTTGTGTCAGCAAGTGCAACGGCTTTTTCCTGAAGTCCCTGGGCAGTTCCCACTCCCCCAACCTGTAGGGATTTGGTTTCTTTTAACCTCCCTACCATATCGAAGTTTATCATTAAGTCAACCTTTGAAAGATTCATTCCTGAATTTTCAGTAAAGTATTTTGAACCTAACAAACCTTCTTCTTCTCCTGTAAATGCCATAAAAATGAGGCTTCGTTTGTGACTGTTCCTGGTACCGGCAAATTTACCTGCAACTTCCATCATAAGAGCCACTCCTGAAGCATTATCGTCTGCCCCGTGATGCACACCGATAGTATCAACAGCCCTGCTTGATGATCCGGGGCCACCCATTCCCAGGTGATCAAAATGACCCCCAAAGATCAAATATTCATCCTTGAGTTTTGGATCTTCACCGGGAAGAAGCATGACCACGTTTCTTGTATTGGCCAGGGTCTGAATAATCTCTGATTTTCCATCAGCAATTGTTCCTGTTAAATAACTGGCAGGTTTCCTGTCTGTGTTAAGTTTCTTCTCCAGATCATTAATACCTTGCTTTGATTTTGACAGAATTATATCAGCTGTGGTTCGTTTTATTCTGAATACAGGAATGCCAACGGAGAAATCCCCTCTTGCAAGAGGATCGAGATTATCACTGTTATCAAATGTCTGTCCGGAAACAAGGAGTACGCCAGCGGCTCCCATATCTTTTGCCAGCATTGCTTTGTTCCTGTCACTACTGAATGTAGCATACTTGCTGTTTATATTGTCTGGTTCAGGATCGGCACGCAGAACCATCACCCATTTATTTCTCACATCAATCCCTTTGTAGTCATCCCATTGCACACTGTCATTACTGATGCTGAAACCGTATCCTGCAAAAACAACTTCAGCTTTTAAAGTTCCGTTTTCACTGAAAGCTACAGGAGCGAAATCATTTTCAGGAGAGTAGCTGGTTCCATTTATTGTTAACGAGTTGTTCTTTCCATAAACAACCTTGTCAGTTACTTTAAACCTCTGGAGTCCGTCGCCTGATAGTGGGGTAAGCTTATATAAAGAAAGTACTTTTTTGATATACCCGGCAGCAAGGCTGTCACCCTCAGATCCGGTAAGTCTTCCCTTCAATTCGTCAGATGAAAGATACTTTATATGAGTTTCAAGTTCCCTGGTGGTAACAGATGGGTTCAGCGATCTGGAGCAGGAGAAACAAAATAATGTTATTATCAAAGCTGAAGGAATAATCCTGTTTGCTGATTTACTAATTTTCAAAATTGTCATAAATAGAAATTTGGTTCAGTTTTATATACTGAAGGAGTAACAAAAGAAAATATAAAAAGTATTAATAATTATTCAAAAAGTTTAAATGACTCTTTAATGAGAGTGATAGCTTCCATGAGTTGTCCCTCTGTAATGATGAGAGGAGGAGCAAAGCGTATAATATGTCCGTGTGTAGGTTTTGCTATAACCCCGTTATCTTTCATTGCGAGACAGACATCCCAGGCTTCCTTGCCATTTCTTGGTCTGATCACAACGGCATTTAGAAGTCCTTTTCCACGGACAAGTTCAATCATCTCCGATTTGATGCTTCTGAATTCTTCGCGGAAAATTTTGCCAAGCCGCTCAGCATTTTCTGCAAGTTTTTCATTCTTAACAACTTCAAGTGCAGCAATTGCTACCTTCGCAGCAAGCGGATTACCTCCGAATGTGGAACCGTGTTCTCCCGGTTTGATAGTAAGCATTATATCATCATCGGCAAGAACTGCAGAAACGGGCAATACACCTCCGGATAAAGCTTTCCCGAGTATAAGAATATCAGGACGCACACCTTCATGGTCACAGGCAAGTAACTTACCTGTCCTGGCAATACCTGTCTGTACTTCATCGGCGATAAACAGAACATTTTTCGATCTGCACATGTCAGAGGCTTTTTTCAGGTAACCATCATCGGGTACAAAAACACCTGCTTCACCCTGGATCGGTTCGACAAGGAAACCTGCAACATCAGGATCTTTGAGAGCATTCTCAAGAGCCTTCAAATCATTATATGGAATAATAATAAAACCAGGAGTAAACGGACCATAATCATTCCTCGCATCCGGATCAGTTGACATTGATATTATGCTGATAGTTCTTCCGTGGAAGTTCCCTTCGCAGGCAATTATCTTAGCCTGATTCTCTTTTATTCCTTTCTTCTTATATGCCCACTTTCGGCAGAGCTTGAGTGCTGTTTCATCAGCCTCGGCTCCTGAGTTCATTGGCAGCACTTTGTCGTATTTAAAATATTTTGTGATATATTCCTCATATTCACCAAGAACCGAATTATAAAATGCCCTGGAAGTAAGCGTCAGTTTTACAGCCTGATCTGTTAATGCCTTAATAATTTTTGGATGACAATGGCCCTGATTAACTGCTGAATACGCAGACAGAAAGTCGAAATACCTTTTTCCCTCAACATCCCAAACAAACGGCCCTTCTCCTCTCTCAAGCACTACGGGAAGTGGATGGTAGTTGTGAGCACCAAATTTGTCTTCCCGGTTTATATAATCCTGTGTCTTCATGTTGTTGATAATTAATTAGATATAATTTGATAAATATAGATCACAATTTTACTAAAGCTTTTTGTCATTTCAAAGTAAAATACTTCTGCATGTCAGATATCATATTAATCAATTAGTTGGAAGTGATATCAATTCCAACAGGACCAATCAATCCTGATTGAATAAGCTGATCACCTTTTTTATAATAACGATGAGTTGTAAAAGTCAGGCGGCCGCTAGTTCTTTGTTTTCCTCCAGACAGCCATTCAGGCCATTTACCGTTTTCTACTCCATCCCATGGTTTGTTTTCATCGCCGATAAGCCGGTTAACCCATAGATTTGCAACCTTAATTTCAAGATTATTATCCTCTTTCTTCACGATACCTGTAATTTCAACCCGCCACGGAGCGGTCCATAAAATGCCCAGATCCTTGCCATTGAGTCTTACACCTGCAAGATTCTTTACTCTGCCGAGGTCGAGAAAAATTTCTGAGTTTTTATATGAATTGTATTCAGGGAAATCAAATTTTTTAGTGTAGACAGCAATGCCCGAATAGTATCTTATTCCTTCTTCAGGTCTTTCTGTCCAGTTGGCAAGGCTGTCGAAAACGATATCTGATGGTCCCCCCCAGGTTGTGTCAAATGATACATTCCAGGCACCCTCCAGTATTCGTATTCTTCTTTTATCGGAGAATGGATCAGGACCTGAAAAATTCTTCAGTACCGGTTTTACGGACTTATTGAAAATTACAAAATAACTTTGAAACGGTTCAAGCTTAACAGGAAGAGAAGTCATTCCCTCAGACTCAGTTGTTTTTATTTCAGAATAAATCTGACCTGTGACGGGGTCCCATATTTCAGCAGCACCTGTTCCGTCACGGAAAAAACAATTATCTATGATAACAGAATCTGTCCGGTTTGAGATAAAATAAATCTCCCTATCCTCCAAAGATCTGTGGGTATACCTTATTTTTCCTGATGCTTTGAAATCGGGATACAGACCGGATTTTCTAAGTATTCCTGCGACAAGGACATAATCAGGATACAGAGCAAGTGAGTCATTTCCAGACAACCCTGCAGTACTACGATTGTAAATAATGTCTCCTGTAATTATTTTCCCCAGGCCATACCTGCGTTTGATCATGCCTGATGGAGTTACTCCGGCTCCCCATATTTCAGCACCAAGTTTTTTAATCTTTTCATCGCTGGCCGGATAACCTGAGAGAGACGGAGATCTTTCAGGAGGATTACCAATAACTGTTGCACCTTCCCTGATAAGCTGTTCTATCTTATCAATCAGCTCCGGAGTCATTGTTTTGATATCAGGCAATACCATAATTTTATAGGAAGCACCTCCTGGGAATGTAATCAGGCTGTCATGGACAGTAGCATGTTTTATCAGATATAATGGTGAACATCCATCGAAACCGTAGCCTTTTTTATCAGGGAGAACAGGGGTTCCGTCCAGTGAGCTTACTGGTGGGAGGAAAACCTGAGGGGCTCCACCGGGAGTAAGATACAGTATGTCTCCGACTGGCTTTCCCTGCGACAGAAGATATTGGCATCTGGAAATATATTTGTGATATCCTGAAACCATTGGCCACCATGTCTGACCCCTGTCCCAATGCACTCCGTATGGGCCCATTGTCATGCCAGGGCGTAGTTTATCACTGAATGGTTTATGTGCGAAAGTATGATAGATCAGCCTGTTGATACCCATACAGAAGGCCCAGTCACCCTGGTTTTTCATATCTCCCGGGTATTTTTTCCATGCCTCCGAATGATCTGCTGTAAATGATTCAGCTGCAACCACCGGAGCACCGGTAATGTGAGCTATTGATGTAGCTTCAATGCAGCTGAATGCTGAATTGAAGCCGAAACCATCGCTCCAGAATTCACACATCGGCACATCTGCAACACTCCCAAGATCAAAATCAGCCGAAGGATTCATGTCGTAGGGTTCAATGGAAAGCCTGAAGCCATTCCTCCGGCCAAGTTCTTTGAATCTCGCTGCATGATTTTCCATAATAAGTTCGTTTGATGTCTCTCTGAGGTCCCAGAGGAATCTTTCACTTATCTCCCGGCTTCCGACAATCCGGCCAGTGTAAACTGGCAGATACTGCATAGGATCATACCCCCGCCGTTTTATAAACTGCTGCCTGAAATCAGGACTCCAGTTCTGTGATCCCATTTCCCAGCTGTCTATGTGGATCATTGTCCATCCGCCACCAGATTTGACTTTGTGCGGAGTAACCTTGTTTATCAGTTTCCCGACATAAGATCTATAATGTGCATCAAATGAGGCTGTATCAAATTTATCTGCTTCGAAACCCAGTCCAGGCAAAGGAGCTGGTCGGGTCACCGCCCCGTTATTTCTCATTACAAATCTCAGAATTGTCCAGCGCCCTTCAGGAACATTCCATCTCAGAGTGCCAGATTCATCAAGGTTACCTGTGAGGTTTATGATCTCAGACGGGTTTATAGATGAGCCCGGTGTTTCTATCTGATCAACAACCATCGGAATATATGGAAGAACATTTGGCTGTGATGTATAAGGAGCCCTGTAATATAAGGCTTTCTCATCAATACGGTCTATTCTCTTGTCACTGACTGGTGTTGGAAATGCCAGGACACAAAGATTCTCGAACCATTTATCACGTTGTTCCCTGAGCGAACCGGTCAGGCTGCCTTCACCAAAGAAAGGTCTCAAAGGTTTTGGAACTTTCAGCAGATGTTCAAATTCCGAAGGACCCGTTACGATTGTGTCACTGGCTACAAGGTGCATCATTGACTCTGCAGGAGTAACCCATGGTCCGCCGCTTCCGGCCCAGCCTGGTCCTGATCCCAGAATAATCCTTATCCCCAGTCTCTCAGCTTCCCTGACCGCATGCTTGTATAATTCCTGCCACTCTTCACTTAGGAAGTCAACCTTGCCGCGGGGAACACCAACATTGACTTCCAGGAAGAGTACATATCCTATACCAGCCTCTTTCATCGACTCGAGGTCAGCAGTCATTGCTTCTTTCTCAATATTTCCATCCATAAAATACCAGTAGACTCCCGGACGGGCCGAATCCGGAGGATTAATGAATCCATCCCTTAGCTTGTCTCCGGAATCGATTGTTCTGCATGAATTAAATACCAGAGCCAGCACAATAAAAATTTGGTTAATTTTCAGATTCTTCATCATTCATCAGATCAGGTCTTAATTTTTTTGTTCTCTCAATAGATTGTTCATGTCTCCAATTTTCAATTTCCCGTGTATTTCCTGACAACAGGATTTCAGGTACTTTCCACCCCCTGAAATCAGAAGGCCTTGTAAAAACCGGCGGAGCCAGAAGATCATCCTGGAAAGAATCGGAGAGAGCTGATTGTTCATCGGAAATTGCTCCGGGTATCAGCCTGACTATGGCGTCGGTGATTACTGCTGCCGGCAATTCTCCTCCTGACAGAACATAGTCTCCTATAGATATTTCCCTGGTTATCAGATAATCACGAATTCTCTGATCAACCCCTTTATAATGTCCTGTAAGAATTAAAATATTATTTTTAAGTGAAAGCTGGTTTGCCATTTTCTGATTGAACTTCTCTCCATCGGGAGATGTATAGATAATCTCATCATAATCCCTTTCCTTCCTGAGCTTTTCAATTGCTTTATAGACAGGTTCAATCATCATTACCATTCCTGCGCCTCCGCCGAATGCGTAATCATCAACACTCTTGTATTTGTCATTTGTGAAATCACGAAGGTTTATTATGTTAATTTCCACCAGCTTCTTCTCTTTTGCCCTCTTTACAATTGAAAAATTAAGAGGGCTCTCAAGCAGTTCCGGCTGAACTGTCAAAATATCTATTCTCATTTGAAGCGTTTTGTGTAAAAATACGAAGAATAAATCAACGGCACAACGGTACATTGGTGCTATGGTGTAACGGTGCAATGGTACAATGGTGCAAAGGTAAAATGGTGCAATGCATGTAGGCGTAAAGGTGTAAAGGTGATCATAGATTTTTTCCCTACCTTTGAACCGTTATACCGTTACACCATCAAACCATTATGGAATGTCGTCCCAAATGCGGTGCCTGTTGCATTGCACTGTCAATTTCCACCTCAATACCTGGAATGCCGGATGGTAAACCGGCAGGAGAGAGGTGTATCCATCTCCTTGATGATCTGAGATGTGCAATATATAATAATACGGATAAGCCAAAGGTCTGTACTGATTTTAAAGCGGAGCTTGAATTTTGCGGATCGGACAGGGAAGAGGCATTGAAAATATTGTTTTCACTATCGAATTGCCTTCCTCCCCGCTGATTCTTTTGCCCCCCAACCCCGGGGGCTTATTGAAATCAGAATTAAGAACAATAGAACAAACGAACAGCGAAGTAAGAATGAGAAAATACTTCAGCATTCTGACTTCGATGGTTCAAATGTTCTTACTTAAAAATATATACTTCAGGGGAGATGCCTCAAAGCGGCAGAGGGGCAAATCATTTTCCTGAAGTGTAGACGATCTTCCCTCCGGTGATTGTAAAATCGATCTTT
>Ga0208980_10002138_pt1 | contig 11995 bp, 10 predicted proteins | sample WetSurMetagenome_3_FD_187993 | JGI IMG/M metagenome (GOLD analysis project Ga0208980, IMG submission 187993) | Wetland microbial communities from Twitchell Island in the Sacramento Delta, sample from surface sediment Aug2011 Site A1 Bulk (version 2) | ecosystem: Environmental > Aquatic > Marine...
AACATCCGAGCCATAAGTTGGATAGATAGGCTGGCTGATGGAATTTCTGCCAAAGACAATGTTATAGTTGAAATTATTGTACTGCCCCGTACCGGAACCAAACAGGAATATCTGGGAATACTGGTAGAGGTCATATCGCTGTAAAGTGATGGCCTGGTAAAGGTTAAAAAAGTCATCGGGCCAGGTAAGCCTTTTACCCAATCCGAACGTAAGTCCATCAATGACAAACTCCGATCGCAACGGGTCATTTTTGGATTTACCGTTTGAATAAAGTGAATGCCAGTAGGTAACGCTGAACGCATTGGGTTTTCTGCCCCCGAGCCAGGGCTCTGTAAAGGAGGCACTGTAACTCAGATATCCTTTTCCGTATGATTGCAGCCGGAGGCTGAATTTCTGACCATCACCGGATGGAACTGGTTTCCAGGCCCCGGCTTTAAAGACATTCTTCAGAGAAAAATTATTGAACGACAAGCCCAGCGTTCCAATGATCCTTCCATAACCCCATCCTCCGCTGAGTTCAATCTGGTCAGCAGAAGTTTCTTCCACTTTATAGGTGATATCGACGGTGCCATCTTCCGGATTTGGCACAATATCCGGCACAATCTTTTCCGCGTCAAAATACCGAAGCTGAGCCAGTTCCCTGGTTGTCCTGATGATGTCTGAACGGCTGAAAAGCTGGCCCGGACGGGTCCTCAGTTCGCGGATCACCACCCGGTCGTTCGTTTTTGTATTTCCGCTGATAGACACTTTATTGATCCTGGCCTGCTTCCCTTCCCGGATGCGGATCTCCAGGTCAATGGAATCATTTTCTATCTTAACTTCGATCGGAGTCGCATCGAAGAAAAGATACCCGTCGTCAAGGTAAAGACTGCTGATATCCTGCTCATTGGGGTTAAACGAAAGGTTGGTTTCAAGCAATTCGCGGTTATAAACATCCCCTTTATTGATTTTAAGGACTTTAGTAAGGAAATCAGAAGTGTATTTTGTATTTCCCACCCAGGTTATGTTCCTGAAATAATACCGGTTGCCTTCGTCAACGTATAGATTGATATTCATGGTCTTATCCGGATTACGGTAGATGGAATCTTTTAAAATAATGGCATCACGATACCCTTCGCTGTTATATTTCAGGATGAGTTTGGAGAGGTCTTCATCATATTTATCCTGTATATACTTGGAAGGCTTGAAGATTCGGACTTTTACCGTGCGGTTCAGATGCGACATGGTGGAATCAGCGATACCTTGCGGATTTAACCGGAAAAATTCTCTTAAATCCTTCAGGAACATGACCTCTATGTCGTCCAGGGGATTGAACTTTCCTCTTTCTTTGGTTTCCTTGAGTATATTCTTGACCTTTTGATCAGAGAAATGATCATTGCCATAGACGTAAATCTTATTCACCCGCACCCTGGTGTTCTTCTTGATAAAGATATCCAGGGACACATTATTGGCTCTTGTGGAATCAGCTTCCTGCTTAATATCGACCTCAGTATCGAGAAAACCTTTTTCACGGAAATGTTCCTGGATGAGACGCCTGGTATTCATCAGGAGGCTTTCCGTGACCACATCCCCCCTTGTCAGTTTGATCTTATCCCGGAGGTTGTCCGCTTCAGTTTTGTTGACCCCCTTCAAGGAGAAATGAGAGAGCCTTGGCCTTTCCTTAAGCCTGATTTCCAGGAATATAGTTTTATCTTTTATGTCTGTCGCATATATTCCCACATCTTCAAACAGTCCCTGTTCCCATAGCTTCTTTAGGGCTTTTGTGATATCTTCCCCGGGAACGGAGATGGCTTCTCCGACCGTGAGACCCGAAAGCATCACAAGGACATTTCGGTCCAGGTACTCTACCCCGCTCACTTCGATCCCACCGATCTGGTATTCCACCGGATTGCTGTAATCCATCACATTCATCTCCCCTAAATTGATCTGGGCCATGGCTGATTGAGGGATCACCAGCATGAATCCCGACAGGATGATAGTAAAAATAATGAATGCCTGGGCGATCACATCGTTATGGAATTTACCGAACCGCATTTCTTTGCCTTTCTCCATCAGATGTTTGAATTCTTAAGCTGGTCGCTGGTTTTTCCAAATCTTCGTTCCCTGTGCTGATAGCTTAAAATAGCCTCATAAAGGTCTTCTTTTCTGAAATCGGGCCAGTATTTCGGGCAGAAAAACAGTTCCGAATAGGCGATCTGCCATAAGAGGAAGTTGCTCACGCGGTATTCACCACTTGTACGGATGAGCAGTTCCGGATCAGGCAAAGGAAAGGATGGCAGCCGGCTGGAGAACAATTCATGGGTGATGTCATCCGGGCTGATCTTATGGTCAGCCACATCCCGGGCAAGGATCTTAGCTGCTTCGAGGATTTCCCACCGTGAGCTATAACTAAGGGCCAGGGTCAGCGTCATCCTGTCGTTCCCTGAAGTATCATCGATGGCCTGCATGAGTCGCTGCCGGATACTTTCAGGAAGGGCATTGAGGTTTCCGATGGCATTCAGCCGGATTTTGTTTTTATTAAGGGTTCGGGTTTCTTTGTTGATGGTCTGTACCAAAAGGTGCATGAGCGCATCGACTTCAAATTTCGGTCTTTTCCAGTTTTCTGTGGAGAAAGCATAAAGGGTAAGATACTTCACACCGAGCTCCGCGGCAGCTTCAGACGACTCCCTGACGGAGGTCACCCCGTGCTGATGGCCGAATGTCCTGGGTTTGCCTCTTTCCTTGGCCCATCTGCCATTGCCATCCATGATGATGGCAATATGCCGGGGCAGGTTATTCATATCCAATTGTTCCCTGAAGCTCATCCTAATTGTTTGCCACCTTTTAATCTCATCAATATCGTATCATTTGCCTACTTAACTCCGGATAATTGCTGGTCCGGGCATTTGCGTCCGCCAAACAGCCTGAATTTATATGTCAGCGTTATGCCAGTGAAGTTGTACCAGTCCCATGTGGCCGGATCACCCCGTTCCATGTATTCATCGTGTGCAAAAGTCGGGTCAGACAAAGCCTTGTTTAAATAGTCAGGATCTCCGGGATCTGGCGTAGCACCCTGCAGGTTGAGGTAATAAGTCCGGCTGACATCATCCAGGTAGTCCGAAAAAGTCTTCCGCAATCCCCATTCTCCGGATACGCTGAACCTGCTGTTCAGGCTGAACTTGACGCCAACACCGAATGGAATGGAGAAACTGTAGAGTTTGTAAGGTTTCCGGCCATCAAAGCCCACATTTTGTCCTTCCGTTCCAAGATCATGCAGTTTCACTCCTCCGGAGCTCGGATTAAACCAGTAAACGCCAATCCCTCCGAAGATGAAGGGAGTCAGGCGGTTTCGCCTGCTTCCGGTAAAATAGTCGAAAAAGTTAAATTCCCCTACGAATGAAACATCTGTGACCGGGGATTCAAAATTCAGCCCCCTTAATTCATTCCCGCTGCCCTTCATATCGTCCCCGACTACTTTCCCCCTGTATACATTGGCTTTAATCGCCAACCGTGAGTTGAAGTTCACCCTTGCCAATGCTCCATAGGCTGGCCTTGAGCCCATAAAATGAACACCCGGGTTCAACTCGCCCAAATAATACGACAACCCTCCAAACAGGCCCACTTCCATGGTCTGCGAGCGGGATGCCAATCCAATTCCGGCAAATAAAAGGAAAAAAAGTGTTTTTTTCATTGTCAAAACGGTTGGCAAAATTATCAAAAATTTTGAACCACTCAAAGTCCGGGATCAGTTGCGTGCATCAAGCCCCCATTTCAATTTTTCCCTGATGGTCGTGAAGAAGTTTTTGTCCTTCATCTGGATGATATTAATTTTAAAATCAGCCTTCTCGACAATTAGTTCGATGTTTGAATAGATGGTAGCGCGCCTTGAATCAAGGCTCACCAGGAATTGCTGTTCACGTCCCTCTACGATGATCCTGATCCTTGATTTGTCAGGTATAACGACCGGTCGCACCGTTAAATTGTGCGGTGCTATAGGGGTTATGACAAAATTCTCCGAGCCTGGAATAAGGATAGGACCGCCGCTGCTCAGGGAATAGGCAGTGGAGCCGGTCGGAGTGGCAATGATCAGGCCATCAGCCCAGTATGTATTCAGAAAAACATCATTGATAAAGACATTCAAGACGATCAGGGATGTAGTGTCCTTTCGGGTAATGGTAATTTCGTTGAGGGCATAGTTCATGTTTCCGAAGAGGTTTTCCGGAGAGCTGAGTTTTACCAGTGTGCGCTGGTCCATCCGGAAATCTCCTTCGAGAACCTTGTCTATGGCTGGTAGAATTTCATCTTTTGCGATACTGGAAAGAAATCCCAGTCTGCCGATATTGATTCCCATTATGGGGATCCCTGAGTCACGGACAAGTGTCATAGCATCCAGGATGGTACCATCCCCGCCAATGCTGAACAGATAGTCAATCTTCCCCGAAATTTCTTCATGCTCCTGAAAAAATTGCACACCCTCCGGGACTTCAATTAATTCTCCGACCATCTCATAAAAAGGCTTGTATATGAACAAGCTGCAATTTTTCATTCGAAGTTTATCTATGACCCGCTGGACATAGACCATATTTTCTATCGAGACCGATCTTCCGTATAATCCGATAATCATGTGAGGATTTTATATGAAAAGCGCCGTAAAGTTACTATAAATGATTAAGCAACCCCAATCCATCATATAGGTGCCCTGAAATGGAGGAATATACCGGCTTCGTTAAGAAAATTCACCGAGAACTCGAGGCGGATCACTATATCGTAATAGGTAACAAAGTCAAATCCTGCGCCATAACCAAGCAACAAAGCGTTTTGGAGGTCATTGGTCTCCTGGCCGAAATCCTGCTTATACCAACCATAGCCGGCATCAAAAAACACGTTAAAGTATAAGGCATAATATATCTTACCGAATTTTTCATTCTGGATGGTGCTGATTTCCCTGGTAGTTTGAGGGATCAGTGCGAACTTTATATTATTCTTCAGGATACCGAAATGGCGGGCATCGACAACATAATACTCATAAGACCTGACAATATCACGGTCGTAACCGATACCCCTCAGAATGAAATAGGGCTGGGCAGGGCCAAAGGAGACCTTACCATTGAGCCCCGTAGCAAAGTAAATCCGGGGATATAGCTCCCAGAACTTTCGGAAAGTAGCCGCCAGATAAAAATTATCCAGAGTGTTTTCCTTAAATGTCCATAGCCCCTGCTTAATCAACTCAATATCACCATAATAACCTTTAAGTGGATAAGTTTTATAATCCCTGTGATCGAGCTTGTAGAAGTAGCGGAGCGTCAGGTATTGCACCTTTTTCGAACTGTCAATCGAATAATTTTCATTTTGCGCCAGGAGGCTGTCCGAAAAGTGATGATGGTCATACCGGAATTCAAAGAGATGGGAAGTATAGATATTCGGCCGAAGGAGCAACTGGCCGAAAGCGAAAATGTCTTCCCTGGCGAAATCATCACTTTCCTTGAAGAATTCCTGCTTGTTATAAAGTGTTGCGTAACTGGTCTCTTTTTTCCTCCAGTAGCCGGCGCCCATGCCCAGTCCCAGCGTTTTCTTCTTATTGATATACGGCTTTGTATACTGGAAATCGTAAAGCTGGTCATAGCCAAACTGGAACCGCATCAGCAGGTCTTCTTTCCTGCCCCTGAAATTGCGCCAGTCGATGAAGAAGCCATAACTAAGCCGGCTGAAATCTTTGGTCTCCCACCACACGTTGAAATTCCTGTCGGAGATCTTCAGGATGGGTATAGGCCAGACATACCATCGTTCCGTTACCCTGATCAGTATTCTTTGTAAACGTGGATCTATCCCGGAATCGAACCGCTCAATATCCACAAAATTGAAAAGTGCCGTATTGATCAGATTTTCTTTTGATCGTTTGATCAGGGAATCAAGTTCTGAAGCTGTCACCGTGTCTCCGGTCTTGAACATCAGTTCCCGGTATATGATCTGGCTGCGTGTGATCTTATTGCCCGCCAGGCTTATTGTATCGATGATATAGCTACCGTCAGGCGGTGCTTGATCTGTAAATCCCTGTGAATAAGCTGCAAATGTCAATAAAAAGTAAGCTATGACCAAAAAAGGCCAGGAAAACAGGAGGGATATGACTTGCGCACTTCTCACCAGGCTGGGTCAAACATTCAGGTAATTCATCAGGGAATCGTATCTTTCCTTGAGCTCATCCAGGTCGTCCTTTTCGGCAAAGGTGGCTTTGATCGTATAATTGTAACGCTGGAAGGTTTGAAGGATGGCATTGAGATCGATCTTGTTCAGCTTAATGGTGAGTTCAACCAGGGTCGAGTCAGGATGGCCGCTCAGGAAAGCACCGAGTATCCTGGCATCGTTGGATTCGACAATCTGGGCTATTTCCGCCATGGAATAACTGTTCTGGGCCAATTCCAGGACTATGATCCCGCCCGGATTAATGATAGCGGAATGGCTTGTGAGATAGTGTAAAAGATTGGAAGCCGTGATCACGCCCATATAAGAATTGCGCTGATCCACCACCGGCAGCACCGAAAGTTTCATCTCCGTAATCATTTTCATGGCATCGAACAGGTGTTGATGGTCACCGATGGAAGCATTCGGCAGGGATAGCCTGACATTTCCAACCGGATCTTCCTGGTCAGGATGGTTGATTAAGTCGAATTCCGCTATCAGCCCGAGCAATTCCCTGTCATTGACTACCGGCAGATGATTCACCTTGTTGTCATCCATGGCATTCAGGGCAAAAGCCACGCTGTCACTGGTCCTGAGTGGCAATATTTCATCTGAAACGACATCTTTTGCAATCATGATCAATCCTCATAGTTAGTATTTATCTTCTCCCCAATCCCGTCCGTAAAATATACGCAGGTAATTATCATATCGTGAAGGGGCTATCCTGCCTGCATTTACTGCAGGTATAACGGCGCAACCCGGCTCATTGGTATGAGTGCAGTTGCTGTACCGGCATTCGTGCATCAGTGCCCTCATTTCAGGGAACCGCTCTGCCACTTCCTTTTTGTTGAAATCCGTCAGCCCGAATTCCTTGATCCCCGGCGTATCAATAATGTAACCGCCACCGGTCAACGGGAGCATTTCCGCAAAAGTGGTGGCATGCTGCCCTTTCAAATGATACGACGATATTTCCAGCACTTTAAGTTTTAAAGCTGGTTCCAGCACATTGATCAGGGTAGATTTGCCGACGCCGGAATGACCTGAAATGAGGCTTACCTTATCTTTAAGGATGGCCCTCAGCTCCTGCAAGCCTTCTCCATTCACCGCGGAGACCTTCAAGAAAGGGTATCCGGCTGCTTTGTAGATCGCTTCAAGCTCTGCCAGGGGGGCCAGCAGTTCCGGTGGATAAAGGTCTGTTTTATTAAATACCAGCACCGCCGGAATGTGGTAAGCTTCCGATGTGACCAGGAACCTGTCTATGAAACCGGTGGAAGTACGGGGGAAGGCAACGCAGGCCACCAGCACCACCTGGTCCATATTCGCCGCAATGATGTGTGATTCTTTGGATAATTTAGTTGCCCTCCGGATGATGTAATTATCCCTGTCGAAGATCTTTGTGATCAGTCCCAGCTGTTTATCCGGGTGCCATTCAACCAGGACCCTGTCGCCTACAGCCACCGGGTTTGTCGTCCTGATGTCTTTAATCCGGAAGTTTCCTTTTAGCTTGCAGTTCATGATGATGCCGTCATCTGACCGTACAGAGTGAAAACTCCCCGTTGTCCTGGTTACAACCCCTTCCACTTTATAAAATTATTTTGCTAAATTATAAACAAATGTTAACTTTGACTTACCAATATCCGATGAGCTTATGGAGAACATAAAATACCTATCCTTCATCGTCCCCCCTTTCCTCGTCTTTCTCATCTTCCTATACCTGCGTTACAAATTCAGGAAACAACCGTATCCAATGCTGTTCCAGTCATTTTTATGGGGTGCAGTGAGCATCGTACTGGTATTGGTGGTACAGTACCTGGCCAATTATTTCGGCCTCGACAAACTCGGGAACTTAAGGAGGATCCTGTTTTATTCCCTGGTGGTCGTTGCATTATTTTCAGAATTGGGCAAATTTTTCTTCCTGAGAATTTTCATTTACCCGAAAGACAGTTTCCGGACCCCTGTTGACGGGATCATTTACGCAGTAATGATTTCACTTGGGTTCGCAACTATGAACAATGTATTTTACTTTATCAATCTCCCTCACCTGGAGGTTGATACAACGAATGCATTGTCTGCCGGTCCGGCCAACCTTGTTTTCGGCGTGCTGATGGGATTTTTCCTCGGGTTGGGGAAAATGCGGAATTTCCGGGTTATCGATTCCATGACCAGCCTCGGTGCTGCAGTCCTGTTCCATGCGCTCTACACTTTCTGCCTGCTGACCTTCGACACCATGCTGCTCTGGGCCTTCTTCATCGGTTCGGGTATCATCGCTGTATCCCTTTGCCTTGCGGCAATCAGGATGCATGAAGACGCCAAGAACGAAGCAAAGATCTGAAAATCACCCAATCACCCAATCAATCGGTACCTCTTTCCCGGCAGGCATTTCACCAGCCCTGCAAATTCGAGTTTCAGAAGGATTGCCGCTACTTTGCTGGCGGTCATACCTGAAGTGAGATAAATTTCATCGTGATCAGCTTCTTTTTTCTCATCCAGCAAAGAATAAATCTTCTTTTCTTCATCCGTTAGTTCCATGAACAGTTTCTGTTGAATTTGCAAATGATGCACCGACTGTTCCCAGCCCATCATGAAACAAATGTCGGTGGCCGACTGCACAAGAGCAGCTTTGTTCGATCTGATAAGCCAATTGCAGCCACTGGATTTCGGGTCAGTGATCCTGCCGGGCAGAGCAAAGACATCACGGCTGTATGAGTTGGCGATATCAGCCGTGATCAGTGCACCTCCTTTTTCAGCGGATTCGATCACGAGCGTGGCATCGGCAATACCGGCAATGATGCGGTTCCGGCGCGGGAAATAATCGCGGTTAAGTTTGGTCTTGCTCATGAATTCCGTCAGTAGTCCTCCGTTGGCAATCATTTTTTCTGCCAGGGGCCTGTTCACATAGGGATAGATCTGGTCCAGGCCATGGGCCAGGACAGCCACAGTAGGCAAACCGTTCAGGATGGCGGCGCGGTGGGCAATGGTATCCACGCCGTACGCCAGCCCGCTGACAACCAGAACTCCCTGGTCCGCCAGGTCCTGCAGGATCTGTTCACAAACGGTCTTCCCGTATTCGGTCGGTTTCCTTGTTCCAACCACACTGAGTATCCGCTTCTGACTCAAATTAGCCCTGCCTTTGAAGTAGACCAACATAGGGCCATCTTCGCAGTGCCGGAGCTTTTCCGGGTAAGCAGCATCAAGATAGAATAATGCATCAATCTGGTACTGCCTGATGAAAGCCAGTTCCACCTCCGCCCTGGTGAAAATTTCCTGGCTGTGTATCGAAGCAGCCAGTGCATTCCCTATCCCCGGTATTTTGAGGATATTCTTCTTCTTCTCCCTGAACACAGCCTCCGGCCCGCCGCAATAGGCGACCAGTTTCTTCCCCTGCATGTCGCCTATGCCCGGGATCAGGGTCACAGCGATCTTATAGATCAATGCCTCCTCGTCTGTCATAATGCATCAGTATTTCCTTATTAATACCTTTGTAAGGCAAAATATACCCGGTTGAAAAAAAATTTTCCTCGCATCCTGGTTTGTCCGCTCGATTGGGGAATCGGCCATGCCACCCGTTGTGTGCCGGTTATCAGGAAATTACAGGAAAAAAATGCTGAAGTGATTATCGGGGCTGATGGCAGGTCTTTTGATTTCTTAAAAAACTATTTTCCGGGACTCGAATTTATCAGGATGCCAGGAGTGGCAGTAAGCTACCCGTCGTCCGGAAATATGGCATTGAAAATAGCCCTTCAAATTCCAAAAATCTTATCAGGCATCCGGAAAGAAAATCGTCTTGTTAAAAAGATCATCAAAGAACACAACATCGATGTAGTCATATCGGATAACCGCTTCGGAATATGGTCAAATGACATTTATTCGATTTATATAACCCACCAGGTAAGGATAAAAGCGCCAAAGGGATGGGGTTTTGTGGAACCGTTGCTGTCGCGGATTCACTCACAGTTCTGGAAGAACTGTGGTGAATGCTGGATCCCCGACTACCCGGATGATCCAAATCTTTCAGGGGATCTTGGGCATCCTCGTAAAATATCTCCGAATTGCCATTACATCGGGCCTCTTTCCAGGTTTTCATCATTTTCGGGAGAAAAGAACATAAACAATTCCTCAGATGATGCCGGGATATTGATCCTGCTGTCAGGGCCGGAGCCGCAACGCAGTATTTTCGAGCATATCATCCTGGATGAATTCCGGAAACACCCTGAAAAAAAGGCTATTTTGCTGAGGGGCCTACCCGGTTTGTCCGATAAGACCAATCCTTTACCAAATGTGACGATGTTTTCCCACCTTCCTGATGCAGAGATAGCACGGCTGATCCAATCTGCAAAAGTCATCGTCTGCCGTCCTGGCTATTCCACCCTGATGGACCTGGCCAGTCTTGGAAAAAGCGCCATCCTGGTGCCTACACCCGGCCAAACGGAGCAGGAATACCTGGCGGAATATCATGCCAGTGGCGGAGCATTTGCCTGCCTGGTTCAAAAAGTGTTTTCATTGGAAGCGGCGCTCCGGCTTTCAAGTGATCTTGCACCATTTACATTATTCAGATCGGAGCAAAATTATATGGATGAAAGGATAAAAAGACTGTCAGAGGCTATAAGTTACCGCTGAGGCGCAAGGGCGCAGTGGAAACCTTAATCTGCGCCTTTGCGACACGGCGGTTAAAAAACAATGAAGGAATTCCTATTTTTGTTCCCTAATTAGATCAAATTATGCTCACTGCCTACATCACCTGGAACGCCAATCCCGAAATCTTCCGCTTTGGCACTTTTGCTGTCCGCTGGTACGGGGTTTTATTCGCCCTGGGATTCTTCATCGGCTATTTCATCATGCAGCGTTTCTTCAGGAAAGAAGGGGTGCCCCTTAAATTGCTCGACCAGCTTACGACCTATATGGTTGTGTCTACCATTATCGGTGCACGACTGGGTCACTGCCTGTTCTATGAGCCCGCTTACTACCTCGCCCACCCGCTGGAGATCTTCAAGATCTGGCAGGGCGGATTAGCGAGCCACGGGGCAAGCATAGCCATCATTATCGGTCTGATCATTTACAGTAAGAGGAATAAAATGTCATTCTGGTGGGTGATTGACCGGATAGGCGTAGTAACGGCCCTGGCTGGCTGCTTTATACGGCTGGGCAACCTGATGAACAGCGAGATCTTCGGCAAACCCACGAGTGTGCCATGGGGATTCATCTATGTGAACGCGAGCGACCCGGCCCAGAGCACCCAGCCCCGGCATCCAACCCAGATCTATGAAGCATTGATATACCTCCTGATCTTTTTTATACTGCTTTTCATATATAACCGGAAAAATGGCAAGCCAAAAGAAGGGGTCCTGATCAGTCTGTTTTTGATCCTGATATTTGGAACCCGGTTTTTCATCGAGTTCCTCAAAGAGCCGCAGGTTGGCTTTGAGCAGGGAATGAGCCTTAACATGGGCCAATGGCTGAGCATCCCATTTGTGCTCGCCGGCGCTGCCGCATTGTATATGATCAACCGGGGGAAAAAGCTGCCGGTGTAATACCGTAATTACTGCCCGGTATACCTTTGAATGGCCTCATCGGCCTTCATGGCAAGGTCATCCTGTTTGTACTCCCTGGTCATCTGGCTCAGGCTTCTGAGCATCCGGATCGTCCGATCAACCGTATCCTTATAATACTGCTGGACGAAGGAAGGCTTCACCGTCTTATAATATCGAAGGTCATCCGCCCATATCTCTATTAGTCTGCCGGCCACCTTGTTGCCCTTTTCAATCTCATCAATGCTGTAATAAAGTTCCGCAAACGGGATCATCAGCATATCGAACTGGATCTTGTTGTCCGGGAAATTCTC
>Ga0208980_10002139_pt1 | contig 11994 bp, 9 predicted proteins | sample WetSurMetagenome_3_FD_187993 | JGI IMG/M metagenome (GOLD analysis project Ga0208980, IMG submission 187993) | Wetland microbial communities from Twitchell Island in the Sacramento Delta, sample from surface sediment Aug2011 Site A1 Bulk (version 2) | ecosystem: Environmental > Aquatic > Marine...
CTTAATCCATCAGCGAAAAATAGACTGCCAGAGCAAAGCCAACGACGGTAATGATGCCCGCCAGTTTGCCGCCATGCTGGAAAGCTTCAGGTATCATGGTGTCGGCGAGCATGACCAGGATGGCGCCGCCGGCAAACATCTGGATGAAGGCAAGGGTGCTGTTGGATGCATCTTTGAAGAGGGCATAACCGGCCAGTGATGCCACTCCGCAGACCAGCGCCACAGCCAGCCAGAGCCCAAGGATCTTTATCCGGCTCCATCCACCGGATAGCAGGCCTGTTGAAGCAGCGATGGCTTCCGGCAGATTTGAAATGAAGACAGCCACCATCATGGCAAGGCTCACCGTCTGGCCTCCCAGCAGGCTCAGGCCAATCACAATCGACTCCGGTATTCCGTCGAGTATGATTCCCAGGGTAATGGGCAAACCAAGTTCGGTCGCATGGGAAGCCCCGATCGCTTTTCGTTTATGTCCGCCCATCCTGCCAATCATGACATCCCCGGCAAAAAATACCAGGGCACCGGTAAAGAGTCCTAATGCCGCACTGCCACTGCCTTCGGCAAGGTCAAAGGCTTCGTGGGCCAATTCGAATGCGACGGCAGAGATCAGCACCCCAGCACCAAAGGCCATGATCAATCCCAGCATTTTGTTCCCCACTTTGAACCAGAATGTGAACAAGCCGCCGAGGATAAGCGATGAGGCTGCTATAAGGCCCCAGAGGAAGGAGGAGGTCATTTCACCGTATTTAAGAATGACAGAATCTCGTTTTTAACCTTTTCTGCCGTAAACCCAAACTGTTCATCCAGTACCTGGTACGGTGCAGAATACCCGAAGTGGTCCAGGCCGAAAACCTTGCCGTTGCAGCCTGCCAGCCCCAGCATGGTCACCGGCAGCCCTGCAGTCAGGGCGAAAACAGGTATATCCTTTGGAATGACCTTTTGCTGATAGGCTGGGTCCTGCAGCCGGAATAAGCCTTCAGAAGGTGCCGAAACAATCTGTGCTTTGATATTATGCTCTTTTTCCAGCAACGATAAAGCCTGGACAAGGGTTGATACCTCCGAGCCATTTGCCACAAGAATGATTGCCGGTTTACTTTCAGGTTCTTTAACGATATAAGCGCCTTTTTGAACTTGCATGGCCTGTTCAAAACGGGTACTGCCCGGCAAGGCAGGAACATCCCGGATGTTTTGCCTCGACAGGATGAGCGCTGAAGGACTATCTGAATTCTCCATGGCCAGTTTCCAGGAATGGATGGTCTCAGGAGCATCGGCTGGCCGCAGAACAACCATTCCATTGCCTCCATGATGGTTCTTCAGGTGCTCCAGGAGCCGCAGCTGCATCTCCTGCTCTACGGGCTGATGGGTCGGACCATCTTCGCCCACACGGAAAGTGTCATGCGTAAAGATATATTTCACCGGCAGCTGCATCAGTGCGGCCAGCCGGATGGCAGGTTTCATATAATCTGAGAAGACAAAGAAAGTGCCGCACGCCACGATCACCCCGCCGTGCAGGGCGATGCCGTTGGCGATGGCAGCCATCGTCAGCTCTGATACGCCGATGTGCAGGAAACCGCCTGAGAAATCTCCCTTTTTCAGAGGTTTGGCATGCTTGAGGAATCCTTCTGTTTTATCGCTGTTGCAAAGATCGGCCGACATGACCATCATATTGCCGACATGCTCTGAGAAATAGGCGAGGACATCGCCGGATGTGTTCCTGGTAGCGGCGTCAGGTTTGCAGGGTAAAAGTGAATAATCTATTTCAGGTGCTTTCCCTGACATGTAATTCTTCAAAGTTTTGGCAAGGCCGGGATTGGCCCTTTCCCATGAAACCTGCAGCTTTTTGCTTTCCTTGGCATCGTGCCGCCTGTAGTCGAGGACCTTTCTGTAATATTCTGCTACATCTGAAAATGTTTTGAACGGTTCAGAAGGATCACCCCCAAGATTAATGATCGTGTTTTCGACCGATACCCCGGCTTTGGAAAGTGGCTGGCCATGCGTAGAGGTGAGCCCTTCCATCCTTTTGCCTTCCGATGACCGGGCACCGAGTCCCATGGTTGTTTTGCCTATGATGAGCGAAGGCCGCTCGCTTTCGTTCAGGGCATTTTTCAAGGCCTGCCTGATCTGCCCGGCATCATTCCCGTTGATGGTTTGCACATGCCAGTTCCAGGATTCATACTTTTTTGCGGTGTCTTCACTGGTAACCTCTTTGACTTCAGTGGAGAGTTGAATATCGTTTGAATCGTAAAACATGACCAGGTTGTTCAAACCGAGATGGCCTGCGATACGGCCGGCACCCTGGGCAATTTCTTCCTGGATGCCACCGTCGGATAAATATGCAAACGTTTTATGCGACATCCATTCCCCGAAGCGGGCAGCCAGGAAACGCTCTGCTATGGCACAGCCGACAGCCATCACATGACCCTGTCCCAAAGGGCCGGAAGTGTTTTCTATGCCTCTGGCAATGTCTTTCTCCGGGTGTCCCGGGGTGACGCTTCCCCACTGCCTGAAATTCTTCAGATCCTCAGCCGAATAATGGCCGCAGAGATGCTGAATGGCATAAATCATGGGCGCCATATGACCTGGATCGAGGAAGAACCGGTCGCGGAGCGGCCAGGCGGTATCATCAGGGTCGAAGCGCAGAAATTCGCTGAAAAGGATATTGATAAAATCAGCTCCGCCCATAGCGCCTCCGGGATGCCCGGAATTGGCTTTTTCCACCATTGCGGCGGCTAAAATGCGGATATTGTCTGCTGCACGGTCAACAACGGACTTGTTCATATAATTGGCATGTTTAGTTAGGGAATTTAAAGCCAGATAAAAATAGGGGAGAATAGGTTTTAGCAGGGCATGTGGTTGATAAATATTGAAAAATAGTCGGGAATCAAAGGGGGAGGGTAAATAAGTTTACTTAATCCTTACATCTGAAACCCCAGTTCCCTCAGCTTCCGTTCCACGCCGGGGCGGTATTCTGTGAGCTTGATGGTGAACGCTTCGAATTCCCTGCGAATAGGATAGTAATTGCGCAGCTTTTCAAACGCTCCCGGATCTTTTTTGAGGTTTTCGTCATCTTTCAGGATATTATAGGCGGCCAGAAGCGCTTCAGAGATAATCTCATCGTCCGTTTTTCCTGTGGATAATATTTTGATGCGGGGAGTGGGCGGAGGAGGCAGGAATTGCGGTTGCCAATGGTCGATCCCGAATCCGAAGTATCGGCTGGCAGCCTGCACGCAGGCAGCTGTGCCATTGGCTTTGCCCTCCACGGAATAACCTGCTATGTGCGGGGTGCCGATAGAAGTCATGTGTAAAAGTTCCAGGTCCAGGCGGGGCTCATGCTCCCAGACGTCTGCCACATATCCGGATATCATGCCCTGCCTTATAGCCATTTTTACTGCTCCGGTATCCACGATCTCACCACGTGAAGTGTTTATGAGCAAAGGCCTTCTGGCAAGTTTGCCGAAAAATGCCTCATCTGCCAGATGAAAAGTCTTATATATTCCTTCCTGGTTAAGCGGAACGTGCAGCGTGATGATGTCGGCAATTTCCAGGATTTCTTCAATGGGCGAAAATCCTGCACTGCCTTCGGCTTGTGCCCTGGGTGGATCGTTCAGGATGGGGGTCAGTCCGAAACTTAAAGAAAGCCTGGCGACTTTCCTGCCCACGTTCCCGACCCCAATGATGCCGATGACCTGGTTTTCTAATTTAATTCCTTTGCTCGCCGAAAATTGGGCCAGTGCAGATGCAACATATTGCTTTACAGAAGAAGAATTGCAGCCCGGAGCATGAAACCAACTGATACCGTTTTCCTTGCAATAATTTGTATCGATATGATCATAACCAATGGTGGCAGTGGCAATGAATTTAACATGCCCGCCTTCCAGGAGATCCTTGCTGCACTTTGTCCTGGTTCGGGTAATCAAACCGTCCGCTTTAATAATGTCTGACCTGCTGATCCTGTCACCCGGCAGGTAGACCATTTTCGCGTAGGGCTCTAAAACTCCTTTAAGAAATGGAATGTGGTCGTCTGCAACGATCGTTATCATGCGTGAGTAGAATTATTTGTTTTCTGGCGGAAGTAAAGTTAAAAAAACCCAAGGTATCATTGCAAAAATACATCCGGTTGCTCATGTCCGGCTAGTTTCTGCTTATTGATGAATGATTTTATCTCTGCTATGAGCTCATCGATCCGATTTTTATCAATGGCCTGATCAGGAAAGGCTTTGGCTGATTCAAGAATCCTGGTATACTCGTCCAGGAACCTGAAAAGCAATAAATTGTATTCATTTTTAAAATCATTCACTGTGATCTGCAAAGCCGGAAATTTTCTTGAAACCAATGCAGTCTGCCGGATGTTTTCATTCATCAGCAATGCCTTGAAATCGATTTCCGGATTGGAAGGGTCCGGAAGAAGGTTAGTGAGGCAGATCAATTCATTTTTCCCATTCAAATCCAGGAAGGTGTGCAATTCCAACAGGAATCCATGGATGGAAACTTCCAGATATAAGTATTTGTTATTCAGGTTCTCAAGGCCGGAGAGGTATTTTTGGGATGCAAGGATGAGCTGATCATAAAAGTTAATATAGACCTGCATATCGTTGCGAAAAGCAGTGATGTTTTTCTCATCGAATGCATCACTTTGACCAATGCTGACATCCCTGACCCGTCCGCCTTCCTTATCCATGGAGATGGAAGTAGTGGTGAACCCGACAATAGTGCTGATGATGGTCGATACGACCGATGTGATAGGATTGGAGCTGGCGAGCGTGGAAATCAGTGGATTATTAATGATTTTGGAAATAATCTGGATAAATCTCTTTTTGTCGGATTCATTATCCAGTTCATGTATAAAATGTTTTTGGGCCGCTGCCAGGACGAGGTCGGTAAACCTGAAGCCTAGGATATCGCTGGCAGGGTTATTCGCCTGCATTAACCTGGCGAACAATCCGGTTACCAGTATTTTTTCAGTGGTGCTTTTGAAATCGAAATCAAGTTGTGATTCGTTTGAAAATGCTTCGAATATTTCCAGCCTGATGGCACAATAGTTCAGGCTGTCTGTTACCCGGCTGTCAGATTTAAGCCATTGATTCTCTTTTTCCAGTATTTTTATGCGAAGCCGAAGCTCATCAAGTTGTTTTTGAAAGGCATTATCCGGCTGGCCGGGAGTAGATTTTACCAGGATGAGGAGCGCATAAAAAATTAGCAACCGCATGACTTTCATTTTTTCCGGATATGATTTAGTGAGATATTGATTGTTTAATGTATATTCCGGCTATGCTCTTCAATGGCGTTTTTCAAAATCTCTTCAAGGTTCTCGGAATACCCGCTGAAATGCCAGAGCACTTTTCCGGAATCCCCATCAAGGATGATAAAGAGCGGGTATGCATTGCTTCCAGTCAGCCGGTAGGATAATTTCTCGTCTTTATTCAGGAGAACCGGTAATGACATAGAGAGTTTATCCCTGTATCTGATTATCTTGTTTGTGTCATTATCAATTTCATTGACACCATAAAATTGCATCCTGTCTCCATAAATTTCATTCATTTTTTCAATCACGGGGGCCGATTTAATGCATGGGAAGCAGCCGACATACCAGCAGTCAAGAAAGATCAATCCAGCCGGCAAGTCAAATGATTTACCATCCAAAGTTTTGAAATGAATATTTTTCAGGATCATTTCATCTTCCATCGGCAAACTGTCTTCTTCTTGATCATGGCTGATGATTGAATCCTGCCGGATCGCCCGATGATATTTAATGAAAGACATGGGAAAGCTTTGATCACAGTTATCCGGAAAATAATAATTACTGATAATGGTTTCCTGGTATTGATGATCTCTGTACATCGCAAAATCCGCATCCTGGAAGATACCGTATAAAAGGCTGTCCTCCTCGTTAATGATGACCTGCACGGTGAGATCCGTCAATTCGATTGGTTTATCCCTGATCTGGATGGAAATGGTTTTAAGGGGCCCTGATTCGCCCGTAACCTGCCAAAACGGAATGTATTGACTTTCCGAATATGGAATTGCAAAGAGATTAAGCGGAATGAAGTTCATCAGCCGCGAGCCTTTGAGGCAGTCGATGCCTGAGCCCGTAAAATCCCATGTCCTCTTTTCAGGGGTGAAATACCACCCGGAATCTTTAAAAAAGAGCAGTTCATCCCCGAGTTCCTTATCCACGGCATGAATATAAATAATGGAGTCGTTTGCCTTTTGCAAAATGACACTGGCTTGCCATGTCGTGGTATCATCCTCAAAGATCGCTTTCTGACGGAATTGAACATCGTACCCGAAGCAGGTGATTTGTGACATTTTCTTTATAAAATTCATAAAATAATCATTATTTCTCTCTGAACCAGTGACTTCCTGGCTAAATAGTCCTGATGGGACCAGAAGCATGATAAATAAGTAAATTCTCATCATAATTTTCCTTGACAAAATGAATGTTTTGAAAAGGGAGCAGGAATATTACATGAAACTAATAAATAGCCCTGCTCCCCGGATCATCGATTCATGTTAGAAACTGCCTGTATTGATAGTTACTGTGAAGGTTACGGTCATGTTGCAATGTCCTCCGGGGTCATTGCATCCGCATACGATTATCGGCAGCCAGTTTCCTGAGATCCATTCGATGGTCGGATAACAGGAGGTGCATGGATTGCCGGCACAGGTTACCGTGGCACTGCCGCCGATTCCCGGACTATCGGGTTCGTTGGCGACAATAAATGCCTCGTTGCCGATGTTGACCAGCAAAACTCCGATCGAACTGATCCCTCCTTTGTTGCCGGTAACTTTCAGGTACGCAAATATCCTGTCGGCAGAGGGGGAGATATCCGTCTTTATCTCTTTGTCGAGATTTCCGGAATTATTGATGTTGTTCATGTAAAAAGCCCGGAGATCTGACTCGTTGGTGATTTTTAATTTGCCATTCGTTACATCCCCGATCTTCAGCTTCTCCTGCGCAATTCCTTCGACCAATACTGATGCAAGGATAATGAGGGTCAAGATAATTTTCTTCATAGGCTATGGATTATGAATTTTGCCTACTCTGTTTGCCCTTTTCGGCCTCCGGGCAAAAATCTGTATTGCTCGGGGCTGCCGGCATAAGTTATTCCCGGACAAACAGACTTTTTATACCTGTTTATCCGGAAAAAGTGAAAATATACCCGGTCGGTTGAAAAAAAATTTTTAAGGCTGAAGTACAGTGCTGGAATAGGAGACGCTGTAGGCGGCAAAATATCCGACAGCACCACCGCTGATATTGCCTTTGACATTGGCCGGAGGGCCGCTGAACAGTGGCGTCTGGAATCCGGTCTCCTCCTGCAGGCTGACTACAAAGTTGTAATAATCTTCCGTTATCTTACATCCCTGGAACGTGACAGAATCACCAGTCGATAGCATTTCCCTCTCCTTGGATTGGTCCAGGTAACCCACCCCGATCCCGTTGGTGTAACTTCCATTGTAAAAATCATCACTCGAAACAAATACATTGCTCAGGGTATCTGTAAGCATTTCATCGTTCTTAAAAATGTTGAACATATAATAGTCCTTGGTAGGAGGGTCCTGGTAATAACAGGTGACTTCGTAAAATCCTTTTTCGCCCCAGTCAGGATGGGAAATGAGCCCGATTGAATCGATCGGATCGATGGATTTCATTTCAGCTGTGGCTGTGTAATGATTGATTCCATTAATGTCTTCCTTCAACCGGATGTCGAGCGTATAGGTTCTGCCCGGGACCGCGAAGTACAGGGGAGGTGTGGCGTATCTTCCCGGTGTCGTTTCAGTAAGGACGACCGAATTTCCCTGGTCGTCAGAAATCCCGACTTCAGCCCCGGTCACAGGGGGCGGGGCCTGGTTGTAATAATAACTCGTGGTTGAGGAGAGATCAACGTAATGCGTCCCGGTATCGTTGGTAATGGTCCCGTAAATGACCAAACGCTCGTAGGAATCGTCCAGTTCGATGTCGATCTTTTCCGTGCAGCCGGCTGCAATTGCAAGGATTAACCCCATAATCCATATATAGTTCTTCATCTTAAAACCTGAAATTAAAAGTTATGGATGGTACGATCCCGAAAAGGTAAGTCTGTTCAGCATAGGTGACATAGGGGTCCTTTGCGTCTTGCACAAAGTTGATCGACCATGTATTATGCCTGTTGTAAACATTGTATGCCGAGAATACAAGGTCCCAGTTGAATTTTTTTGGTTTTTCCTTTTCTTTCTGATGGAGGGTGATGGCCAGGTCAAGCCTGTGGTAATCCCGCATCCTGTAAGCATTTCGGTCGGAATAAATGGGCACGATTGCCCCGCCGATCACAGCCCTTCCGGTTGGAAAGGTCACCGGTTTGCCTGTTGAATATATCCAGTTGGCAGACAGATTGATGCGTTTTGTGGCATCAAAATTCAATACGATTGAAACATCATGCGGAGAGTCATATGGGGCAGGATATTTTCTTCCACCATTGATATCTTCAAATTCACGATAAGTTCTTGAATAAGTATAGCTCACCCACCCGTTGAGCCGGCCTGAAGGCTTGCTGACCATGACTTCCACTCCATATGACCATGATTTTCCGAAGCGTAACTCTCCTTCAAGCTGCTTGTTCAGCAACAACTCTGCATGGTCCTTGAAATCAATGGAGTTGCGCATATTCTTATAATAAATTTCCACCGAAGTTTCGATTGTGTTTTTCCTGAAATTCCTGAAATAACCTGCTGCGACCTGGTCGGCTACCTGCGGCCTGACATTCGGGCTGGCGGAAAACCAGATGTCAAGCGGGGTGCCCGCGGTAGAGTTTTGTGCCAGTTGAAGGTATTGGTAAGTGTGGGAATAGCTTGCTTTGACTGATGAAACTTCGTTAAGCATAAAAGTAAAGCCTAACCTGGGCTCAATGCCTGCATAGGTCTTATAAAAATCGCCTTCTGGATGAACCACCGAATCAACCATGACAAATTGATCGTCATAGAGGTAAACCGTCTGAGGGCCAATATTCTGGAAGAGTGAAAAGCGCAGGCCATATTTCATGACGATCCTGCTGCCAATATTGTGATCGTCGCTGATGTATATTCCGCTTTCCAGGGCCCTGGCATGCTGCAGGTCGTACCGGGTGAAAAGGCTTTCAGACCCGGTCCCTTCTGCCATGCCCGGATCGAACCAATGCAGGGTGCTGTTCAGCCCGAACCGAAGGGTGTGCTTGCTGCTGAGGTAATAGGTGAAATCGCCTTTGAGCTGGTAATCCTGCAAAATGGAGGTCCAGAGGAAAGAGTTGGGGTCATCTTCATTGGCAGTGCCGAGACTGTAATTGTAATTCGTGAATATGAAAGCGAAATTGCTGAAAAGCTTTTGGGAGAAAAGGTGGTTCCACCTGGCTGTTGCTGTTGCATTGCCCAGTTTGATGAAGGCGTAAGGATTTTTAAATACATCCCTTCCAAAATAACCGGAGAGATACAGCCGGTTCTTTTCATCGATGGTATGGTTCACTTTTGCATTGAAATCGTAGAAGTATGTCTTGTTGTTTCTGATATTTTCATCTTTAGATAACAGCAGGAATAAATCCGCATAGGTTCGCCGACCACTTACTATGAATGATGTCCTGTCCTTGATGATGGGGCCTTCCAGGGTTAGCCTGCTGGAGATCAATCCTATACCACCCGAGCCCCCAATTGTTTTCGAATTGCCTTCCTTCATTCTGACGTCCAGCACTGAGGCCAGCCTCCCGCCATATTGAGCAGGCAGATCGCCTTTGTATAGCTTTACATCCTTGATGGCATCATTATTAAATACGGAAAAGAAACCCAGGAAATGGGAGGGATTATATACGGTGGCCTCATCCAGGAGGATAAGGTTCTGATCCGGGCTGCCACCCCTTACACTGAATCCGGATGACCCTTCGCTTACGGACTGAACCCCGGGCAGGAGCTGGATGGCTTTGATGATATCTACCTCGCCCATCAGTGCCGGTATCCTGTTTATCGCTTTGACATCCATCTTGACCACACTCATTTCCGGTGCCCGGATATTGGCATCAGAACGCTCTGCTTTCACTTCTACTTCTTTAAGGTCCTTAAGCACCGGTTCAAGGCGGATTTCCAGGATAATATCCTTATCCAGGTTTACAACCTGCGACTGCTCATTGTATCCAAGGTAAGTGAACCTCAAAGTATATTTTCCATTAGGCAGGCTGATCGAATAGAATCCATATTCATTTGAAACGGTTCCGGTTTTCAGTTCAACGACTAGCACAGAAGCGCCGAACAAATCTTCCCCGGATTTCGCATCCTTGATATGACCACTGATGGTAAACCGCTTGACGGAAGGATCACCATCAGGCGCGGCCTGCAGCTGGAATGACAACATTAAAACAGTGAGACAAATAAAATAAAATCTCATCATTTATTTTATATCAGGGAATTATGTGCATGCAAGGTTAGCAAAAACTTTGCCGAATAATTCAAAGACAATTGAAATGGCAAAGTGTTGCAAAAAAAAATATGTTTTTGACCGGGTATATCTCATCATATTGCCGGATAAAGCAGTATGTAACTTAATAGATCATTATGAAGACAATTTATTTATTAGCATGTTGCCTTATTTTCCTATCGGTTGCCTCCTACGGGCAAAGGGCGAGGATTATCTTTTATAATACTGAAAATTTCTTTGATAATCAAGATGATACATTAATAAACGATAATGAATTCATGCCTGACAGCAGCCGTTTCTGGACTTATGACCGGTTCTGGAAAAAGATTGTGCGGATTTACCAGGTATTAAGTGCGGCAGATGAATGGGATATGCCGGTAATTGCCGGATTTTGCGAAGTCGAAAACAGGGGGGTGCTTGAGAAGCTGGTGTATGAAACTCCATTAGAAAAATACAATTACCGGATCATTCACAGGGATTCGCCCGATCCCAGAGGGATTGACGTGGCTTTGATCTACAGGAAGGATATGTTCCGGCCTGATACTTCCGAGTGGATCAATGTTCCGGTTGGTGAAGGCTATGGGACAAGAGAGATCCTCAAAGTAACCGGCCGGTTATGGGAAGAAGTGCAAGTGACTATATACATTAATCACTGGCCTTCCAGATCAGGCGGCGCTTTATCATCCGAGCCAAAACGGATAATGGCGGCTTCTGTCCTGAAGGCATCGCTGGATGAATTATTTGCAGAAGAACCCGGTGCCAATGTGATCATTATGGGGGATTTTAATGATGAACCGGGGGATGTCAGTCTAAAATCCCTGAGCATTACCGGAAATAACCCTGATTCCGTCTGCCAGACTGCCATAATAAACCTGTCAGAACCGCATGAAATGGCCAATCAGTCAGGGACGATCAAGTACGGGGGTGTCTGGAGTATTTTTGACCAGGTGCTGGTATCCTGTTCACTTTTTAACGGTAAAAATGGACTTAAAGTAGCTGGCAACAAAGCTGAAATCTTCGCGGCACCGTTTTTGCTGGAGCCAGACCCGTCATATTCAGGGATGAGGCCGCGGCGCACCTATCTCGGCCCCAATTATCACGATGGATTCAGTGACCATTTGCCGGTAAGTGTGGTTGTGGAGTTGCAGGAACATTACTAAATTTACAAATTAAAATTATCGCAATGTTATCAGAAAAGATCAAGGAGGAGGAACGCAGGATGTTCAGCAGCATGATGATTCCCTTTTTCCTGGTGGTGCTTATGTGGGCGGTTAAGATCGTGGAGGCAGTGGGGGGGTACGACTTCTCTTTCCTGGGGATCTATCCGCTGAGATGGCAAAATCTTTATGGCATTCTGACAACCCCTTTCGTGCATGGTGATTTCAAGCATCTGCTTGCCAATACGGTGCCGATCTTTGTACTGGGTTCCGCCTTGTTTTATTTTTATAAGGATATCGCCTGGAGAATCCTGATCCTTACCTGGCTTTTTACCGGCATATGGGTCTGGATCTCTGCACGTCCTGCTTATCATATCGGCGCCAGCGGAATCGTTTATGGATTGGCGGCCTTTATTTTCACCAGTGGAA
>Ga0208980_10002140_pt1 | contig 11988 bp, 10 predicted proteins | sample WetSurMetagenome_3_FD_187993 | JGI IMG/M metagenome (GOLD analysis project Ga0208980, IMG submission 187993) | Wetland microbial communities from Twitchell Island in the Sacramento Delta, sample from surface sediment Aug2011 Site A1 Bulk (version 2) | ecosystem: Environmental > Aquatic > Marine...
TACTTCCCGCGCCACCGCTTCGATCGCTGCGCTCTGTGGCGGCAGCAACCTTGCCACTACCCGTTCCTTCATCGCTTGTCCGTATCGTGCCATGTCATCCCCTCGCTATCGCCCCCAGGGTTCGATTCCTATCCAGGCGACAACTACTCTGACACAGGGGGGGATGGGGCCTGCATTTGCGCGCCGCTCGGTCCTAGGTTAATCTTGCGGCCCTCGATTTGACCGGCGATTCGGCATTGGGCACGGAGGCCAAGACCGCCGATCGAGACCAATTCCCGGAGAGGTGTCCGAGTGGCTTAAGGAGCACGCCTGGAAAGTGTGTGTACGTTAATAGCGTACCGAGGGTTCGAATCCCTCCCTCTCCGCCACCGTTCGTTGATCGGTTTCGTCAATCCATCGGATCCGCAGCCGCTGCCCTCGGAAAGGGATCGCTGCGGGGTGACGCGGTTCTGGCTCGGGGATTGGCGTGGTCCGGTTGGCCGCCCCGGCCAACCTGCGGGGGAGGGCGACCGGGGCGGGGTTTAGACGGGGGGTGGGTCTAGTTGCAGCCCATTCCTGCCTTCAGGGTTTTCGTCCGTTCCGCTTTAATGCCGGTGACCAGGGCTTTGGCATCGGCGGTCTTGCCGGCATAGATGGCGGGGATGATCCCGCCTTCGCGTGTCTTCTTGAAATCCCCCCCGCACCGGCTTGAAGGCCGCGACCTTGGCGGCGTCTGGCCCACCCGCCATCGCGCCAAGGTCTGCATCGACCTCGCTGCTGGCGTGGACCTTGGTCTTGAGGCCGTCCAGCGTTGCTGGATCAGTGCTGCCCAGCATGGCGACGAGTTGAGAACGTGCCTCCGCGAGGTTGGTGCAGACATCGGCGGGGGTGGCCGCGTGGGTGGTACCTGCGGATGCGAGAGGGGCGGTGATGAGCCAGGGGATCGGGCGATTCATGGGGTCTCCTCTGATTTTGGGACACAGGGGGCGTTGCGGGCAATCGGTCGCGGATGGATCGATACCGGTCCATCGCCCCGCAACGGTACCCATTCTGCTGCGCGGGGGTGGGAATCCTTAACCTGGATCAAAGCTAGGGGGCACGATCAGGGAACGCGCCCTCACAGGATGTGAGCACATCGCTTGCGCGACACGATCGACAGGTTCCGGACCTCGTTCCAGTCACCCGGCCCACAGGGCCAACCGCGTGGTTGGGGAGCACAACCGAAAGAAGGGGCGACTGACCGGGGTGATCCTTTCGCCGGACGCGCCTGAAGCAGGCTAGAATAACCCACCATGCAGACCGCGCTCGCCGATTTCATTCGCGACACCCCAGCCGGCAAGGAGGCCGATGCTATCCTGCGCAGTTGCGTCCACTGCGGCTTTTGCACCGCCACCTGTCCCACCTATCAGCTCCTCGGCGATGAGCTCGATGGGCCCCGTGGCCGCATCTATCTCATCAAGCAGGTGCTCGAAGGGCACCCGACCTCGCGTTTGACACAGATCCACCTCGACCGCTGCCTGACCTGCCGATCCTGCGAGACAACCTGTCCCTCGGGTGTGCGATACGGACGGCTGCTCGACATCGGCCGGCAGGTGGTGGAGCACCGGGTGGGCCGCCCTTGGCCCGAGCGCCTCGTCCGTCGCGTTCTCCTTGCCGTTATTGCCTACCCGCTCCGGTTTGGTCTACTGCTGCGGCTCGGGCAAGGCGTTCGCGGCCTGTTGCCCGCCGAGCTGCGCCGGCAGGTTCCGCTGCGCCGTGAGCCCGCTGCTCGGCCAGCCCGGAGCCGGTCGCGGACCCTGCTGATTCTGGAGGGGTGCGCGCAGCCGAGCGCGGCCCCCACCACCAACTCAGCCGCCGCCCGGGTGCTCGATCGGCTGGGGATACAGCTCCGGTCACTGTCGGGGTGCTGTGGCGCCGTTCACTACCACGCGGGGGCGGAGGCCGAGGCGCTGGCGCGGATGCGCCGCAACATCGATGCCTGGTGGCCTCATCTGGAAGCGGGGGCCGAGGCGATCCTGAGCACTGCGAGCGGCTGTGGGGTGCTGGTGAAGGACTACGGGAAATTGTTGGCCGATGATCCCGCCTATGCGGCGAAGGCTGCGCGGGTGAGTGCGCTGACCCGCGATCTCGGGGAGGTGCTAGCCAAGGAGGATCTCACCCCCCTCGGTGAGCCGGGGCGAGGACGGCGCATTGCCTTCCACCCCCCCTGTAGTCTGCAGCACGGGCAGAAACTCCCCGGTTTGGTGGAGCCGATCCTGGTCAAGCTGGGTTTCAGCCTCACGCCGCTAAAGGACGCGCACCTCTGCTGTGGCTCCGCCGGCACCTACTCGATTCTCCAACCCCAGCTCTCTCAGCAGCTCCTTCGCAACAAGCTCGCCAACCTCCAAGCGGAGGTCCCTGAGCTCATCGCCACCGCCAACATCGGCTGTCAGCTCCATCTGGAGACCGAGGCGCAGGTCCCGGTGCGTCATTGGATCGAGCTGCTGGACGGCGGTTCCTGACTAGATGAGGTCGGGGTCGGTGATGATCTCCACCAGCGCCGGGCCCTGGTAGGCAATGGCCGCGGTCAGGGCTTCTTCGAGCTCCTCGGCGCGGGTGACCCGCGCCCCGTAGCCGCCACACAGACGGGCATAGGCGGAGAAATCCGGGTTGTGCAGGTCGGTCTGCCAGACCGGCCAATTGCCGGCCCGCTGCTCCTTGCTGATCTTGCCGAGCTCGGCGTTGTTGAGCAGCACCTGGGTGATGTCCATACCGTATTTCACGGCGGTGGTGAATTCCGCCAGGTACTGGCCGAAGCCGCCGTCACCGCTCACGGCGATGACCTTGCGGTGCTTGAATTCCGCATCCGCCTGGGTGGCCACCCAGGCGCCCATGGCCGCCGGCAGGGCGAAACCGATGGAGCCCAGGTAGCCCGACATCAGGATGCGTTGGCCCCGGCACTCGAAGTAGCGCCCGAAGGAATAGGTGTTGTTACCCACATCGACGGCGATCACCGCCCCTTCCGGGCACAGGCGTGACAGCACCTCGAAGATCAGCGCCGCATTGAGCCCGCGGTCCCGATTCCGACCCCGCCGCGCCGCCTTCTCCTGCCGCCAGATCCGCCAGCGTTCGGCCAGCGCCGGACGTTGATCCTCCCAGGGTCCCGGTTGGGGTAACGCGGCGAGCAGCCGTTGCAGGGTAGTGCCAATCTCGCCCCAGATCGGCACCTCCACCGGATGAAACCGGCCCAGGGCCAGGGGATCGAAATCCACCTGGATGGTTGGCTTGTTGGGTGTGATGCCAGTGTGATTAGAGAAGGAGGCGCCCAGCACCAGCATCAGGTCGCACTGGTTCATGCAGCCGCTCGCCACCGGGGTGCCGCTGCGGCCGAGCACGCCGGCGGCCAGGGGATGGTCGTCGGGGATCTGTCCCTTGGCCTTAAAGGTGGTGAGCACCGGGGCCCCGAGCCGCTCCGCCAGGGTCTGGATCTCGCCCATGGCCGCGCGGGCGCCGTAGCCAACGATCAGGATGGGTCGCTTGGCCGCGCGGAGCCGCTCCAGTGCCGCCGCCAGCACCGCCTCGGCCGGGGCGATCAGTGGATTGCCCAGGCGACCTTGCGGTGACCCGGCGCGGGAGCCTTCCGGCGCGGGGAGGGTCTGCACCTCATCGGGGACGATCAGGTGGGCCACCTCCCGTTCGGTGATCGCGTGCCTGCAGGCGAGGCTCACGAGCTCCGCGTGGCGTGAATCGCGCAGCACCGTTTGGCTGAAGGCCGCGACTGGCTTGAAGGCGGCGCTGAGGTCGATCTCCTGGAAGGCACCCGGTCCCAGGACCTGGGTTTGCACCTGTCCGGTCAGTGCCAGGACGGGCGCCCGGTCCATCTTGGCGTCCCACAGCCCGGTTAGCAGGTTGGTGGCCCCAGGCCCGGCGATGCTGAGGCAGGCCGCCGGCCGCCCGGTGAGCTTGGCATAACCGGAGGCGGCAAAGGCCGCGGCGCCCTCGTGGCGGATGCCGATGTAGGTCAGCCGTCCCGCCTCCACCTGTACCCGAACGGCCTCCGCGAGCCCGAGGTTGGAGTGACCGAGCATCCCGAAGACGGGGATCACCCCCCAATTCACCAGGGTCTCCACCATCAGGTGCGAGACCGTGCGGGGCCGATCGATCTGCTCCCGGATCGCAACGAAGATCCCGTCCTCGCGTTCCTCGACGCCGTGGGTGGCCACGCCATCGCCAAACCCCCCAGGCGCTCGGCCGGTGCAGGGGTGAAAGTCCCAGCCATGCCAGGGGCAACGCAGCCAGCCATCCTCCAGCGAGCCTTCGCCCAAAGGACCGCCCTGATGGGGGCAGGCGTTGTCGAGCGCGCAGTGCTTCCCCTGGTGTTTGACCAGGGCCAGGGCCTTGCTACCGGCCTGGACCGTTCGGACCTCACCCTCGTCGAGCTCGCCCGGCTCGGCAATCTTGTACCAGACGTTGCGAAACCCTTCCTGGGCATCCAGGTCCGCCTGGGTCACGCCCTTGTGGGAGCCGTCGCAGAGCGGCGGGTTGTGGGTCTGCTTGCACAGGCAGAAGAAGACCTTGTCCGCCTTTTCCGCCACGAATCGCAGGGGCTCGAATCCGCTCCCCTTATGGGAGCCGTCGCAGAAGGGCTGGTTTTTTGAGCGCCCGCAGGTGCACCACCAAACCGTCTCTCCGGCCTTGAGCTCAACCGGCTTTGGGCGCGTATCGGCAATTCTGGGCTTGGTCACCTACTCATCTCCTCGGCCGGCAAGCGGCGTTCATCATCAAGGGGTCACGGCTTTTGACTCGCGCCGAGCGGGTCAACCCCACAGGCTGCCCAGTGGAAAGCTCACCGCATCGAAGGGGGGCTGCCGAACCGGGTCGTCTTCCTTCAGCGTGGACAAGAGCAGCCAGCGGCCCTGGTCCTGCAGGCGGTAGACCTCGAGCGTGCGGGCGTCGGGGTCCACCAGCCAGAGGTGGGCGACTCCCTCGCGAGCATAGATGGGCATCTTGACCGCGCGGTCGGTTCGTGCCGTGGAAGCGGAGAGGATCTCGCACACCCAGTCGGGGGCGAGCTCGAACCAGGCTGTCTCTGGCAGCGCGGGCATGCGCTCCCGGCGCCAGCCGGCCAGGTCGGGCACCAGGATATCGGTGCCGAGATGGATCTCTGGCTCATCGATGATCCACCACCCGCCAGGCCCCCCAGAACCTTCATCAAAGGGATTCCACAGCGTACCCGTGAGCGCGGAATAGGCGCGGGCGTGCTTGGGCGCGGGCCGGGGGTGGGTGTGCAGTTGCCCACCCAGGATCTCGCCCACCCACTGCTCAGGCAGGGCCAGGATGTCCTCGTAGCGGGCGGGGCGTGGGGCGAGCGCGGTCATGGCGGGCTCCTCGATGACCTCTCCATGTTAACAGCTTTGCGTCGAGCACCGCCCCGGCCGGCCCAGCCCTTTACTCCGCCACCGGCATGGCGTTGGTCGCCTGCTCCGCGAGCCCCTTAACCGCCACTAGGTCCACCTTACCGGTGCTGAGCACCGGCAATTGCTCTACCCGGACGATGAGCTTGGGGATTGCGATGTCGGCCATCCCTACCTGGTGGGCAAACCCGATCAACTCCTCGCGCGTGGCCTGGGCGTTCTCGGTGACCAGCACAAGCTGCTCGCCCTTCTTCGGGTCGGGAAGGCTGACTACGGCATGGGCCTGTTCGGGCCACAGCTTGGCCAGGGTGGCTTCCACCGCGGCAAGCGACACCATCTCTCCACCGATCTTGGCGAAACGCTTCATGCGTCCCTGGATGGTAACGAAGCCCTCGGCATCGATGCTTACCACATCCCCGGTGTCGTACCAGCCATCGGGGGGCGGTTGCAGTACCCCCGGCGCGTCCGCGCGCAGGTAGCCCGCCATGACGTTAGGCCCGCTTACCAGCAGCCGGCCCCCGGTCTCGATACCCGGTACGGCATCGAGCCGCCAGGCGATGCCCGGCATGAGCCGACCCACGGTCGCGGCGCGGTTCTGCATGGGCGAGTTCATCGCCAGCACTGGAGCGGTCTCGGTGGCGCCATAGCCCTCGAAGATGCGTACCCCGAAACGCTCGCTGTAGAGGCGGCGTGTCTCCTCCTTGAGCTTCTCGGCGCCACTGCAGACGAATCGCACGCTGTAGAAGTCGTAGGGATGGGCGAAGCGCGCATAGCCGGCGAGAAAGGTATCGGTGCCGAACAGGATGGTGGCGTTGGTCTCATATACCATCTCGGGCACGATGCGATAGTGCAGCGGGGAGGGGTAGAGGAACACCCGCATCCCAAAGAGGATCGGCAGCAGGGTGGCCGTGCTCAGGCCGAAGGAATGGAACAGGGGCAGGGCGTTGAAGACGATGTCGCTGGGACCAAAGTCGATACGGGCGGCCACCTGGTAGCGATTCGCCTGGATGTTGCGGTGGCTCAGCACCACGCCCTTGGGGGTACCCTCGGTCCCGGAGGTGAAGAGCACCACCGCTGGCTGCTCAGGATCGCGCCGGCGGCAGGTCAGGCGGTAGAGGATCTGGGGAAAAGCCCCGGCGGCCAGGCCCAGCAACCGATCGAGCAGTGAGATACGCTTGCGCACGTCCTCCAGGTACCCCACCCGCACGCCCGCTTCTTCGAGCCCCTGGACCATCCCGTCGAGGCGGGCGGTTTCCACGAAGCGCCGTGAGGTGAAGACGCTGCGTACCCCGGCGGTGCGGCAGGCGGCTACCACGTTGGCCACGCCGGTGGAGAAGTTGAGCATCGCCGGTACCCGCCCGAAGGCGTGCAGGCCGAAGAAGGCGACGGTTGTGCCGATCACGTTGGGTAAGAGTATGCCCAGGTTGTCCCCGGGTGCCGATCCTTTCACCAGACGCCTTCCCAACAGGAAGCTGCCCATGATCAGACGTCGGTAGGAGATCGGCCGGAGCTCCACATCCTCCAGAATGAGGTGGCCCGACCCGTGGGTGCGGCGGATATCGAGCAGCGACTGAAACAGCGTGCGGCGGGTGTCGCTGCTCTCGAACATCATCTCCGTCATCAGGTCGTAGAGGTGGTTACCGACGTACGCCCGGCGCGCGCGACCCTGAATCTTGTCGGGGACGTCGAAGGTACGGGGCTCGAGGAACCGCACCGAGATCTTCGGGAACCAGCGCAGCCGCACCTTTCCCTTCAGGCGCGAGAAGGGGGTGTACTGAGCCCCCTCCAGGCGCACCGGCAGTAGCTTCGCCCCGGCCTTGTCGGCGATCAGGCCAGGCCCCTCGTAAACCTTCATCAGCGTCCCGGTGACGGTGATGCGTCCCTCGGGGAAGATAACCACCTTCTCCCCGCGTTTGATGGCGGCCACCACGCCGCGAATTGCCAGCGGGTTGGTGGGGTCCATGGGAAAGGTCTTGGCGAGCCCGAGAAAGAAGCGAATCAGGCGATGCTGGGCGATGTGGGTATCGATCGCGAAGGTCAGCTCGTCGGGCACATAGGCGGCGATGAGGGCGGCATCGAGGAACGAGAGGTGGTTGGAGACGATCAGGACCCGATCGCCCGCCTCCTGGAGGTGCTTGAGCCCCTGGACGTCCACCCGATAGACCGCATCGAGTAACCAGGCGATGAATGCCTTCACCAGCGCCCCGGGTAGCAGTCGACTCACGTACACCACCACGACGGCGTTGAGCAAGCCGAGCAGCAGGAACAACTCGGGCACCGAGGCGCCGTACTCCAGCAGGACTGCGCTGAGGGCGGCGCCCACCACCATGAATAGGGCGTTGACCACGTTGTTGGCGGCGATATTGCGCGCCCGGTGGCTCGACTCGCTGCGCTGCTGGACCATCGCGTACAGGGGTACGATGAAAAGCCCCCCTGAAACCGCCACGGCCACCAGATCCGCGAGCACCCGCCAGCCCGCCGGCAGGCGCAGGTACTCCACCACCCCGATCAGCTCATTGCCCCCCGGTGTGAAGTGCTGACTGGCGAAATAGAGATCCACGGCGAACAGGGTGATCCCCAGTGCCCCCAGTGGCGCATAGGTGGCGTGCACCTGGCCCTTGAGCAGGCGGTTGCACAGCAGCGAGCCCAGCGCGATCCCCACCGAGAAGGCAATCAGGAACAGGGTCACCACCTGCTCGTTGGCGCCCATCACGTCCTTGCCCAGGGTCGGGAACAGCGAGAGGAAGGTGGCCCCCACCATCCAGAACCAGGAGATGCCAAGGATGCACAGGAAGATCGCCCGATTGCCGCGGGCGTGGGCGATGATGCGCCAGGTCTCGCGGAACAGGTTGAGACTCACGCGCATCTCGGGGACCGCGGGGTGGGTGGCGGGGATGGCGCGGCTCGTCAGCCAACCGGCCACCGCTACGGCCACCACCAGGGCGGAGACCAGGGCGATGCCCCTGTCCGTCAGGATCGCCAGCCCCCCCAACAGGGTACCCCCGAGGATGGCGAGAAAGGTGGTGGTCTCGATCAGGGCATTGCCCGCCACCAGCTCATCCTCCTGGAGGTGGTCGGGCAGCATGCCGTATTTGATCGGCCCGAAGAAGGTGGAGTGGGTACCCATCAGGAACAGAACCAGCATCAGCAGTGTCACGCTGTGCAGGTAGAACCCCGCCGCGGCCAGCAGCATGAAGAGGATCTCGGCCAGCTTGATCCAGCGCGTCAGCCAGGCCTTGTCGTACTTGTCCGCCAATTGCCCCGCTGTGGCGGAGAACAGGAAAAAGGGCAGGATGAAAATACCGCCCGCGATCACCACCAGCACCTGGGCGTTGAAGCCGGAGCGCTCGGCCAGGACGTAGGTGATCAACATCACCAGGGAATTCTTGAACAGGTTGTCGTTGAACGCGCCGAGAAACTGGGTAACGGCCAGCGGCAAGAAGCGCCGAGAGCCAAGAAGGGCGAACTGATTCTGATGCATGGTGGGCCTCTTGACTTCGGTGCCTTACCCGAGGGGGAACAGGACGTCTGACGTTGGAGGATACGGCCTAGGGGAGGGTAGGGGAAAGACCTTGGCCCGCAGGGAACGCCCTCGCGCCCCAGCCCACATCGTCCGCTAGGTTCCGCGCCGGCTCCGCCACCAGGCCAACAGTTGTTGCTCGCCGATGGGGCGGTCGTCGGGCGGTAGGTGAAAGCTGTCCCGGAATTCCCGGGGTGCATCGGGGTCCACCACCAGGGTGACTCCAAGCGTCAGGCTCATCGCCAGCACAGAGCCCACCACGGCAAGCAGCATATCCTTTTGCGCATCCCAGACATCGCCCTGGGCGCCGAGGAAGGCCAGTCCCGCGGCGGGGTCAACCGCTTCCGCCACCAGCCACTCGATCACCTCGTAGAGGGCTGAGAAGGCGAGCGTCAACTCCACCGGGAGATAGAAACCCCAGAAACCCCGTGCGCGGGTGACGCGCACGAACATCTCCCGCAGCGGATAGGCCAGCAGCAAGCCAAAACTGAAGTGCACCAGCCGATCATAGAGGTTACGGCTCGCGCCGAACCATTCCTGCAACCTGAACCCAAAGGGCACCTCCGCGTAGGTGTAATGGGCGCCCACCAGGTGCAGAACCATGAACAGCGTGATCAGGATATAGCTCAGGTTGGAGAGGCGAAAGTAGAACCCGAGCAGCCCGATCAGCGGGACGAAAAGGAAGACCAGGTAGTTTTCGAGCAGCCAGTCATGGGGATAGACCGGTTGATAGGCGGACCAGCCCCAAACCAGCGCGAGGATCAGTCCAAGCAGGAGGGTGTAGCGGCTAAACCCACGCCCTTGCATCCGAGCGCTCTCCCCAGGGTGGTGCCAACAGGGGGTTCAAGATAGCCCAACAGCGGTACCCAAGACGAGCGCAATGCCGCAATCCAGCGGATGGGCCGGAAACAATGATTGGCGGTGGGCGGCGCCGCGGATTATCCCGTCGCGAGCCGCTTTAGCCTTTAGGTCCCGGCCGGCGCTGCGCCCCAGGGGTAGAGCCGTGGTAGGACCAGCGTGAGGGTCACCGCAACGACCATGGCGAGCGATGCGCCCAGGATGAACACCGTCCAGCTCTCGGGCTTCAGCGTTCCCAGGGTGACGATCAGAAACAGCACCGGGAGATCGAGAAAGTGGGTGAACGTTGGCAGATGCTCGGCGCGCGCACGCTCAAGGGCCGGGGTAAAAGCGCCCACCGACAGGGCCTCGACGGTGAGCCGGCGCAATCTCAAGAAATAGAGGCGCGTCACCGTGTTGCCTTCGATGAACTCGAACGCAAAGAGCGCCACCATCCCCGCGAGCCAGGGCGTCTCGAGGAACCCCCAACCGCCGAAGAACTCGACGATCAACCAGGTGCCGGAGGCGAGGAGCAACAAGGCGCCCGGCACGACCAGACCGTCATAGAAAACCGCAATGGCCCTCACCGCCTCGGAGAACCGCACCAGCTCCCGCGACTGACGGGAACGCAGGTCAGCGAGCCAGACGCCGATCAAACCCGCCCCGATGAGGATGGCACCGATGACATGAACCAGTTTGAGAATGGCGTAGCTCATTGCCCTGGGTCCGAGTGGTGGGAAGAAACGCGGCGCAGCCGAGCACGCAAAGCGTGCATTGAACTTCAGCGTCGCGCTCGCCCAATGGCGGGCTGATCGCGTGCATAGGGTTACCCAGAAGGTTGGGTTACCTACCAGGATGTTCTTCACGCCAGACGGTCGCGATACGCAGCGCCGCTTGCAGGCCGATTTCCACGCGGCGCTGACTCTGCTCGATACACGGTGGCGGCCAACTGCCCCGCGCACATCTTGTCGTTACCCCGCAAGCCAACGGCACCCGGCGAGTAAAGCCCCGCAGTCATTCGACTTCGTTCGACCCGGCTGCTGCTCGTCCCAGGGCATGCGACGCCAGCGGCAGCGCCGCGAAGAGGATTGCCACCAGCAGGATCAGGCGCCAGGTCCAGGTGGCGTCCCATGCCAGCAACCCGGCGCCCAGCGCGAACAGCGTCAAGCTCAGGGTAGTGGCTTTGGTGGCGGCATGTTGCCGCGACAAGGCATCGGGCAAGCGATACACACCCAGCGCGGCGATCAGCAGGATGGCCAGCGCCAGGCCACAGATCAGCCAGCCCAGGATTGCGCTCATTCCGATTCGCCTCCCGCGCGCACCTGAATCAGCCGCGCCCAGGCCAGGGTAGCGACAAAGCCCACCACCGCGAGACCGATGGCGACATCGAGGAACACCGTGCGCTGGCTGAGCAGCGCCGCCGTCAGGCTGAGGATGATGGCGACAGCGAACAACAGATCGAGGCCGATGACCCGGTCGGTGAGGGTCGGCCCCGCCAGCAGCCGGTAGAGGCCCGGCACGGCGGCGAGGCCGGCAAGCACGACGAATAGCAGGGTCGGCGTCATGGCGTTTCTCCCAGCAAGGCGCGCAGCGGCCGCACGAAATCGCGCTCGATCGCCGCCAGGGTGGCTTCGGTCTGGCGACTGTCGAGCAGATGCAGATGGATTTCACGCCGTTCCGTATCGATATCCAGGCTGGTGGTCCCCGGCGTCAGGGTTACCAGCACACCGAGCAGGCTGGCGGCGCCCGGCCCCAGATCGCCATAGGCCAGGCGAGCAAACCCCGGTTGCACCTCGCCGCGCGGCGCCAGAATCACCCGCGCGGTGCTCCAGCCGGACAGGGCCAATTCCTTCAACAGACTGGCCAGCAACAGCAGCAAGCCCCGAGTTCGCGTCATCTTCCGCCGTCCTGTTGCCAGAAACCCGAGGTGGCAACTTGCGCCAGATGGATGAACGGTTCCGGATACAGCCCCATGACCAGGATCAGACCGGTCAGCAGCAGCACCGCCGCATAGGCTGGCGCAGGAATGACCCCGGCGCGCGCTGTCGGGTCCGGATGCGCTTTCCAGAAGCCTTCGAGCCAGATCTTGCTCATCGAGTACAGGGTCAGCAGGCCCACCGCCAGGGCGCCACCGCCCCACACGTAACGCTCCTGTACGAAGGCATCGCGCAGCAGCATGAACTTGCCCCAGAAACCGGTGCTGGGCGGCACGCCGACCAGGGAAAAGGCACTGAGCAGGAACAGCACGGCAAGTAGCGG
>Ga0208980_10002141_pt1 | contig 11987 bp, 9 predicted proteins | sample WetSurMetagenome_3_FD_187993 | JGI IMG/M metagenome (GOLD analysis project Ga0208980, IMG submission 187993) | Wetland microbial communities from Twitchell Island in the Sacramento Delta, sample from surface sediment Aug2011 Site A1 Bulk (version 2) | ecosystem: Environmental > Aquatic > Marine...
ATCGGGATTGGGATTACTGGGGGCAAGGAGTGCCCGGATTCGGCGATAAAACCGCGCGGGTGCTGGTGTTGGGACTTGCCCCTGGCGCGCACGGCTCCAACCGAACAGGCAGGATGTTCACAGGCGATTCTTCAGGGGATTTTCTCTACCCGGCGCTATACCGGGTGGGTTTTTCAAATCGGGAATACACCAAAAGCCGCGAGGATGATCTGAAACTTGTTGATCTCTTTATCACAGCGGTGTGCCGCTGTGCCCCGCCGGCGAACAAACCCACGCCGCAGGAGATTCGAAATTGCCGGGGATATTTGAAACAAGAAATGACGCTTCTGACCAGAATGGAAGGGATTGTGGCACTGGGGCAAATCGCTTTCCATGAGGCATTAATTCTACTGGGGGAGCGGGGTGTGGATACTTCCGGGATGGTCTTTGGGCACGGAGCTTTTTTTGATCCAGGGGGAAATTCCCCATGGCTTTTAGCGTCGTATCATCCCAGCCGGCAAAACACACAGACCGGCCGTTTGACCGCGGAGATGTTTGATCGCATCTGGAAACGGTGTCGGAACTTGCTTAATGACACTCCGTAGGGTGGGACTTCCGGGCAATGAACCAAACCCGCCCGGAATCAACTTTGGGGGGAGTGCCGCTCTCGATACTCCCCAGGATATCCACTACCTCAAAACCGGTTTCCTCCAGCAGATACTTGATCGACCCAATCGGGTACCCTTTCTCCTGATGGATTTCATCGATACGCTCCCAATATTTATTCTGGCGAATAAACCCGGTGATGTGCATGGTGGCGAGCTGTTTCTCAAAATCGAATATCGGGCGATGAAAGGCGATCAGGTCTTCTGTATCGATGGGCACGCTATTGCTTTGAGCGCTCCAGCGGTTGGAGAGCCCATAAATCGTGTTCATATCAAAAATGAACCAGCCATTCGGCTTCAAAGCGCGGTTGACGCCGGAAAAAGTAAGTTTAAGGTCAATTTCCTCCAGCATGTAATTCACCGCGTCGAACAGGCAGGTGGATAGGTCGAATTCATCGCAGCGGTCGAGTTCGCGCATATCGATCTTCTCGAATTTCGTCGACACGCCTGCCTGGGCGGATTGCTGCCTGGCCAGGTTGAGCATTTCTTCAGATTGATCCATACCCACCACTGACCAACCCTGGAGCGCAGCCTGGATGGCAAAGGTGCCTTCCCCGCAGGCCACATCCAGCAGTTTTCCTTTTTCAGGAATGCCATATTTCTGGCAGATGTTGGGAAGGAGGCTGCTGAAATGTAGGGAGAAATCCGGGTACTGCCCTTTGGCGTAAATCTGCGCAAACTTTTGGTAGAGAGACAAGGCTGATCCTTTCTCGTGCGATAAGTATGTAGAAGGTTCCACTTGCAGGGTTTTTCTCATTTCGATAGAATGAATAGATTATAACGGTGAGGTGGTTAATATGAAATTGATATGGAAGGTTCTAATTGGTATTGGCGCGGTCATCCTGCTAATAACGGCAGGTTTTACCATCTGGGCATATACACCTGCAGCACCCATGCCGGAAGCCCTGGCTGCGATGGAGAGCAATTCTGCTGTAAATGTGACCCATGACGGCTGGGTGACCTTTTCTCCGACCAGCGGAAGCCCCACGACTGGCGTGATCTTTTATCCCGGCGGGCGGGTGAATTACAAGGCTTACGCACCGTTATTGAATAATTTGGCGGCGCAAGGATATCTGGTCACCCTTGTACCCATGCCCTTTAACCTGGCGGTTTTTGGAAGTGGGCGAGCCAGCCAGGTGATCGCTGCCCACCCGGAGATTGACCAATGGGTGCTCGGCGGTCATTCCCTGGGGGGAGCAATGGCAGCTTCGTATGTATATTCAAATCCAGGTGCGATGGATGGGTTGTTCTTTCTGGCTGCGTACCCGGCCGGCAATCAAAGCCTGGCTGAATCAGGGATGAATGTTTTATCCATATCCGGAACCAAGGATGGCCTGGCGACCCCGGAAAAGATCGCAGCCAGCATCCCATTATTACCCAAGGACACGATCTTTTTCCCGATAGAGGGGGGCAACCATGCCCAGTTCGGCTGGTACGGTCCCCAATCGGGGGATAACCCCGCCACGATCAGCCGGGAAGAGCAGCAGAAACTGGTATTACAAAAACTGGCAGCATTTATTGAAACCATCAAGCAATGAAAAGAATATTCAAAGTTCTCGGTATTGCCCTGGGGGTGCTGCTTCTCCTGGTTATCATATTACCGCTGGTGATTACCGTTCCGACTCTAAATACCAAACCTGCAATTGATATGGCAGACCCAGACAGTCTATTTATGGATATCAACGGAATCCAGGTGCATTATAAAGAAAAAGGCAGCGGAGATCCGGCGATCATTCTCCTGCACGGATTTGGAGCGAGTTTGTTTTCCTGGCGGGAAGTGATGGATCCCCTCTCCTCGCTCGGTACGGTGTATGCCTATGACCGCCCAGGATTTGGACTCACAAGCCGCCCTCTGAATGGAGCATGGACAGGATCCAATCCTTATAGTTTGCGCGGACAGACTCAGATGCTTGAAGATTTCATGGACCAAAAAGGGATCGATCAGGCGATACTGGTGGGTAATTCCGCAGGTGGCTCGGTAGCGACGCTGTTCTCTCTGGAGCACCCTGACCGGGTTGCAGCCCTGGTGGAGGTGGATGCCGCGGTGATGGGGATGGGAGGGAATGGGACTCCTGGTTGGCAAAGATTCCTGTTGAATACACCCCAGGCGCAAAAGTTGGTACCGCTATTAATGCGTTCGATCCGCAACTGGGGGACTGAGATGATTAAAACCGCGTGGCATGATCCCGGGAAGATCTCTGCAGGTGTGGTAGAGGGTTATCAAAAACCTTTGCAGGTAGATGATTGGGATAAGGGGCTTTATGAGGTGCTCAAAGCCCGCGAATCGATCGATCTTGAATCAAAGCTTAAGGATTTGAAACTCCCCGTTTTGGTTATCACTGGAGATGATGACCGCATCGTTCCCACCGCTGACTCCATCCAACTTGCGGATGCCATACCCGGGGCGAAGCTGGTTGTCCTTTCCAAATGTGGGCATGTTCCCCAGGAGGAATGCCCGGCAGATTTCCTGCAGGCAATAGAACCTTTCATCATTGATCAAAAGAAATAGGAGGGAATATGAATTCCAAAAACGAAATTACACAGGCAATCGATTTTACTCTTAAGGATACTCAGGATCGGGAGATCCACTTGGCTGATTTCTGGGGTAAGAAGGCGGTCCTGCTCGTGCTGATGCGCGGGTTTGCCTGACCATACTGCCAAGCTCATCTGGCGCAGTTGCGTCAGGATTACCCCGAATTCGTCAGGCGCAATATTGAGATTATTGCCCTGGGTCCGGATGGACCGAATGCGTTCAAACGCTACTGGGAGAATGAAAAGCTGCCATTTATCGGGTGCCCAGATCTTAAATCCCAGGTCGCCGCGCAGTACCACCAGGAGATTAACTGGATAAAACTCGGGCGAATGCCGGCAGTTCTTCTAATTGACCAACAGGGAGAAATCATTTTTCGTCAATACGGCGATTCCATGTCGGATATCCCTTCAAACGGGGAAGTATTATCGGTCTTCGATAAGCAGAACAGAACTTAGACCCAACCCGTTATTTTAGGGCTTCCATCATCCTTTCGATCTGGAACTTCGACTTTTTGAGAGCATTCTTCATTTGGCGGTCGAGGACGGAAAGTTTTATTGTCATTTCCAGGATCTCGGTGGAGGTAACCCCGGGTTCTCCGCTCGTGGAGATCAAAGCGAGGGTGTACATCCACCACAGGAATTCCTCAAAGGCTTCCTTGTTGAACCAGAGAACTTCCTGATATCGATTGACCCCCAGGAATTGGCGAATCTCGGGGACTGCCAACCAGGATTGCATCAGGATGCGCAGGGGGGGCAGGGGCTGGTTAAACCAGTTTTGCTGCAGGATCAAGATGCGGGTGAGAAGCAGAATTCGGTTCACCTGGTAGGCATCCCGACCCAGATTTTCTGTTGCTTGCTGCAACCTGTGGGAAAGCTGCCACTCGTCCATCCAGGCTACCACTTGCTCCGGGGCTTTCGCATTATCTGCCAACAACCCAAGGGGCGTGAGAAAAGACCAGGCGAATAGTGAAAGCCAGGTGTTTTCATCCTCGAGCAGGGGAGATGCAAAGACGGAAAACGATTTTTGGTAGCGGGCTCCAGGCGGGAGTGGGAAGCGGCTATCAATCACAAGTAGAGATAAGACCGTTTCCAATTGCTTATTCGCAGCGCCCAAGGCATTCTGGTTAAAACCTGTTCCGTTATTTATCTCTGCCGCGCCTGCAAGCAGCCGTTGCATTTTCTCCTGGAATTCCTGCACCAGGGAGGGTTTGATTCTCCTGTTGTCTTTTGTAAGACGGTTGGCGATGAGATATTCAAAGTAGCCCTTGTTTGCCAGCTCCTGGAATGGCAGGAGGACTGCCTGGAAGTTCATTTCCTTTAACGCCAGGTCAATATCCGGCACACCGCGCCCTCCCAGGGTCTGGCAAAGCTGCGAATAGGATCTCCAGGGATCATCCTGCACCTGGCGGAAATCCAGCAGCACCTGGCATTCATAAGCATTCAGGTTCACATTCAGTCCGTTTTCATAGAGTTCAGCCGATGAACGGATGAACTGCAGCCCGCTCGTTTGATCCCGGAAAATGGTGAAGGCATTGGCTGTAGGGGTGATCCCGAGGGCTTCAGCCAGGTTTCTTTGGGTAAGTGGGCGTTTTTCTCCAGCTGTCCGGATGGCTTTGGCGCAGGAGATTTTCAACCAGCCGGAAGTATGGGTAAATTTATTGTGATAGATCACCAGAGCAGATCTGCCCTGGAAACGGTTGCTGAAGGCGAAAACGTTTTCATCCACCGAGCCACTTGAGGTAAATAGGTCGAAGAGCTGGAAATACTCCACCCCGGCAAAAAGCTCGCGCTGGTGAAGCAATGGGAAGATAAGGCGCTTGTGTCGCTCGATAAGATCGAGATCCTCAAATTCTTCCCAAAGCGGTTTGGTAAACTCCATCCCATACTTTTCAGCAAACCCCTCCACCTGGCCGTGGCCAAACATGGGCAACCCGGGCAGCGTGGCCATCAGGGTGCAGATACCGAAGTACTTATCGCCTTTTCCGAATTGATCCACTGCAGTGCGCTCATCCGGATTATTCATGAAGTTCACATATCGTTTGAGGATCTCGGGATCGAACTCGAGCGTATTCTTGATCAATTGACGGTATCCAGCATTATCCTCGTTGCGCAACATGTGCATGAAAGCGGAGTTGTACACTCTGTGCATGCCCAGGGTGCGGACGAAATAGCCTTCCATCAGCCAGAAGGCTTCTGCCAGAAGAAGGGTATCGGGAGCTTCCGCTGAGGCGCGGTCCACCACCTCGCGCCAGAATTCCACCGGCATGTGCTCATTGAATTGGTCTTTGGTCATACTGAAATCCGCGCGGGTGGGGATGGCTCCGCCGGTGCCTGGTTCGGGGAACCAAAGGCGCTGGAAGTGTTTTTTTGCCAGGGTCATGGCAGCGTCGAAACGAATGATGGGGAACCTGCGGGCAACAGCCAGAATGGTCTGGATCACAGCCTCACGGACTGCCGGGTTGAGGTAATCTAGCTGGGCGGTGTCGTTCCAGGGCATGGAGGTGCCATCATTGCCATGATAGATATAGCGGGTATCGCCGCTTGGGTAATCCACGCGTTTGAATTCAACCGCAGCATCCGTACGGTCGAAATAATGATCCTCCAGGTAGATGCCGACGGAAGGATTCGAGGAGAGATTGGCGCCGTTGAAGGAATGGGATGGAAAGGGAAGGTAGTTCAGCGAAAGAAACCAGTCGGGATGATCCATGACCCAGGGGGAATCGATTCCCATATGGTTGGGGACCATATCCGATGCCAGGCGGATGCCGCGCGAGGAAGCGCGCTGTTTGAGATTCTCGAAGGCGTCTTCACCGCCGAGCGGGTCCGCGATACGGTAATCGAACAGCGAATAGGCAGAGGCGATCGCGTCCGGGTTACCGCACATTTGTTTAATCCTGGCGGAGGCATGGCTGCGTTCCCATAGGCCGATCAGCCATAGACCGGTAAAACCGCTGGCTGCCATGCGGTCCAATTCCTCATCGGGAATTTGATCCAGACGCGTGATCTCCCTCTGGTATTTTCGGCTGAGCTGGTGCAGCCAAACGTATGTATTCTTCGCCAGCAGCACCAGGCGGGGCATCCACTCCCGGTCGGCGCTGAATCTCTCCTCCTCGGATTCCAACCCGGCTAAATGCTTCAGCGGGTAGACCGGAATTTGAACTGGCCCGGGACCAAAGGCGGCCATTTTATGTTCTTCCTTGATCAAATCCAGGCTGCTGAGCAAGCGGAAGAGATATTCGCCCAGAAGCGCTGCCCAGCGGATGCGGATGAATTCAAGCTGGTCTTCCAGGGAGTTGGGGTTTGCTTTTGCAGGAGCGCGGAGCATCTCCAGCAGCGTCTGATTATCCGGACCAAAATGAGGCTGGACCTCGAAGAAAAGCTCCAATTCCCGGATTGCGGGCAGGTAGACAGGATCGGCTGCCAGATTTTTATCGCTGAATAATTCATCATAAGGCAGCAGGGCGGGGTTCTCATTGTTCACCCGCAAGAGGATCATTTCCTCCAAAACGGATTCCCGGTTGGGAACTCCCTGGTTTGACCCCTTGAGATACTGCCGGGCTGTGGTCTCGTTTCGATACACCGCCAGCGGCGGAAATTCCTGTATGAACTGCAGCAACATTGAATCCACCCGACTATGGGTGAATTTGGTGTCCAACCGTTTGAGGGCTAGTTTAAGGATCTCGGGATTCCGTTCCCGGCGATAGAGCTCAACCACGTGGTGCAGAATTTCATCGATCAACCCCATGGCATTGATCTGGCCAGCCTGCACGGAGGATTCGGGGAAAGCGACCAGGTCGCGATGTTCATTGATCTTCCTGGCGAAAACGCGCGCGGCGTGGAAGTTGGCAAGGATCGCATTTCCGTTATAAGAGAACAATCCCAGATCGAACTGATAACGATCGCGGCTGATGCGGGAAATATGAAATTCCATAAAAAACACACCTCGCGGGGCAGGCTTGTATGAAGTAATTATACAGGTTTCAGAGCGGGGAAAGAATTCTTTGATTACCCGACCAGCGACCTCAATCCCAGGTACGGTTCGCGGCTGCCTTCAAGCTCGGTCTCCACCAAGGGTCCACCCTCCGCAACTGCTTCCCTGATGGTCTTCTCCAATACGGGTTGCGGCCATCCAAAAAGCTTGCGAACAGTGGAGATGGCTGTTGCGCCTACCGAGTCAAAATAGGTGAGAATGAGTTTATTCCTTGCCGTACGTTCGCTGATGGGTCGTGCCTGGGCAGGCAGGTCTGGAAAGTGACGGTGGGTGAGGTCGTAGACGTAAGCGTATTTCCAGGCGCCAACCTCTGCTGTGCCCACCGGCAGAATTTTAAGCTCCCCCTGTAGTTGATCCAGGGCTTTGGCAAAGCGTCCTTCACTGCCGGTGCTGGAGAGGTGTGCGGCTTTTTTCAGGCTTATCGTATCCAAAGGCCCCTGTTTCAGAAGTGCCTCAAAAACCTGCTTGCATTCGCTGGTGAGGGTGCCTTCCTGGTATTGCAGCAGATAATCTTCTTCGGGCTGCCCGTAGTTGGGGGAGAGGGCGTAGAAATGGGGGATCAATTCGAGGGAAATAAACGTACCCTTATGACGCAGCACCTTGGCATAATACCACCAGCGCTTTCCCAGCCCGTCGTCCTTCCAGCCCCAGGTCTTGTGCCCGGGGTCATCATGTTCGTCCGGCACAGGACGGTCACCTGCGGCTGCCACCCACAGACTGGGGAGGTCGATGCCTTTCACCGGCCAGAAGAAAATGAAACCACGCTCATTGATGAATTGTCTGGCTTCCTCCGATGAATGCAGTATTCCGCGGGCGGAAAGGCGGAATGTTTGCTGGCGATATTCCTGCAGTCGTTTTTTGGAGAGGGGCTGCATTACTCGGATTTTAAGATGTGAGTGATGATGTTCGAGCCGCTGCCGCCAATATTCTGCGCCATACCGACCCGGGCATTTTCCACCTGGGTTTCGCCAGCTTCTCCGCGCAGTTGTTGGACAACTTCCACAAGCTGATACATCCCGGTGGCGCCAACGGGGTGCCCGCGTGCCTTCAAACCGCCGCGGGTGGAGATGGGGATCTTTCCACTGGGGCGAATTTCTCCCTCCAGCGCCAGGCGGGGCGCCTGACCGCGCTCGGCGAAACCGCAGGCTTCAAGCGAGAGGGCTGCCATGATGGAGAAGGCATCGTGTAATTCGAAAAAATCGATTTCGGTTTGGGTGAGACCGGCCTGTGCATATGCCTGCCGGCTGGATTGCTCGGCTGCTTTAAGCCAGGTGGCTTCTGTGCGGCTGTGGGCGGCGATTGTATCTGTGGCTGCTGCTGAAGCGGCAACCTTTACCTTTTTCTGGTCGGGTTTCCGGAAGGGTGAATCACAAGCCAGCAGAACGATCGCCGCAGCCCCATCACCCATCGGCGAGGCATCCATGAGGTTGATCGGATCGGCGATCATGCCGGCCCTTAAGTAATCGGCTTCACTGATCGGGGATTGAAAGCGGGCATTCGGGTTGTGTGCGCCATTGGCATGCGCGTTAACCGAAAAAGGCGCGAAATCTTTCTTCTCCCAGCCATATTCGAACATATACCGGCGCATGATCAGGGCATTGAGGGCGACGAAGGTAATGCCCTGATCCACCTCCCAGTCTGCATCAGCCGCGGTGGCGAGGGCGGCGGTAATTTCATCGCCTGGGGAATCGGTCATCTTCTCCACCCCGACAACCAGTACGGATTCCAGTTCTCCGGAGGCGATTGCCATCACCCCGGCACGGAACGCGGCTGCACCTGAGCTGCAAGCAGCCTCAAATCTCAAGGCTTCGGAGTAACGCATTCCGATCCAGTCCGCGATATATGGCCCCAGGTGCTGTTGGTTATTCGCTGAACTGGACATCATATTGCCCACATAAACCGCGTCCACCCTTCTGATCTCGGAGGCTTCGAGCGCGCACAGCGCCGCTTCACCCGCCAGCTCACGCAGGGATTTCTCCCAATGCTCTTCGATTTTGGTCTGACCTATTCCAGCGATAGCTACTTCCTGCATGATTTCACCTGTGAAAGAGTTCTGATTGAATTATAGGGCTGGAGGCTATCAAAGGCTATCAAAATTGAAAAAGTAGGGAGGGTATAATTGCGGTGGTTTGGAACCCCCTGTCATGAATTTTCGTTTCGGAAAACAACTTGCGGTATTTCCGATATTATTTCTCGGAATGATTCTATTGGTGGTAAATGGGTGTCAGGCAGACAGCCAGAACGGGCAGGATCCGGTAGCTTTTCAGACAGCAGCCCCCACCAAAGTTCAAATTGCGACGTCCATGCCCTATCCTATGGATCAAGTCCGAATTTTCTTCGCTGAAGAAGTTCCAGCCGGGTTAAAACAGGTAATGATCCTGCCAAGTGGGGTTCGGGTAGTAAACCAACCAGGGGATGCCAATGTGGTTTTCGGAAGGGCATCTGATGTTGGGGATGCTCCCTCGCTGGTGACCACATGGCATTATGTGATCGCGGCACCCTTCCCCCGCGGGTCGGTTGATCCAACAGCGCCTTGTACCACCTTGCTCGCCTCCCCAGAAACGATGGCAGCCCTGGAAGGTAGCCCTGCATCTGTTTATCAGTGCGATTCATGGAAAACAGCGCCCGCTGCGGACATACTCCAAATCGCAGGACAGGATGAAAATACCTACGCTTTGTTGCCGTTCGAAGAGCTTTCCAAATCCTGGCAGCCCAGAGCAGATATGGGTTATTCAGGGGGAGGGGAGATAGTTCGATTTACGCTCAGCGGGGACCCAGAGGCGATTGCTGCATTAGAACAGCACGAGGGTTTTCAAATCCCTGCCACAAATTTCGAGCGTAAAAATCTTGCCTCGATGATCCTGACCGGTACAACTGCGCTTACACGCGGAACGGGCATAATCATCGATGAAAAGGGCAGCCTTTATCCGGCAGCGAAAATTGGCGACCTACTTAAATCCGCGGATATAACCCACATTAGTAATGAAATCGCGTTTGATCCTGGTTGTGTCCTTGAGGGATCGGGCACCAAATTTTGCAGCAAGCCGCAATATTTTGATCTGCTGAAAGAGATTGGTACCGATGTCATCGAATTAACGGGAAATCATGAATTGGATTATGGCACCCAGCCATTTCTTTACAGCCTTGACCTCTACGCAAAAAATGGGATCCCATATTACGGTGGTGGCCGGGACCCCACCGAAGCGGCTCAGCCACTTAAAGTTGAGATCAATGGAAATCGAATCGCATTTCTGGGCTGCAACGCCGTTGGACCAGACGAGGATCTAGCCCAGGAGGGCTCGCCTGGATCCAACCCGTGCGACACAGGGCAGCTTCGGAAATTGATCCAGGAATTACGCAATGAGGGCTATAACCCGATCGTGACCTTCCAGCATATGGAAGTCTGCCAGGCTGAACCGGTGGGTCCGCAGCGGGGGGACTTCCAGCGAGCGGCAGATGCCGGAGCGGTGATCGTCAGCGGCAGCCAGGGGCATTGCCCGCAGGTTATGGAGTTTTACAGGGACGCTGTCATTCATTATGGTCTGGGAAACTTGTTTTTCGACCAGATGGACAAAATCGAGCGTATGGCTTTTATAGATCGTTACTGGTTTTATGATAACCGCCTGATCGGGGTGGAACCCATCCCGATCATTCGCGATGACGCCGCACAACCCAGGCAGATGACCGTGGAAGAAGCACGATGGTTCTTAAAGAGATATCTGCCCTCGCTGGGGGGAACCAAATGAAAAACTTATGCATTGGTCTCCTTCTCATCACGATCGCGGCGGGGTGCAGTGTGCCTACCATTTTTCAGCCGACTCCGACACCCACCCTCACTCCGGCGCCCACTCTGGCGCCCACCCCCCAGCCTGCCAGGATTTGGATATCCCCGGCAACCCCAAAGACTCTCCAAGGGGGCATAAAAATTGAGGGTCGGTATGAGATAGTGGATTCAGAGAGCAAAGCAGACCTGGCTGTAAAACCCACTGGGGAAACTAATGGGGAGAGCGGCTGGATCTACTCACTTGTCGTGCCTTTCAATACAGTGGCGGATGGGATCGCCTTGGAGGAGGTCAAGCGCATTTGGCAGGGAGACCAGGGGCAGACCTTTCCTGGTGCGCCAATTCTGCTTGCACCAGATACGCTGGCAGCTTTTGAATCTCTTTGGGGAAAGGCTGCAGCGGGCAGGGTTAAGGTGGTCAACCCGGATGAAATCACAGATGCGCTTTGGCAGGAACGGGGGTTTGGATTGATCCCCTTCGAGCAGGTCAATCCACGTCTCAAAGTGCTGAATGTGGACGGGAAATCCCCGCTGCTGACAGGATTTGATCCATCCAGGTATCCGCTCCGGGTGGATTTCACTGTCACCCCTATAACCAATGGAAGTGATAACCCCGTTGCGACAGTTACCCTTCCTCAAGGGAATTTTGATCCGGCGCTGCTGACTTCGGTACTGATGACCGGAACTACTGCCCTGGTGCGCAGCACCGCAGAGCGCATGGAAACCAAGGGGATCGATTACCCAGGTCTGATGATCGGGTCAATCCTAAATGACGCGGATTTCACCCACATCAGCAACGAAGTCTCCTTTACCCCCAATTGCCCCAAACCCGATCCATGGTTCGTCAATCTGAGGTTTTGTTCAAATCCAGCCTATTTCCCGCTTCTGGAAAAAATGGGCGTGGATATCGTAGAGCTAACCGGCAACCATCTGTTGGATTACAACCCGGACGCATTTCTTTACACCCTGGACCTCTACCAAAAGCAAGGGATAAAGACTTTCGGCGGGGGGGTGGATTTGATGGCAGCCCGTGAGCCTC
>Ga0208980_10002142_pt1 | contig 11983 bp, 8 predicted proteins | sample WetSurMetagenome_3_FD_187993 | JGI IMG/M metagenome (GOLD analysis project Ga0208980, IMG submission 187993) | Wetland microbial communities from Twitchell Island in the Sacramento Delta, sample from surface sediment Aug2011 Site A1 Bulk (version 2) | ecosystem: Environmental > Aquatic > Marine...
GAGCCAAGCTGACAGGGTCCAGCGGCGCGGCGCGCTGCGGCGACGAGCGCCTGAGTGCCGCGCGCGACACGTCTGTCGTCGCGCACTGAGGCATTCCCCTCTACGTCTGATTGGCCCGGCAAATCGAGAGGGCTGCGCCTCCGCAGTGAATCCAACGGCCGGTCAGCCCGCGTAAGAGACCAGTTCGGCGTGCAAGCTGGCCGCCGCCGACGGGTTGGCCGCTGCACGACGGATGAGCGCCATGGCGCCGGCCTGCTGCTCCCTGGTGGCCGACGCCTGCCCGTGCACCGCGACCGCGTACTCGCTCAGGTCCTGCACGAACACGCCGAACATGCGGTCGACATGGTTCTCGTCGAGACCTGCGCAGGCGGCGGTGGTTCCGGCGCGTGTCCCGCCCGGTGCGCCGTCGATGGCGAGTGCGGCGGCTTCTGCGGCCAGTTGCGCGTAGACGACCTGGGTGAAGATCTGCCCGATGTTGAGCAGGAAATCGAGGTCCTTGGCCTGCTCCCCGCGCGGCGCAGCCGTGGCCATCAGTTGCCCGAAAGCCTGCACCTGGCTGATGAAGGTCGCGACGTTCGGCAGGTGCGAGAACCGCGCGAAGGCGCCGCGCCAGTCCGGGAAGCCGATGCGCGACAGGCCGCTCGCCGGCCCCTGTGCGAACAGGAACGTGTCGTCGGTGGGATCGAGACGCACCGGCACTGGCGCGTACTTGACGCCGTGACCGGCCCCTGCCGCGGCAAAGGCCGGCAGGAACTTGAGCACCAGCGCGAGATTGACGTGGACGGTCCCCTCCAGTTTCGGCAGCGTGCGGATGTGGCGCGTCGCCTGTTCGAAGTACGTGTCCTTCTCGAATCCTTTCGCCGCGATCACTTCCCAGAGCAGATCGATCACCCGCTCACCCTCGCTGGTGACCTTCATCTTGGCAATGGGGTTGTAGAGCAGGAAGCGCCGGTCCTCGGGCGAGGCGCTGCGCTCGTAATCCGAGCACCGCGCGCTGTAGAGCTTCATCGCGACCAGTCGCACGTAGGCGTCGCCCAGCAGCCGCCGCACGTGCGGAAAATCGGTGACGCGCGTGCCGTAGAGCACCCTGCGGTGGGCGTGCCGGATCGCCTCGACGAACGCATGCTCGGCGATGCCGATGCTGGCCCAGGCGAGCTGAACCTTGCCGACGTTCACGGTGGCGAGCGCCGCATCCCACGCGGCCTTGCCCCGGTGCAGCACGTCCGCCGGGGTCACGGGGTAATCCGTGAGCCGGAATTCGGAAACGTACATCTGGCCGCGCACGACATTCTGCACGAGCGTGTACCCGGGGTGCTTCGGGTCGGCCAGGAAGAACAGGTAATCATCGGCAGGATCGGCCGACGGTCCCTCCGGCCTCTGCACGCGGCCGAAGACCGACACGCGGGCGGCGCAGTTGCCATTGCCGATGTAGTACTTCTCGCCGCTGGCGCGCCAGCCCGTGCCGTCCGGGGTCAGCACCATGTCGGTGGAGTAGATGTCGGCGCCGTGTTCGCGCTCCGAAAGGCCGAAAGCGAACAGTCCGCCCTGCGCGAGCAACTGGCCGACCAGGCGCCTGGCCTCCGGATTCCCGCTCGTCCAGACCGGCCCCAGGCCCAGCACGGTGACCTGCCAGGCGTACCAGTGCTCCAGCGAATACCAGGCCAGCAGCTGGCTCAGGTCGTTGTTTCGTGCGGTGTCCCAGCGGGCAGTCGTTGCGTCGCTTCCGCCGGTCAGCTTTCCGACCGCGGCCGGCGTCCCGAACAGGGCGAAGACGCCTTCGCGGCCGATCATCTCCAGGAAATCGTCATACCAGGTCGCGTCGTGGCTTTCCGCCTTCAGGCTTGCGTGACCCTTCGCCTCGAAGAAACGGCGCACGGCCAGAAGTGCGCGGCGAGTCGGCTCGTCGTAATGAGCGGCGTCGTAGGCGGAGGGATTGAAGACCAGCATGAATCAGTTACTCCGGGCGGCCGCACGGGCGGTTGCGCCTATTCTGACCCAGCCGGGCCCGCGGCGCGATCGGCGATCGCGTTTGCCAATCCTCGGAGCGCGCGTCGTGAACCTCGACGATGGAACCGAGCAGTTCGAGCGCCCAACCGGGCGCTCGCGCCGGGACTCACCGCATGAATTGACGCAGGGAGTTACTCACCGACAGGAGCTGCTCGCCATCCATCCGCGCGATGACGTTGCGGATGACGGTCGCCATGACCTGCTGCACGCCAAACATGCCGATGCTCGCCGATTGCTCCAGGACGAAGCCAGCCCTGGCGTCCTTGAGTGGCTCGACGAAGTAGTAGTGCAGGCCACTGTTCGTCAGCTCTACGGCGAGTTCGGCCAGGGCGTCGCGGTGCGCGGTGGGATCGGGAGCGCTCTCGAGAGCCGTGAGCACCAGCATCGTCTTCTCGTGCAGTTCTTCGGAGTGATAGAAGCGCAGGAACGGCCTGGCCGAGGGCCTCAAACGATCTCCGACCGGCCTGGAGGACCTTGCGCCTCGGGCCGGAGACCTGCGCTTCGAACGAGTGGCCACGCCCCGGATGATACGCCCTGGCACGGCAGGTATTATCCGCGATCGAAAACGCAGCTCGTACGGTGAAATATGTGCCGGAGCCGTTCTTCTCACCAGGACCGGTCGTTTGAATGCAGCCCACTGACCAGGGTCACGCCCGTGTGACGGGGCGGTTCGTACTTTAGCGGGAGGCCCCATGTCCACGAGACTCGATCTCTCCAGGCTCACGTTGATGGACGCGCTCGATCTCGCCTCACTGATCGAGCTCGAGGCCAACCGGCGGTACCGGCAATTCGCCGAGGATTTCGGAAGCCGGGGCGTTGACGACGCCGGCGCGGTGTTTCGATCGATGGCCGTCAACGAGAACAAGCACTGTGAGGAGATCGCCGAGCGCCGGCTCGCACTGTTCGGCGACAAGCCGGCCAAGGTCAAGCTCGACGACATCTTCGACGTGGAGGCCCCTGACGTCTGTGACGTGCGCTGGAACATGTCGGCGCTCAAGGCGTACCAGCTGGCCTTGTACTCGGAACAGAAGGCCTTCGCGTTCTACGACGAAGCCCTCGACCACGTGGACCAGCCGGAGGTCAAGGCGCTGTTCGAGGAACTGCGGGACGAAGAGGCCGAGCACGTAAGAATGCTCGTGAACATCATCGCCAAGTTGCCGCCGTCGGCTGAGATCGAACTCGAGGACGAGGATTACGATCCAAACCGGCCAGCTCGCGATAGTTTCGAAGCTTAGCCGGTTGCCGGTGGAAGGCCGACGCCCGTTGACGGCACGCCGCCGCGACTTGTGGCACTGTCTCGTTTCGGGTGCGGTGACTGGGGGCGGATCATGCGGGCGGTCGCGCTGTTACTGATTTGCTGGTCGTCGCTGGCGATCGCGCAGCCGGCGGCGCCGGTGCTGGTGCTGACCCAGGACGGCGCCATCGGGCCCGCCAGTGCCGACTACGTGCAGCGCGGCCTCGACAGAGCGGTCGAGCTCAACGCGCAGCTCGTGGTGCTCGAGATGGACACGCCCGGCGGGCTCGATCTCTCGATGCGCGCGATCATCAAGCACATACTTGCTGCGCCGATGCCGGTCGCCAGTTTCGTCGCACCGAACGGCGCGCGCGCAGCGAGCGCGGGCACGTACATTCTGTATGCGAGCCACATCGCCGCGATGGCGCCGGCCACCAACCTGGGTGCCGCCACGCCGGTGGCGATCGGCGGCCAGTCCGAGCCCGCAACGCCCGCAGGGCAGGCGCCGCAGGGCGATGCCGCCGGCAGCGATGCCCAGCCGCAGTCGATCGCGACGACGATGATGCGCAAGCAGACCAACGATGCCGCGGCCTACATTCGCGGGCTTGCGCAACTGCGCGGCCGCAATGCGGCCTGGGCCGAGCAGGCGGTGCGGGACGCGGTCAGCCTCTCTGCACAGGAGGCGCTCGAGTTGAAGGTCATCGACTTGATCGCCGCCGACGTGCCGCAGCTCCTGCAGCAGCTCGACGGCCGCAAGGTCGCGGTGCTGGGCGTGGAACGGCGGCTCGCGACCGGCGCTGCCGAAGTGATCGAATACCAGCCCGACTGGCGCACCCGGTTCCTGCTCGTCATCACCGATCCGAGCATCGCGTATCTGTTGCTCATGGTCGGTGTTTGCGGCCTGCTGTTCGAGTTCTACAGCCCGGGGCTCGTCGCGCCGGGCGTCATCGGCGGCGTCTGCCTGCTGGTCGCGCTCTTCGGGCTGCAGCTGCTGCCGGTCAGCTACAGCGGCCTCGCGCTGATCGCGCTCGGCGTCGGCTTGATGGTGGCGGAGCACTTCGCGCCGGGCTTCGGCGTCCTCGGACTGGGCGGCATCACGGCCTTCGCGGTTGGTTCGATCATGCTGATCGACACCGATGTCCCCGGCTACCGCATCCCGTGGCAGTTGATCGCTGGCGTGACCGCGGCGAGCGCCGGGTTCCTGTTCGTCGTGCTGCACGTCGCGTTGCGCGCACGCCGGCGGCCGGTGGTGAGCGGTCGCGAGGAGATGCTCGGCGCGACCGGCGAGGTCATGGACGACACCGGCGGCGGCGTGTACGCACGCATCCACGGCGAAATGTGGCAGGTGCGCGCCGATGTCCCGCTCAGGCGCGGGCAAAGGGTGCGCGTCGTCAGGATGGATGGCCTGGTGCTTGCGGTCGAGCCGGCCGCACGAGGAGATGAAAATGATGAACCTTGATTTCAGCTGGATCGGCAGCGGCTTCGTCCTGGTTGTTCTGGCGGTGGCGTTCCTGGCCAGGGCCATCCGCATCTTTCGCGAGTACGAGCGCGGCGTCGTGTTCACGCTCGGGCGCTTCTGGCAGGTCAAGGGCCCGGGACTCGTCATCATCATCCCGATCATCCAGCAGGCGGTGCGCGTGGACCTGCGTACCGTGGTGCTCGAGGTGCCGACCCAGGACGTGATCTCGCGCGACAACGTGTCGGTGAAAGTCAGCGCGGTGGTCTACCTGCGCGTCATCGATCCGCAAAAGGCGATCATCCAGGTCGTCGATTATCTGAACGCCACCAGCCAGCTCGCGCAGACCATGTTGCGCTCGGTGCTGGGCAAGCACCAGCTGGACGACATGCTCGCGGAGCGCGAGAAGCTGAACGCGGACATCCAGCAGGCGCTCGATGCGCAGACCGACTCGTGGGGGATCAAGGTCGCCAACGTGGAGATCAAGCAGGTCGACCTGACCGAATCGATGATCCGCGCGATCGCGCGCCAGGCCGAGGCGGAACGCGAGCGGCGCGCCAAGGTGATCCACGCCGAGGGCGAACTGCAGGCCGCGGAAAAGCTGTTCCAGGCGGCGAAGATCCTCGCGCAGGAACCGCAGGCCATCCAGCTGCGTTATCTGGAGACGCTGACGGTCATCGGCGCCGACAAGAATACGACCGTCATCTTCCCGCTGCCCATAGACCTGCTGAAGCCGTTTCTCCAGGGTCAGAAGCCGGGTGCGGGCGGCGGAGCGACGACGTAAGCACTCAGGAACCGTGGCGCCGAACCCGGCGTCCTTTGTAGAGACTGGCCGATCGGTTCATGGAAAATGCTGTTCGAGCCCCCTCGACTTGACGGTACCCGGCCGAGCTCGTCGCGGGGCTCACGGCGCCAGTCGCCGCCGACTCCCAGTGCGCGGGTTTGTGTGGTTGAATCGCCTGATCCTTGATCGACCTCGCGGCAGGAGCCGGTCCATGCACGAGAGAAACGAGGGTATCCGAAGCGGCATCAGGGACGTCCGGCGGGCAGCGCAGGCGCTCGCTCGCGAGATTCCAGCGCGGCTCGCCCCGCTGGCGCGGGTCGCCTACAACTTCCACTGGGTGTGGCACCCGGACGGAGAGCGGGTGTTTCGCGACATCGACAGCTATCGCTGGCGGCTGTGTCGCCAGAACCCGGTGCGCTTCCTGGACGAGGCATCCGAGGAATCCATGGAAAGGGCGGCATCCGACCTGTCGCTGGTCAGGCGGGCGGAGGCGCTGCGCAACTCGCTGGAGGAAGACCTGGCGCGACCGGCGCTCGAACACCGCGCGGCTTCCATGGAACACCCGATCGCTTTCTTCTGCGCCGAGTTCGGCCTGCATCGTTCCCTGCCGATCTATTCGGGCGGGCTGGGCGTGCTGGCGGGCGACATCCTCAAGGAGGCGTCGGATCGGGCCTTGCCCATGATCGGCGTGGGGCTGATGTACCGGCAGGGGTACTTCCACCAGCGCGTCGACGCGGCTGGCTGGCAGCACGAGTACTGGGACGAAACCGACCCGGAACGTCGCGCATGCGTCCTGGTCACCGGCGAGAATGGCAGCCCGCTCACCGTCCAGGTGCCGATCTGGGACGAGGAGGTGTCGGTGAACGTGTGGCGGGTCGAGGTCGGGAGAGTGCCGCTTTTCCTGCTCGATACCGAAGTGCCCGGTAACAGCCCGCGGCAGCGCTTCGTGAGCGCCCGGCTCTACGAAGGCAATCGCCAGATTCGCCTGGCCCAGTACGCGCTGATCGGCATCGGCGGGATGCGCGTCCTGGACGCCCTGGGGATCGACCCGTCCATCATCCACATGAACGAAGGTCACCCGGTCGCGGCCGCCATGGAACTGCTCGGCCGGGAGAGGGAGCGCGGTGCGAGCTTCGCCGAGGCCCGCGAGAAGGTGCGCCGGAAAGTGGTGTTCACCACCCACACCCCGGTGCCGGCGGGCAACGAAACCTACGCACTCGACGAGATCATGACGCTGTTCCCTGGCGCGGCTCGTCGGCTGGGCGGCGACCTGGAGAACTTCCTCTCGCTGGGTCGCTTCGACGCCGCCGACCGCAATGAGCCGATCAACATGACGGCCCTGGCGATCCGCATGAGCCGTTCGACCAACGGCGTCAGCAGGACCCACGCCCGCGTTGCACGTCGCATGTGGCAGGGGCTGTTCCCCGGTCGTTCCGCCGAAGAGGTGCCGATCACGCAGGTCACCAACGGGGTCCACGTGGCGAGCTGGATCTCACCGCTGATGCGACGTCTGCTGGACCAGTACCTGGTGCCGGGCTGGCAGACGCACGAGCGGATCACCGACCCCGCGACGTGGGCGGGCGTCGACAGGATTCCGGACGCGGAGCTGTGGGCCGTCCGGCAGGAGTACGGCAGGACGCTGGCGCGCTGGGTTCGGTCCAAGACGGTGACCGACCGGCTCGCGCGTGGCGACGTGATGGAGTACGCGATGAAGGCCGCCAGCACTTTCGACGGCGAGGCGCTCACGCTGGGGTTCGCGCGCCGGCTGGCGACCTACAAGCGGCTGCACCTGCTGATGCAGGATCCCGAAAGAATGCTGAGCCTGCTGGACACTTCAAGACCGATACAGCTGCTGATTGCCGGCAAGGCCCACCCGCGCGATGACGATGCCAAGCGCCTCCTGGCGCGCATATTCAACCTTAAGTCCGACCCGCGCATCGGCGGCCGCGTCGCCTTCCTGGAGGATTACGACATCGGCCTGGCGAGCCTCCTGGCCAACGGGTGCGGTGTCTGGATCAACCTGCCGCGGCCGCCGCTGGAGGCGAGCGGCACCAGCGGCATGAAGGCCGCATGCAACGGCGTGCTGAACCTGAGCGTGCTCGATGGCTGGTGGGCCGAAGCCTACGACGGCAGCAACGGGTGGGCGATCGATGGCAGCGAGGATGCCGACACGGCGGCCAAGGATGCCCGGGACGCGGCAGCCTTGTTCGAGCTGATGGAAAGGGAAATCATACCGATGTACTACGACCGCGATGCCGCGGGCGTCCCGCACGCCTGGATTGCACGCATCAAGGCATCGCTTCGCACCATCGGGCCGAGATTCTGCGCGACGCGCATGCTGGACGAGTACGTGCAGAGGATCTACGCACCCGGGCAACCCTGATTGGCCATCGCGGCGGACTCGACGTGACCGTCACCCTGGCGCCCACGGACAACCCCGATGCGAGGAGAATCGACCACAAGACCCCGAAGACCATTTCATGCAGCGCGAACTGCACCGGGGCGGACTGGTGAATTGAAGTGCAGGGAGGAAGCCCCCGACTAGCGCATTTCGCTATGTCGTTACGGGCAGCCGCTCTATCCTGCGTCCTTCCGCGGTCTGATGATGTGCGTGACCAGTCCCGCCGGGAGGGCTGTGGTTACGGTCAGCAAGGCATCAATCGTCGCGTCGCTGGGCGAACGCAAGCTTGCGCTTCCCCGCATGGTCAACGAGGCGCTGGGCGCCAATGACCGGATCAAGTACCTGTTCACCCTCCTTCAGGCGGCGCGTCGGCAGGCAGACGACCCGATCGCGGCGCCGCCCAGGCTGCGCAACGAGCGGCTGCAGGCGGGCATCGATGACGTGACGCTCGACGAGGTGCCCGGGGAGGCTCAGCTTGTCGACGCCGATACGTACCGCGTCTCCACGCTGCCGCGGATCCTCGACACGATCCGACGCGACCTGGGCGTGATGCTCCAGGCGATCGTGGCCGGGGAGGACGATCTGACGCCGGAGGAGCGTGCGTCGTTCCAGCAGCGCGCGGCAACGGTGCTGCCGGACCTGGCGGAGCCGCAGGGCGAACTGATCTGCGGCGCCACGATCGACAGGCTGACACGAGCGCAGCGCGACCTGGGCGACAGTGCGCACCTGCTGCTCATGGACATGCACAAGGCGCTGAATCGCCTGCAGCACGCGCTGGCCGGCGAAACCCTGGACGGCGCTGCGGTCTATGAGCTGGCACCACAGGACCGCCTCGTGGTGCAGGCGTTCATGAAGGGGTTGAGGCGCACCGCGCCGCTCAAGTTCGACCACCCCGGACTGGGCACGACGGCCACCCGCAGCGGCACGCGGCTCGTGATCCAGAACGACATCGGGACCACCGACGCCCATGTGCTGGTGGTGCACGTCGAGGGCCTCACGTGCGCGCTCACGTACACCGACGTGCACTTGCAGCGACTGCTGTTCTTCCAGAGCCTGTTCGCTCGGTACGCCGTGAACTGGGAGGACACGCGTTCGGTTCGAGACCGAACCACGGACGAGGGTCTCTACCACCTTGCGCTCGGGCGATACGAAGCCCGCGACGACGGCGACATGCTGGACTACGTCGCGTTGCTGGGATCGCGCATCGTGTTCCTGATCGACTGGAACAAGGCGCGCAAGCGGCTGCGCAGCCTGGTGCGAAAACGGACCGCGCTTCGCCTGTTGCGCTGGGCGGCCGACGAGGAAGTGGGACACATGGCATTCCTGCGACTCGGCGGCGACCGCGTGGTCTTCGAAGCACTCGATTTCGCTGCCAGGGGTGAACTTCATCTCGGCCAGTCGCTCGAGGACCTGCTGGGCACCGCACGAGCGACGGAGTTCCTGCAGTTCGTGCTGCGCACCGCTTCCGAGGCGGCACGTGCGGGCCGTCCCGAGTCACTGGTGATCGACCAGATCCGCGCGGAGCTGCTGAGTCACGTGCGCGGGTCAGGCCTTGGCCTGCTCGATCTCGTCGGGGAGCACGCCTCGCTCGTCGTGGAGATCGCCACGGCCGTGCGCGACTCGCTGCAGGGATTGCGGGACGGCAGTGGCCCGGCCCAGGCCGAGCAGCTCGCGTCCCGCGCCAAGACATGGGAGAGCGACGCGGATCGGCTGCTGAACCAGGTGCGCGGCACGGGCGCCGCCTCGGAGGACGCACGCTTCCTCCAGGGCTTCATCGAGCAGGCCGATGACGTGGCCGATGACCTGGAGGATGCCGCCTTCTTCGTGACCCTGCTCGATCCGAGTGTCGACCTCGCGCCCGTCCTCGAGGCGCTGATCGATCTCGGTAACCTGCTTGCGAGCGGGAGCCAGGAGCTCGTCAAGGCGCTTTCGACGATGCGCGCGGGAACGCCTGGCTCCTCGCGTGAGGATACGGTCGAATTTCTCGAAGCGGTTCACGCCATCGCCGAAGTCGAGCACGAGGCCGACACATCGCGACGACGCGTTGCGGGCATGCTGGCCCGCAGTGCGGTGGAGGCGCGCCAGATCTACGTCGCGAGCGAGTGCGCGGCACGGCTGGAGCGGGCCTCCGACACGCTGCTGCGTGTCGCCTTCCGCCTGCGCGACCATGTGCTGCGTGATGCACCGGCGCGTCCCGGGTGATGGTGATGAGTCCGGACGCCCGCCAGGTCTTCCTGATCGGCTGCGGTCCGAACGGGTCCACGCACGGGTCCGCCGAGGTCATGGGGTTCAAGGCCTTCAACCTGGCGCGGATGGCCCAGGTTGGCATCGCGGTGCCTGCGGCGTTCGTGCTTGGAACGCGCCATTGCGCCGAGTTCCTCGATGGGGGCGGCACGCTCTCCGGGGAGACGAGGGCGCAGATCCGCTCCTGCACGCGGCGTCTCGAGGAGGGGAGCGGTCTCGGCCTGGGCAGCCCGCGTCGACCGCTGATCCTGTCGGTGCGCTCAGGTGCGCCGGTGTCCATGCCCGGCATGCTGGACACCGTGCTCAACGTCGGGCTCTGCGACAGCACGCTGCCCGGGCTGCTGCGACTCACTGGCAACCCGCGTCTCGCGTGGGACTCCTATCGCAGGTTCGTGAGCTCGTTCGCCGAGGTGGTCCGGGGTGCCGCACCGGAGCCCTTCGAGCGCGCCACGCGGGAAGAACTGCGGCGCGGCGGGGCGGAACGCCCGGACGGCCTGGACTTCCGCGGCCTGCGCTCGCTCGCGACGCGACTGCTCGATGTCTATGCCGAGGTCGTTGGCGATCCGTTCCCGCAGTCGCCTGCGGACCAGCTGGAAGCCGCGGTCGGCGCAGTGTTCGCGTCATGGAACTCGGAGAAGGCCGCAGTGTACCGCCGGGCGAACCGGATACCCGACGACCTCGGCACTGCCGTGATGGTTCAGCGGATGGTCTTCGGCAACTCCGGAGGCAATTCGGGCGCCGGCGTCGCATTCACGCGTGATCCCGCAACGGGGGAGAACAGCTTGTACCTCGACTTCGCGTTCAACGCGCAGGGTGAGGACGTGGTTTCCGGCAGGACGGCGCTCGAGCATGGCCCGGACCTCGCGCGACGCCTGCCGGGCGTATACGGCGAACTCGTCGCGCTCAAGGAACAGCTCGAGCGCGAATTCCGTGACGCCCAGGAGTTCGAGTTCACGGTCCAGGATGGGAGGCTGTTCATGCTGCAGACGCGCGCGGCGAAGCGAACCTCTCTTGCGGCACTGCGCATCGCGGTCGAGCGGCTCGAGACCGGGGATCTTTCACCGGCCGCGGCCGGGCGCAGCCTCGAGGGTATCGACCTCGAGGGCATCGAGATCGTGCACGTCGAGGGCAGCGGTGGCGCCATCCCCCTCGCAAGAGGCACCGCGGCGAGCATCGGCGTGGCGAGTGGACGCATTGCAATGAATCCTGCACGGGCCGTGGAACTCGCGCGCGATGGATGCCCCGTCCTGCTGGTCCGCGAAGACATTGCGACATCGGACATCGCCGCCATCCACGCGGCATCGGGCATCCTCACCGCGCGCGGCGGACGGACCTCGCATGCGGCGGTCGTCGCGCGGCAGCTTGGCAAGGCCTGCATCGTCGGCTGTGCCGACCTGCAGATCGATCCTGGCGAGCGCAGCTGCTCGATTCGGGGCCGCACGCTGCATGAGGGTGACTTCCTGTGCCTCGATGCGAACACGGGCGCGGTCTTCGCGGGTGAGCCGCGCATCACGCGGGAGCGCCCGGTGGGCCTTCTGGATCGGCTCCAGCGCTACATCCCGCGCCCGACGGCGCTCGCCGGCTGAGCCGGCCGGGACCTGCCGCCCCTGCGTTGATTCGCCGGTTCACCTTCCGGTCTTTGCGTACGTGCCCACGAGTTCGGCCTGCGCGAGTACGTGACCCTTCATCGCCGCCTCGACTTGCGCCTTGGTCGGGTGCTTGAGCCCGCCGAGTACGGCGTCGAGCGCATAGAGCTTGTGGAAGTAGCGATGCCGGCCGATGGGTGGGCAGGGACCGCCGTACCCGGTGCGCTTCCAGTCGTTGAGGCCCTGGACGGTTCCCGGCGGGAGCGCCGTC
>Ga0208980_10002143_pt1 | contig 11972 bp, 11 predicted proteins | sample WetSurMetagenome_3_FD_187993 | JGI IMG/M metagenome (GOLD analysis project Ga0208980, IMG submission 187993) | Wetland microbial communities from Twitchell Island in the Sacramento Delta, sample from surface sediment Aug2011 Site A1 Bulk (version 2) | ecosystem: Environmental > Aquatic > Marine...
GGGAGATCGGCTTGCCGATGAATTCGGAGAGGCCGGCGAGGTGCTGGCCCTCCTCGTCGAGCAGCATCTCGACGACCGTGGCCGAGGCGACGACGCGGAATTCCCTGGGGTTGAACTGACGCGCTTCGCGCAGGATCTCGCGCAGGATGTCGTAGCACACGCTGCGCGCTGTCTTCACCTGGCCCTTGCCCTGGCACGTCGGGCAGGGCTCGCACAACAGGTGGGCGAGCGATTCGCGCGTGCGCTTGCGCGTCATCTCGACGAGCCCCAGCTGCGTGAAGCCACTCACCGTGATCTTGGTGCGGTCGCGCGCCAGCTGCTTGCGCAGTTCGGCAAGCACCGCAGCCTGGTGCTCCTCGTGCGCCATGTCGATGAAGTCGATGATGATGATGCCGCCCAGGTTGCGCAGGCGCAGCTGGCGTGCGATCGCGAGCGCCGCTTCGAGGTTGGTCTTGAAGATCGTGTCGTCGAAGTTGCGCGCGCCGACGAAGCCACCGGTGTTCACGTCGACCGTCGTGAGCGCCTCGGTCTGGTCGATGATCAGGTAGCCACCCGACTTCAGATCGACGCGCCGCGCCAGTGCGCCGGCGATCTCGTCGTCGATCTTGTGCAGGTCGAAGATCGGGCGTTCGCCGGTGTAGTGTTCGAGCCTGTCGACCGAGGTCGGCGTGAACTCGGTGCCGAAGGCGCGCAGCAGTTCGAACTGCTCCCGCGAGTCGACCCGCACCGATTGCGTCGTGCCGTTCACCAGGTCGCGCAGCACGCGCTCGGCCAGGCTCAGGTCCTGGTGCAGCAGCATGCCGGCGGGTGACTTGAAGCCGCGCTCGCGCACCGCAGCCCAGGTCTTGCGGAGGTAGCGAATGTCGTCGGCGAGCTCGTCGTCGGTCGCGTCCTCGGCGTTCGTGCGCAGGATGAAACCACCGCCGCCGTCGCCGGCAAGCGCCTGAACGCGGGCGCGCAAGGCCTCGCGCAACTCCTGCGAACCGATCTTCTGGCTCACGCCGATGTGGTCGTCCTGTGGCAGGAAAACGAGCAGCCGCCCGGCGATGCTGATCTGCGTCGACAGGCGCGCGCCCTTGCTGCCGATCGGGTCCTTGATGACCTGCACCATCAAGGTCTGGCCCTCGAAGACGAGCTTCTCGATCGGCTGCGGCGGCGCGGCCAGCTGCGCACCGCCCTCGCCGCGGGCTGCAGCGACGCCTTGTCCGCGCGCGCTGCTGTTGATCTGCAGATCCGCCACGTGAAGGAAGGCTGCGCGTTCGAGACCGATGTCGACGAAGGCCGACTGCATGCCCGGCAACACGCGCGCGACGCGCCCGGTGTAGATATTGCTGACGCGTCCGCGCTCCAGCGCCCGCTCGATGTGCAACTCCTGCACCGCGCCGTTCTCGATGACGGCGACGCGCGTCTCCTGCGGGGTCCAGTTGATCAGGATGTCTTGCATGGGCGGTCTGGCGTCCGGTGAATGCGTCCGCGGCCCGGGGACATGAAGCTCCAGGGTCCCCCTAGAAATCGACGACCGCCTGGCGCAGCAGCAGAGCAGTCTCGTAGAGCGGCAAACCCATGATACCGGTGTAGCTGCCCTCGATACGGGCGATCCAGCGCGCCGCGCCGCTCTGGATCGCGTAGGCCCCGGCCTTGCCGAACGGCTCGCCTCCGGCGACGTAGCGCCGCAGCTCGGCGTCGGGGATCGGCGCGAAGCGGACCCTGGAGACGCTGTTCGCCTGGTGCGTGCCGCGCGCGTCGGCGAGCGCCACTGCGGTGATCACCCGATGCGTCCGTCCCGACAGCGCCGCAAGCGTCGCCAGTGCGTCGCCGGCATCGCGTGGCTTGCCGAGGATGCGCCGGCCGAGAGCCACCGTCGTGTCGGCGCACAGGATCGGCGCCATCGCCAGGCCCCGCCGATGCAGCCGCTGCCGCGCCGCGTCCAGCTTGGCGAGCGTGACACGCAAGGCGTAGGCCTCGGGCCGCTCGCCGTCACGCGTCGCTTCGAGCGCCTCGACGTCCTCGTCGGGGCCGGCGAGCAAGGGCTCGTGGCGAACGCCGAGCTGGTCGAGCAACTCGCGCCGGCGCGGGCTCTGCGACGCGAGGTAGATGAACGCGTGTCGGGGCATCGCCAGGGGGCTCACTCGCGATGGTAGGGATGGTTCACCGTCACCGACCAGGCACGGTACAGCGCCTCGGCGATCAGCACGCGCGCCAGGGCGTGGGGCAGCGTCAGGTCCGACAGGCGCAGCGTCTCGTCGGCGTTCGCCTTCAGCGCCGGATCCAGCCCGTCGGCGCCGCCGAGGATCAGCGCGACATCGCGTCCATCGTTGGCCCAGGCCGTCAGGCGCGCCGCGAGTTGCAGCGTGCTCGTGGCCCGGCCGCGCTCGTCGAGCACGACGCGGCGAACGCCTCGTGGCAAGGCCGCCTCGATGCGTTCGGCTTCGGCCGCCATGAGCTGCGGGGCGCTGCGGCCGCTGCGAGGTTCGGCCTTGCAGGCCTTCAGCTCGAGCCTCAACTCGGGCGGGAAGCGCTTTGCGAACTCGCGGTAGGCTGCGTCGGCCCAGGCCGGCTGGCGCTGGCCCACGGCGACCAGCCAGAGCTTCATGCCTTGCGGCGAACGGCCTTGCTGGCGGCGGACCGCTTTGCCGATGCCTTCGGCGCTGCCGTACCGGCGGTGCGGCTCTTCACGCCGACGCTGCGCGTCACGGTCTTGCGCGGTGCCGCACGCTTCGCGGGCGCATCGATCGCCACGCCTCGCCGGCCCACGGGAGCGACCGCCTTCTTCGCGCCGGCCTTCTTCGCGCCGGCCTTCTTCGCGCCGGCCTTCTTCGCCGCGGCCTTCTTTGCCGACTCGCCCGTCCCCGCCGTCTTCGCAGGCACAGGCCGCTTCGCCGCAGGCTTGGCCGGCGCCGCCGCCTTCGCCGGCGGAGCTGGCGCGGATTCCGAAGCCTTCACGAGCCGCGCTGGCGTGCCGTCGAGCTTGAGCCGCACCGGCTTGTCGCCCCAGATCTCCTCGAGGTGGTAGTACTCGCGGATGTTGGGCTGCATCAGGTGCACGACGGCCGCGCCGCAGTCGACGATGATCCACTCGCCGTTGTCTTCGCCCTCGGTCCTGCTGAGGCCGAAGCCCTTGGCCTTCACCGCTTCGCGCACGCTGGCCGCAAGGGCCCTGGTCTGCCGGTTGCTCGTTCCCGACGCGATGATCACGCGTTCGAAGAGTGGCGAGAGATGTTCCGTGTTGAAGACGACGATGTTCTGGCCCTTCACGTCTTCCAGTCCATCGACGATGGCGCGCTGCAGCTTTCGAATGTCCATTCAGCTCCTGAGGGGGTCACGGTAGAGACCGTGAGCGTCAATATAGCGCGCCACCGGCACGGGCACCAGCGCGTCGATCTCGCGCCCCGCGGCGACACGCGCACGGATGTCGGTCGACGAAATCGCCAGCGCAGGCAAGGGCACTTCGCTGAGCGTGACCTCGCGGGCGGTGAGTTCGGCGGGCAAGCGCGGTGTCTCGCCGGCACGATTCGCAACCGCCAGCGTCACGCGCGTCAGCAGTTCGCGCCAGCGATGCCAGGTCGGCAGGTTCGCGAGCTGGTCCTGCCCGAGCAACAGGAACCATTGGACCCCATGCCGGCGGCGCTGCATCTCGTCCAGGGTCTCGATCGTGTAGCTGGGCGCGTCGCGCTCGATCTCGCACGGTTCCAGGCTGAATCGTCCTTCGCCGGCGATCGCGAGGCGCAGCATCGCGACGCGATCGCCGGCCGGCGCCAGCTCGCGCTGCTTCTGCCAGGGTCGACCGGCAGGTATCCACAGCAGTTCGTCGAGCGCCAGCGCCTGGACCGCGCTGCGCGCGAGCGCGAGATGCGCGTTGTGCACCGGATCGAAACTGCCGCCGAGAATCCCGACGCGCTCGGTCATTCGGAGTCGGGCTCGTCGGCCCAGTTCCGCGGGCGCAGGAAGTCGGTCGCCAGGCGGGCCTCGGGCGACCCGGGGTCGGGGCGCCAGTCGTAGCGCCACTTCACCAGCGGCGGCATCGACATCAGGATGCTTTCGGTGCGACCACCGGACTGCAGTCCGAACAGGGTGCCGCGGTCCCAGACGAGGTTGAACTCGACGTAGCGCCCGCGCCGGATGGCCTGGAAGTCGCGCTCGCGCTCACCGAAGGGCATGTCGCGGCGGCGTCGCACGATCGGCAGGTAGGCGACGAGGAAGGCGTCGCCGACGGCGCGGATCAGGGCGAAACCGTTGTCGAAGCCGCCTTCGCTGAAGTCGTCGAAGAAGATGCCGCCGACGCCACGCGGTTCGTTGCGATGCTTCAGGAAGAAGTACTCGTCGCACCATCGCTTGAAGTGCGGGTGCTTGTCGGCTCCAAAGGGCGCGAGCGCGTCGCGGCAGGTGCGATGGAAGTGGCGCGCGTCGTCTTCCTGGCCATAGTAGGGCGTGAGATCCATGCCGCCACCGAACCAGACCACGGCGTCCCGGCCCTCGGGCAGCGCCGCGAACATGCGCACGTTCATGTGCACCGTCGGCACGTGCGGGTTGCGCGGGTGCATCACGAGCGAGACGCCCATCGCCTCGAACGGCGCACCGGCGAGCTCGGCGCGATGCTGCGTCGCCGACGGCGGCAGCTTCGCCCCTTTCACATGGCTGAAGTTGCAGCCGCCGCGCTCGAGCAGATTGCCCTCCTCGACGAGTTGCGACAGCCCGTCGCCCTGGAGCCTGTCGCCGGGTTCGCGCGTCCAGCCATCGCTGACGAAAGCCTTGCCGTCCTCGGCCTGCAGCGCGGCGACGATGCGGCCTTGCAGGCCGAGCAGGTAGGCACGAACGGCGGGGATGTCGTTCATGGCCGGACCAAGCTGCTGCCGCGCCGTCGCAGCGGGGCCGAGGTCGGCTCGACGGACAGCGCGCTCAATGCCGGATGGCCCGCTGGCCGATGTCGTTGCGCCACTGGGCGCCGTCGAAGCGGATCGCGCGCACGGCGTCGAGCGCATGCTGCTGCGCCTGGCGTACCGAGTCGGCGAGCGCCGTGACGCACAGCACGCGGCCTCCGCGCGTCACGAGGCGGCCCTCGTCGATCGCCGTGCCGGCGTGGAAGACCTGCAGGTCGTCGCTGCCGGTCGGAACGCCGGCGATCACGTCGCCCGCGCGGGGCGTCCCGGGGTAGCCGGCAGCGGCCATCACGACGCCCAACGCCACCCGGCGGTCCCAATGCAGCTCGACTTCGTTCAGCGTGCCGTCGGTGGCATGCATCAACACGTCGAACAGGTCGCTCTTCAGACGCATCAGGATCGGCTGCGCTTCGGGGTCGCCCAACCGCGTATTGAATTCGAGCGTCCTCACATGACCCTGGGGGTCGATCATCAGCCCGGCGTAGAGAAAGCCCGTGAACGGCACGCCATCGCGCGCCATGCCGGCGAGAGTGGGGTGGATCACTTCCTGCATGACCTTCGCATGCACGTTGGGCGTGACGACGGGCGCGGGCGAATACGCGCCCATGCCGCCCGTGTTCGGGCCGGCGTCGCCGTCGAGGAGGCGCTTGTGGTCCTGGCTCGTCGCGAGCGGCAGCACGTTGACCCCGTCGCTGAGGACGATGAAGCTCGCCTCTTCCCCTTCGAGGAATTCCTCGATCACGACGCGTGCCCCGGCGGCTGCGCCCTGCCCAGGGTCGCCCTGCAGCATCGAGTCGATCGCCCGATGCGCCTCGTCGGTCGTCGTCGCGACGACGACGCCCTTGCCCGCCGCCAAGCCGTCGGCCTTGACGACGATGGGCGCGCCATGGCGCTCCACATGGGCGTGCGCGGCCCGGGCGTCGGAGAACGTCGCGTATCGCGCTGTCGGGATGCCGTGGCGCTGCATGAACTCCTTGGCGAAGGCCTTCGAGCTCTCGAGTTGCGCGGCGGCGCGCGTCGGGCCGAAGACGCGCAGCCCGCGGGCGCGGAACTCGTCGACGACGCCCGCGGCCAGCGGTGCCTCGGGTCCGACGACGGCGAGGGCGATTCTCTCGGCCTGCGCGAAGTCGGCCAACGCCTTCACCTCGGTGATCGGCACGTTTTGCAGCCGCACGTCGCGCGCGGTGCCGCCGTTGCCGGGCGCGACGAACACCTTCTGCACGCGCGGCGAGGCGGCGAGCTTCCATGCCAGCGCGTGCTCGCGACCGCCACCGCCGATCACGAGGACCTTCATGCCGGCACACCGTCCAGTGGCCGCGGTCGGACGCCAGGAGTGCGGGGACTCATGCTTCGATCTCGGCGTTGTGAAAGACCTCCTGCACGTCGTCGAGGTCCTCGAGCACGTCGAGCAGCTTCTGCATCCGCTGCGCATCGTCACCGCTGAGTTCGACCATGCTCTCGGGCCGCATCGTGACCTCGGCGACCTCGGGCTTCAGGCCAGCGCCCTCGAGTGCGCTCTTGACGGCCTCGAAGTCGGGCTGCGCGCACAGCACCTCGACGGCGCCGTCGTCGTCGCTGATCACGTCATCGGCGCCGGCTTCGAGCGCTGCCTCCATCACCTTGTCCTCGCTCGTGCCGGGTGCGAAGACGAACTGACCGCAATGCCGGAACTGGAACGCCACCGAGCCGTCGGTGCCAAGGCTGCCGCCGTACTTGCTGAAGGCGTGGCGCACCTCGGCCACCGTGCGCACGCGGTTGTCCGTCATGCAGTCGACGATCACGGCCGCGCCGCCGATGCCTCGTCCCTCGTAGCGGATTTCCTCGTAGTTCACGCCCTCGAGGTTGCCGGTCGCCTTGTCGATGTTCTTCTTGATCGTGTCGGCCGGCATGTTGGCGGCCTTGGCCTTCTCGACAGCCAGGCGCAGGCGCGGGTTCATCGTCAGGTCACCGCCGCCCTGACGCGCCGCGACCATGATCTCGCGGATGATGCGCGTCCAGACCTTGCCGCGCTTTTCGTCCTGGCGCCCCTTGCGGTGCTGGATGTTGGCCCACTTGGAATGACCCGCCATGGTGCGATGCGCTCCTGGTGACGGCCCTGGCCTGACGCAGGGCTGCCGTTGTTCTTTGGATAGACTGCAATTTTACGTTCCCAACCTCAGGAGCCCGCGATGTCCGAGCCGATCCTCGTCGCGCAGCGATCCGAAGTGCAATGCTTCCTGCTTCCGGCACTGGCCAATCGACATGGCCTGATCACCGGCGCCACCGGCACCGGCAAGACCATCACGCTGCAGACGCTCGCGGAGAACTTCAGCCGGCGCGGCGTCCCGGTGTTCATGGCCGATGTCAAGGGCGACCTCACCGGCATCAGCCAGGCCGGCAGCATCGGCGCCAAGCTCGCCGCCACGCTGAAGGATCGCGGCATCGACGCGCCCGAACCGCTCGCCTGTCCGACGACGCTGTGGGACGTGTTCGGCGAACAGGGACATCCGGTCCGCGCGACGGCGAGCGACTTCGGCCCCTTGCTCCTGGCGCGCATGCTGGGCCTGAACGAAACGCAGCAGGGCGTGCTGCAGATCGTCTTCAAGGTCGCCGACGACAACGGTCTGCTGCTGCTCGACCTGAAGGACCTGCGGGCGATGCTGCAGCACGTCGGCGACAACGCCGGGCAGTTCCAGACCAACTACGGCAACGTCAGCGCGGCCAGCATCGGCGCGATCCAGCGCGGGTTGCTGCAGATCGAGGAACAGGGTGGCGACAGGTTCTTCGGCGAGCCGATGCTCAACATCGCCGACTTCATGCAGACGAGCGACGGCAAGGGTCTTGTCAACATCCTCGCCGCCGACAAGCTGCTTGCGGCGCCGCGCCTGTACGCCACCTTCCTGCTGTGGATGCTTTCGGAGCTGTTCGAAACGCTTCCCGAGGTCGGCGACCTCGACGCGCCCAAGCTCGTGTTCTTCTTCGACGAGGCGCACCTGCTGTTCAAGGATGCGCCAACCGCCCTGGTCGAGCGCATCGAGCTCGTCGTCAGGCTCGTGCGGTCCAAGGGCGTCGGCGTCTATTTCGTGACGCAGAACCCGCTGGACATCCCGGACACCGTGCTCGGTCAGCTCGGCAACCGCGTGCAGCATGCGCTGCGTGCCTTCACGCCGCGCGACCAGAAGGCCGTGAAGTCCGCCGCCGACACGATGCGCCCGAACGCCGGGCTGGACATCGGCGCCGCCATCACGGAGCTCGCCGTCGGCGAGGCGCTGGTGAGCTTCCTCGACGCCAAGGGGCGCCCTTGCCCGACGGAACGCGCCTACGTGCTGCCTCCCGGCAGCCAGATCGGCCCGATCTCGCCCGAGCAGCGCCGTCAACTGATCGCCGGGTCCCTCGTTGCCGGCGTCTACGAGAAGGCCGTCGACCGCGAGTCGGCTTACGAGAGGCTGGTCGCGCGTAGCGGCGGCGGTGCGACTGCGACGTCCGCCGACACCGGCGCCAGGGTCGGCACAGCGAGCGGCGGCGCGCCGGCCGCGCCGACCGACGGCGGGCTGCTCGGTGGTTTGAAGGACGTTCTGTTCGGCAGCACCGGCCCGCGCGGCGGCAAGCACGAAGGCCTGGCGGAATCCGCCGCGCGCTCGGCGGTGCGCACGATCGGGTCGTCGGTCGGGCGCGAAATCGTGCGCGGCGTCCTCGGCTCTCTGCTCGGCGGGTCGCGCCGGCGCTGACGGTTCGCAGGCTGTCACCGGCCGTCGATTCGGACTACGATGCGGCATCGAGCCGGCAGGGTCGCGCTAGCCGCCCGGCGGTGCCGGTGGTCGAAGGAGGCGCCAATGAAGTTCCGTGCCGCGCTGTCGTTGTCCGCGTTGTCGTTGATCGCGCTGCTGGCTGCCTGCGTCACGCCGCCTGCGCCCCAGGCGGAACGGAGCCTGTTCGCCGACGCACGCTTCGAGGCCCCCGCCGAGGCCGTCCGCGCCGAGGACGTCTTCGCGCTGAGCCCGGCCATGAAGGCCTATCTCGACGGCGAGATCGCCGACAAGCTGCGCAGCAAGGGGCGCCTTCAGGGTCTGGTCGATGCGCTCTACAAGAAGGGTGAGCTTCGGCTCGAGTACGACTCGGTAACGACGCGCAATGCGTCGCAGGCGTTCGCCGCGCGGTCCGGCAACTGCCTTTCGCTGGTCATCATGACCGCGGCGTTTGCGAAGGAACTCGGCCTCGCGGTGCGCTACCAGAGCGTCGTCACCGACGAAACCTGGGGGCGCGCGGGCGACATGGTTCTGCTGATCGACCATATCAACCTGAGCCTGGCGCGGCGCCTGAGCGACATCCCGCGCGTCACGCACTACGAGGACCGGCTGACGATCGACTTCCTGCCCCCGCAGGACTTGCGCGGGCAGCGCGAACAGGTGCTCGCCGAGGCCACCGTCGTCGCGATGTTCATGAACAACCGCGCCGCGGAGTCGCTCGCGCGCGGCCGGGTGAACGATGCCTACTGGTGGGCACGCGAGGCGATCGTGCAGGACCCGGCGTTCACCCGCGCCTACAACACGCTCGGCGTCGTGTACCGCCGTCACGGCGACCTCGCCGACGCCGAGCGCGCCTTGCGCCATGCGCTGGCGCGGCAGCCGTCCAACACGCAGGCGATGTCCAATCTCGCCCTGGTACTCGGCGATCTCGGGCGCGACGACGAGGCCAGCGAACTGAACCGGCGGCTGGCGCAATTGCAGCCCGAACCGCCGTTCAGCTACTTCAACCGTGGCCAGGCGGCGCTGCGCGACGGCGACCTGCAACGGGCACGCGAGATGTTCCAGCGCGAAGTGGACCGTGCGCCGTATTCGCCGGAGTTCCACTACTGGCTCGCCGTGACGTACGGCAAACTCGGTGACGTCGCATTGGCGCGCGAGCACCTGACGCTGGCGATGGAGAGCAGCGGTTCGCGCCGCGAACACGATCTGTACGCCGCCAAGCTGGAGCTGATGCGCTCGCACAGCACGCAGTAAGGCGCTCGGCAGTCGCCCCTGGCATCCGCCGCTCGGAACCCGCAACTGGCGGCCTGCAGGCCGCGCTTCGCGCCCCGGCGCTGCGCTTCGTCGCAGCGCGCTTGGCTGGCGCCGCTTCGCTCGGCACAGTCCGGTCCATGCCGCTTTCGGCATCGCCCGAGGAAATTCGACATGATCGTGCGCTTGCTCGCGGGTACCCCCGCCTGGGTCTGGCTTCTCCTGGCCGCACTGCTGTGGCTCGGCGCCGCGCAGTCCGTGGCGCGCCAGGTGAGCGTGGCGCGCGCGACCGCGCTGCCGGCAGCGCTCGGCGTGCTCTCGCTGGCGGGCGTGGCCATCACTTTCCACGGCGCTGCGATCGCGCTGGCGGGCTGGGCCGCCGGCCTCGCGATGGCGCTCACGCTGGGCACGCCACTGGTGGCGCCTACCGGCGCGCGCCGGGCTGCCCAAGGCGCGGGCCTTCATGTCCCCGGAAGCTGGGTGCCGATGGCGTTGCTGCTGGCGCTCTTCGGCGTCAAGTACGGCGTCGGTGCCAGCCTCGCCTTCAGCCCGGAACTGGCGCGACACAGTGCGTTCGCCGCCGGCATCGGCTTTGCGTACGGCAGCTTCAGCGGCCTGTTCCTGGCGCGCGCAGCATCGCTGTGGAGGCTGGCCCGGGCGTGACCCCGCCTGGGCCAGAATTGCCGCTCATGCACAGCGCCCCCGACTGCGACAACGCCTCGGTGCCTCAGGCGCGCCGCTTCGCGAGCCGCGGCGTGAAGATATTCCTGGTCGTCCTGCTCGTCTCGCTCGTCTTCGCGCTGGTGAACTCGCAGCGCTTCTGGACTTCGCTCGTCTACTCGACGTCGATCGCCCTCGCCTGCTGGCTGTTCATCGACGCCGGCCGCCTCGTCGCGGCACGCTGGCTGCAACGCGGGGGTGCCGATGGCAAGGCGAGCCAGTGGCCCGGCTGGGGCTGGATGACCGCCATCCTGGTGGGCGGCACGTTCCTCGGCTACACGGTGGGCAATGCGGTGGCAAACCTCGTGACCGGCCACGACGCACCCGGCATCGTCGCCAGCGATCCGCGGCAGGCGCTGGCCCTGCTCGTCTTCGCGCTGATACCGGGCCTCGCGGCGACGTATTTCTTCTACTCGCGCGAACGCATCGCGAGTGGCCTGGCCCTGGCTTCGAAGGCACGGCGCGAGGCGGCCGAGAACCAGTTGCGCCTGCTCGAGTCGCAGCTCGAGCCGCACATGCTGTTCAACACGTTGGCCAATCTGCGGGTGCTGATCGGCATCGATCCGCCGCGCGCGCAGGCGATGCTCGACCAGCTGATCGCCTTCCTGCGCGCGACGCTGCACGCGTCGCGCGTCGGCATGCATCCGCTTTCCGCGGAGTTCGCGCGCCTCGCGGACTACCTGGCGCTGATGAAGGTGCGGATGGGCGAGCGGCTGCAGGCGCGGTTCGATCTGCCCGAGGAGCTCGCCGCCGTCATGGTGCCTCCGCTGCTGCTGCAGCCGCTGGTCGAGAACTGCATCAAGCATGGCCTGGAGCCGCAGCTCGAAGGCGGCCGCATCGACGTGTGCGCCGCGCGCGAAGGGACCCGGCTGGTGCTTCGCATGCGGGACACGGGTGTCGGTCTCGCGGCGCGCAACGACCCGGCCGGCTCGGCTTTCGGGCTGGCCCAGGTCCGCGAGCGCCTGGCGACCCTGTACGGCGAGCGGGCCAGCCTGGACCTCGGCGCAGCCGATGGCGCCGAAGGCGGGACCTTGGCAACGATCCGCTTGCCGCTGCACAGGCCATGAACGCCACGGCGCTGATCGCCGAAGACGAGCCGCTGCTGGCGGCGAGCCTGCGGTCGGAGCTGGCCCGCGTCTGGCCGGCGCTGCAGGTCGTCAACGTCGACCACGGCGCGGCGGCCGTCGCGCAGGCCCTTGCACTGCAGCCGCAGGTGCTCTTCCTCGATATCCGCATGCCGGGCATGGGCGGCCTCGAAGCTGCGCAGGCGCTCGCCGAGGACTGGCCGGATTCGGCAGGCAGCGCCCCGTTTCCGCTCATCGTCTTCGTGACCGCCTACGACCAGTACGCGCTGCAGGCATTCGACCACGCCGCGATCGATTACCTGCTCAAGCCCGTG
>Ga0208980_10002144_pt1 | contig 11967 bp, 9 predicted proteins | sample WetSurMetagenome_3_FD_187993 | JGI IMG/M metagenome (GOLD analysis project Ga0208980, IMG submission 187993) | Wetland microbial communities from Twitchell Island in the Sacramento Delta, sample from surface sediment Aug2011 Site A1 Bulk (version 2) | ecosystem: Environmental > Aquatic > Marine...
CTCACATGGCCAGCGCGACCATTTTCGACGGAAATCAAAGCCACCAAGCCGTGGGCGCCCGGCTTGCCGGCGCTGGGCTCTCGCGGCGAGGCGGTCATAGCGCGGGCGAGCCCGCGCCCACAGAAACCCACGCCGCCAGGCTGGCTCGGCCTCGGTACGGCACGAGCGCCCTGAGCAACGGCGCTAGCCACTTTTCGCGAGGTCAGATACGGCGAGGCATCAAGCACATCCCGACCGCATCCAACCACCGAACAAGGGCCAGTTCCCACAAGAAAGCACCCGCTCAACACCAGAGGCGCCTGCCCCGCGCCCCTACGACCCGCGTAACGTCCTTCAGAACGCATCCCCTGGCACCCGGACCCAGCCCTCCATCAGCACCCGGGCGCTGCGGCTCATGATGGCCTTGGTCACGGTCCACTCGCCCTTAACTTGGCGGGCCTCGGCGCCCACCCGCAGGGTACCGGACGGGTGTCCGAAATGCACCGCGGTGCGCTCGCCGCCCCCGGCGGCCAGGTTGACGAGGGTACCGGGGATGGCGGCGGCGGTACCGATGGCCACCGCCGCGGTGCCCATCATGGCGTGGTGCAACTTGCCCATGGACAGGGCGCGCACCAGCAGGTCGATGTCCGCGGCGGCGACGGGCTTGCCGCTGGCGGCCCGGTAGTCGGCCGGCGGGGCAACGTAGGCGACCTTGGGCGTGTGCTGCCGCTTGGCGGCTTCATCGAGATGCTGGATCAGCCCCATGCGCACCGCACCGTAGGCCCGGATGGTCTCGAACATCGCCAGCGCCTTGGCATCGCCGTTGATGGCATCCTGCAGCTCGGTGCCGGTGTAGCCGATGGCCTCGGCATTGACGAAGATGGTGGGGATGCCGGCATTGATCATCGTCGTCTTCAGGGTGCCTACGCCCGGTACTTCCAGGTCGTCCACCAGGTTGCCGGTGGGGAACAGGGAGCCGCCGCCGTCACCCTCTTCGTCCGCTGCCGGGTCCAGGAACTCGAGTTGGACTTCGGCGGCGGGGAAGGTCACGCCGTCGAGCTCAAAGTCGCCGGTTTCCTGTACGGCGCCGCTGGTGATCGGCACGTGCGAGACGATGCTCTTGCCGATGTTGGCCTGCCAGATGCGCACCGTCGCGATACCCTCCTGCGGCACGCGACTTGGGTCCACCAAGCCGTTGGCGATGGCGAAGGGCCCCACGGCGGCGGAAAGATTGCCGCAGTTGCCGCTCCAGTCGACGAAGGCCTTGTCGATGGACACCTGGCCGAACAGGTAGTCGACGTCGTGGTCGGGCCGGTTGCTCTTGGAGAGGATGACCGTCTTGCTGGTGCTGGAGGTCGCCCCGCCCATGCCGTCGATCTGCTTGCCGTAGGGGTCGGGGCTGCCGATCACCCGAAGCAGCAGCGCATCACGCGCCGCGCCGGGCGCCTGGGCGGCCTCGGGCAGATCCTGTAGGCGGAAGAAGACGCCCTTGCTGGTACCGCCGCGCATGTAGGTGGCAGGGATGCGGATCTGGGGTGCGTGGGCCATGGGCTTGGGGTTCCTTGTTTGGGCTATAGGCTCCCCTCTCCCGCACGGGGGAGAGGGGCTTTCTTGTGCGCCCCTACCGACACAGGGGCTCCAGGGGTCAGGCCGCGGCCGATTCCAGGAAGTCCTGGGCGAAGCGCTGCAGCACGCCACCGGCTTCGTAGATTGAGACTTCCTCGGCGGTGTCGAGGCGGCAGGTCACCGGCACTTCCACGCGCTCACCGTTGTTGCGGTGGATCACGAGGGTGAGGTCTGCGCGCGGCTTGCGCGCGCCGATGACGTCGAAGGTCTCGGTGCCATCGATGCCCAGGGTCACGCGGTTGGTGCCCGGCTTGAACTCCAGCGGCAGCACGCCCATGCCGATCAGGTTGGTGCGGTGGATGCGCTCGAAGCCCTCGGCCACGATGGCTTCCACACCCGCCAGACGCACGCCTTTGGCCGCCCAGTCGCGGGAGGAGCCCTGTCCGTAATCGGCGCCGGCAATGATGATGAGGGGCTGCTTGCGCTCCATGTAGATCTCGATGGCCTCCCACATGCGCATCACCCTGCCTTCGGGCTCCACGCGGGCCAGCGAGCCCTGCTTGACCTTGCCATTTTCAACGACCATTTCGTTGAACAGCTTCGGGTTGGCGAAGGTGGCGCGCTGGGCGGTGAGATGGTCGCCACGGTGGGTGGCGTAGGAGTTAAAGTCCTCCTCCGGCAGGCCCATCTTGGCCAGGTACTCACCGGCCGCGCTGTCGAGCATGATGGCATTCGAAGGCGACAGATGGTCGGTGGTGATGTTGTCGGGCAGCACCGCCAGCGGCCGCATGCCCCTCAGCGTGCGCTCGCCGGCCAGCGCACCCTCCCAGTAGGGCGGACGGCGGATGTAGGTGCTCATCGGACGCCAGTCGTAGAGCGGGGCCACCTTCTCGCCGCTGTCTGCCTGCACGGCGAACATCGGGATGTACACCTTGCGGAACTGCTCCGGCTTCACGGAAGCCCGAACCACGGCGTCGATCTCTTCATTCGACGGCCAGATGTCCTTGAGGCGGATTTCCTTGCCGCTGGCATCCAGGCCCAGCACATCCTTCTCGATGTCGAAACGGATAGTGCCGGCGATGGCATAGGCCACCACCAGCGGCGGCGAGGCCAGGAATGCCTGCTTGGCGTAGGGATGAATGCGGCCGTCGAAGTTGCGGTTGCCGGAGAGCACGGCGGTGGCGTAGAGGTCGCGGTCAATGATTTCCTGCTGGATTTTCGGGTCCAGCGCGCCGGACATGCCGTTACAGGTGGTGCAGGCAAAGGCCACCACACCAAAGCCGAGCTTCTCCAGATCCGGCAGCAGGCCAGCTTCTTCCAGGTACAGGGCCACCGTCTTGGAGCCGGGGGCCAGCGAGGACTTGACCCAGGGCTTGCGGGTCAACCCCAGCCTGTTGGCATTGCGCGCCAGCAGGCCGGCCGCGATTACGTTGCGCGGGTTGCTGGTGTTGGTGCAGCTCGTTATGGCGGCGATGATCACGGCACCATCGGGCATCTGGCCGGGGACTTCTTCCCAGGCGCCGGCGATGCCCTTGGCGGCCAGGTCAGTAGTGGCCACGCGGGCATGCGGGTTCGACGGGCCCGCCATGTTGCGCACGACGGAGGAGAGATCGAACCTGAGCACACGCTCGTACTCGGCGTTCAACAGGGTATCGGACCACAAGCCGGCTTCCCGTGCGTAAGTCTCCACCAGCTTAACCTGGTCGTCGTCGCGGCCAGTGAGCTTGAGGTAGTCGATGGTCTGTTGGTCGATGGAGAACATCGCCGCCGTGGCACCGTATTCCGGGGCCATGTTGGAGATGGTCGCGCGGTCACCCAGGGTAAGCGCGGCGGCGCCTTCACCGTAGAACTCGAGGTAGGCGCCGACCACCTTCTGCCTGCGCAGGAACTCGGTCAGGGCCAGCACGATGTCGGTGGCGGTGATGCCCGGTTGCGGTTTACCCGTCAGCTCAACGCCGACGATCTCCGGCAGGCGCATCCAGGAGGCGCGGCCCAGCATCACGTTTTCGGCTTCCAGACCACCGACGCCGACGGCGATCACGCCCAGCGCATCGACGTGCGGGGTATGGCTGTCGGTGCCGACCAGGGTATCGGGGAACGCCACGCCGTCCTTCGCGTGGATCACCGGGGACATACGCTCCAGGTTGATCTGGTGCATGATGCCGTTGCCCGGCGGGATCACGTCGACGTTCTTGAACGCCTGTTTGGTCCAGTTTATGAAGTGAAAACGGTCTTCGTTGCGGCGATCTTCGATGGCGCGGTTCTTGGCGAAGGCGTCGGGATCGAAGCCCCCGCACTCCACGGCCAGCGAATGGTCAACAATCAACTGCACCGGCACCACGGGATTGACCTTGGCCGGATCGCCGCCCTGCTCGGCGATGGCATCACGCAGGCCGGCGAGGTCCACCAGAGCGGTCTGGCCGAGAATGTCGTGGCACACCACGCGGGCCGGGAACCAGGGGAAGTCGCGCTCGCGCTTGCGCTCGATGATTTGCTTCAGCGAATCGATCAGCGTGGAGGGGTCGCAGCGGCGCACCAGATTTTCGGCCAGCACGCGCGAGGTGTACGGCAGCCTGTCATAGGCACCGGGCTGGAGGGCTTCGATCGCGGCGCGGGTATCGAAAAAATCCAGCTGCGTGCCGGGAAGGCGTTTGCGGTATGCGGTATTCATCTTAATTAGGATCCTTCAGCGGAATGATCTTTCTGGTTTTCTGGGCCAAGGGTGTTGGCGATCGGGCGATGATCTTGCCATCGATGCTTTGCTCGATTGACCTGGGCCGACCAACCGGAGGCACGGGCAATCACGAACAGCGGCGTGAACATGGCAGCGGGCACGCCCATCCGTTGTAGCTGACGGCGGAGCACCCGTCCGGGTTCAGAAACATCCGCTTGAACTGCCACATGAAGGATTCCGGGCGCTCGGCGTGGTCGTACCCCGTCATCTTGTTCTGCTCGGCGCTCGGCTGGAGGGACACCTTGGTGATGGCCTTGTTGCGCGGGTCGCTGACGGTATCGACCGGGTGACCCAAGCCGGGGCACCACTTCCCTGCTGCTCTCGTATGTCGGGCTCCGCCTCGTCCGGGTTGTCGGAGCGCATGGGAAGTATAAACGTCCGTTTTTGCGCTGGTCCACGAGTAATCCACGAACCCCAGGCACCCCCACTGCGCCGCCCCCGCGAAATCTCGCCGGATTCCGCCTGGCGAACCGCGAGCCCCGCACACTTGGCTGGCACGTCGTGGCGGATTTCGCCGCAACGACGCTGCGACGTCCGGCCACTTGTTGCGAAACATAGCCACAGCGTACGGACAGGTGTCCGGTGTTGGGGATGGAAGCTACGCCACCCTCGGCCACCCGGACACGTCGCGGTGCCGGTCGAGGCGATAAATGGCTGAGCCACCCCTCCGATGGCTGCCGGGCGCGGCACTAGCTGAGCCCCCTCACCACGCGCCCGATCCCCAACCTCGTCACGAGACTGTCACGATTAAGTCAAATACTCTTAGCAGTGATGGGCTATTATGTTCAAGTAGGCAAAAGACAGGCTTTTGCTTAGCATTCCCGTCGCCAGCCGTATTTTACCTTTTGTTGATCAGGAGAATGAAATGAAACGCTCCCTATTCTGTGCTTTGCTTCTTATCGGCCCGGTTGCTGCTATGGCGGCAGATGACGAAGCAGCCCTGAAGAAACAGATGCACGAGGCCTGCGCCCCGGTGTTTGCCCCGGGCGCCCCCTGCGCCGACCTCGCGAAGGGTACCCGGAAATGCACCCGGCAGAACGTGGACAAGGGAGGCCCTGCCTGCGTTGCCTTCGAAAAGGCGAACAAGGCCTTCTTCGATGCTGGTATGAACGACGAGATCATCAAGAAAGCCCCCTAACCTTGGCTTAAGGCCAGGGCGCACATGGAACCCCATGCCTAGCATGGGGTTCTGCTCTTGGGGCGAAGTTTGGGACACAATACCGTTAGAGTCGGCGTCTACTGCTCTACACCGCCTTGGGCGCGCCCACTCGAACGGCTGCCCTGCTTCCGCATCGCCACATTACCCATCCCCCCAACGCAGCACCTCCTATCTGACCTTTTGAACTCCCCACTAACAACAGGAGGCACGATGCTGGACAAACTCCATGTCGAACACTGGCAGGCACATCTGCAACAGGATTTCTCCCTACACCTATCCGCGGAAACGGCCATGGATCTGCGACTGACGAACGTCACACCATTGAGCGCCCAGGGTGTTTATAGTCGCCAGCCCTATTGCCTGGAATTTAGCGGACCGCTCAGACCCGTGCTGCCGCAGGCGACCTACAGGCTGAAGAACGCCGCCATGGGGGAGTTGGAAATCTTTCTTGTGCCCATCGGCCCGGGTGGCCAGGGCATGCGTTACGAGGCGATCTTCACCTGAGCGCGCCCAGGGTCGATAGCTCGCCGGGCTGCGCCACCAGCAACAGATATACACCCTTGTCCTCGTCTATCCGGAAACCGAGCCGCTGGTAAAGACGCAAGGCTGGGTTGTAGCGTTCGACATGGATGCTGAGGGTCTTGCCCACGACTGAAGCCTCATGCAGCAATTCGCCGATGAGCAAGCTGCCGATACCGCCGTTCCGATGCTCGGGCAGGAACGCGATGTCCATGATGCGGATCTCCCTTTCCCACCGCGCTACGTAGAGTCTCCCGACTGGCTGCTCACCGTCGAGGATCAGATCGAGTCGCGCACCCGGATAATTGTGTTGATAGTGATGATGCTGGGCCTCGAATTGCTGGGTCAGAAAGGCATGTTTCCATGCCTCATCCAGTTCCAGAACGGCCATTTCCTCCGCCCGGGTTCCGGCGTAGATCCGGTATATCAGCTCTCGATCCTCAGGTCGGATCGGGCGCAGGCTCAGCACCGCCGGCGGATCAGTCCAGCAGCAGGTTGAAGATGGCGCGGTAATCCAAGCCGCTCGCCGAGGTCCCGATGGGCTCGAGCATTAACTGGAATTTCCCCGAGCTCGGATGCTCGAAAAAGTACACGCCAGTGTCCAGAGGGTTGGAGACTGGGCCACGGAAGTGGGCCGAGAACTCATCGGTCTCGCTGCCGAGATACCTGTCCTCAATGGCGATGAGCACCAGATTCAAGACGTAACGCGATCCTGGCCCACCATAGACCTTGAAGCCCTGACCAACGTAGGCATTGAGTGTGTCGTGAGTGATGCTGGAACTCAGCGGCAGCAGGCGCGGCACCGGTTTAGCGCGGATCGGGGACGCGGCAAGGGCCCGCGGCAACCAACCGAACAACGACGCGCCCATGACAGCCGTTGTCGTAGCGATAAATGATCTTCTGTTCATCCTGGCTTTCCGATCTTGGCTTCAGGTGCGGGGTGGAAACACCCCTTGCAGGGCGATGCAGAAATAAAAGGTCAGGTACGGCTGCATATTGTTGTGCGGTGCGTCGCCGCCGGATGGGGCAAGAGCTTGGTCGCTGAATTGGACGATGTTGCTCGACAAAGCAGAGTAGATCAGATTCGAACCTTGCTGAGAACCCGGAACGGCCCCCGCAGCCGATTTTTGCCCCTCTTCGTCGGCTGTCGCGTTCGAAGCAACTAGTACATGGGAGTGCGCGGGAATCTCGGACTCCAGCAGCGTCACGGTTTCGCTGCCGCCGGTTTCGCCCAAATCGTGAAGAGACAAACCAGGGCCTTGGCCGGGATGCATCGGCGCCCGGCCTTGGAGATCCGGTAGGGCGAAGGTGCTTTTGCCGTCTCCTCCATAAGTGGTGCCCAGCAGCGAGAACAGGGCCGTATTCTGCGACAGCGGCATCAGTTGACCGTCGCACCACGCCCACCCTTTGGGGGGGAAGTTGAATGGAAAGATGCGGATTTCCGCGACGAAAGGATCGGCCATGATGACGCTCCTAGGTTGGCGACGGGAAAATTCCAAACAACGAAATGATGAAATCGACGCACAAATACGGCTGAAAATTGGTGTGCGGTTGACTGCCACCCGTCGAACTGATCGACGCGGAAGCCAATGGAACAAAGGGTCCCCCGGTAACATAGGCGTCCAGGGTCGATGCTTGGGCAAAAACATTCGTTGATGGCTGGTTTTGGTCCGCAGTCCCGCTACTGGCAAACATCGGATGGCTATGAGCCGGAATCTGATTGACCGTGAGCGTAATCTCTTCCGCTCCACCGGTCTCGGCAAGGATGGAGCCGTTTCCCTGATGCAGGGGCAGTCGGCCGCGCAAATCCGGCAACGCGAACGTGGATTGACCGTCGCCCCCGTATGTGGTGCCGATCAGTTGAAAGAGCGTTTCATTTTCGGAAATCGGCAAGAGCTGCCCTTCGCAAAACATCCAGCCAGCGGGAGCGAAATTTCCCGCGAACATGCGGATTTCGCCGACATAGGGTTGTGCCATGGCCGCTCCTAGTTTAGGGATGGAAAGATGCCCTGAAGGGCGATACAAAAGCTGAGGGTCAAAAAGGGTTGCATGTTGAGGTGGGCCTGGCTGCCACCCGTATTGCCAATTGATTGCGGTGACATCGCAACCAGACTGCTTGCGCCTTTGTACATCGCCGTGCCCGATCGTCCATAGCCAACACTTGAGGCCGGCGCGACGGCCGTAGAATTGTTGCTGGTGGCTTTGGCGACATGAGTATGCGGGGGGAGCTCAGCGATGGATAGGGTGTGAGCCTGCTCGCCGCCGCGCTCGCCAAGGGTATGGCCGCTGCCGACATGAATTGGAACTCTGGCACGAAGATCGGGCAGCGCAAAATTAACGCGGCCGTCGCCGCCAAAGGTGGTTCCGAGCAGCGAGAACAGTGCTTGATTCTGATTGATGGGCAATAGTTGACCATTGCACAGTGCCCAGCCTCTCGGCGGGAAATTGAAGCTCATGATGCGTATTTCGGATAGAAAAGGTTCAGCCATCTGGATTCTCCTTTCAAGGTCGTGTTGGGGACAGTCGTCGTGACGTCCTCAACTACGGATTTGTTGGCAGCGGTGGGTTGATGACCGGGCTGTTGAAGGTGATCGCACCGCTGGAACTCGACGTCGAGTTGGTGTTGGCCGTGGCCAGCGCCGCCACGCTCGCCTGAGTGATCTGCAAAACCGACGTTCCCGATTGGGCGAGGGAGATGTTTCGGTTGCCAACCGCGGGGAAGGTGTTGCCGCTCACATTGAGGTCGAGGTCGGCGGTGTCTTGTGTGGCAAATACGAAGGCGTCGGTGGTGCCGATGCTGGTCATCGTGTTGCCCGCGACGCGGACCGCTCCGTATGGCTTGAGCGCCCCGTCGCTGACATCCGCGTCTTGGAAGTAGCGGATGGCCTCCGACACCGTGTTGGCGATGGTGTTGTTTTCGATCGTCAGGTTGAGCGTTTTGGTGCCGTCGCGGTGCAGAATTTGGATGCCGTCGTCGCCGATGCCCGGGAAGGTCGCGTCGGTGCCAATCTGGTTGTTCTGGATCAGGATCGTCACGGTGAAGTTGTTGCCGTTGCCGGGCAACTGGTCGGTATCGATACGGATGCCGTCGCCGACGAGGGTACCGCTGATCACATTCCCGTCGCCGCCTAACGGACCACCGATCCGGCCCGTGCTGGGACCATCGGCGATGATCACCACGCCGTCTCCTTGCAGATCACGAATCGTATTGCCTTTGATATCGAAGGTCGCGGTACCCCCAGTGTCTTGGACGATCTGGAAGCCGCCGCCCGACGGGAAGTTGTCGGGGCCGCCACCGTTGATCGAGACATTGCCGATCCAGTTGACGTCGAGCGTGGCAGAGGGTCCTTCGGCGCGAGCATCGAGCGTTGCCGACTCGATGTTGTTGAAGAACACGCCGCTCACGTTGCACACCGCTGAGGCGTTGCCGGCAGCGGTCATCAGGATGCCCTGTTGGCCGTGGGTGTCGTTGTTGTCGTCGAACTTCGTGGTGCTGTCGGTAAGCCCGGACAGCGTACCAGTCACTTGGAGCGTAACGGCACCGGTGTTGTTGTAAACCTCGATACCATTTTCTTCGTATTGCTCGACGACCGTGTCGGCAACCAAGATGGTGCCAATGGAATTGCCGGGGGTCGTGCTGTTGCCGAAGAACAGGGCGGTTTCGTTGTCCGCGTCGCCGGGGCTGGTAACGCGGCTGTTGCGCAACGCGAAACTCGGATTCGCGTTGCTCGTGGCCAGCCCGATACCGGAAACGCCATGGCTGCCGGTGTTGCCGATGAACATCCGGGTCAACTCGACGTTACGGGCGTTGTTGAGCGAGATGCCCACTCCGGTCGTGTTCTGAATGGCGCCGCCTGTGCAGTTTCCCGCAGTGGAACAGTTGCCGCCGTTGCCCGTGACGGTGAAGCTGCCTGTGGTATTGGTGAGAGAGATGCCATTAGCCGCACCGTTGGCGGAGATGCTGGTGAAGCTCAGCGTGCCGCCGGCGTTGGTGAGGTTCACCGCCGTGCCGGTCGTCGTCGTGCTGCTCACCTCGCTGACCGTCACCCCCGTTATAGCGCCAGCGGGGTCGTTTAGGCCGGTCGCACTGCCAGTGGAGAGGTTGAGGCCGCGCACCGCGCTATTGGTGTTGAGCATGACCGTGCTCTGGAGCGTCGGCCTCGTGCCGCCGATAGGGGGCCTATCGATGGTGCCCGCCGGAGGCGTGATCCCGAATACCGCATCGAAGCCCGCCCCGCCTACGCCCTGGCCAATCAGCCACTCATCTGAGCTCAGTGTGATGCCATCGGCGTAAGTACCGCTGAAGACAAAGATGCGCTGATTCGCCGCATCGACCGCGTCGGCCGCTGCGACGGTCTGGAAAGGTCTAGCGAGTGTGCCATCGCCGCCCGCCGCCGCTCCGTTCACAAACCAGATCACCGGCCCATTGACCGTGATGCTGATGGTCGCCGGGGCACTGGTAGCCGTGCCCGGACAGCCGTTGTCTTGCACCGTGTAGCTGGCGGTGGCGTTGCCAGTGAAGCCGGGGTTGGGTTCGAAGTCGAAGGTGCCCGCTGTAGCGTTGAGGTTTGAGACCGTCCCACCGGTACCGGAGGTCAGGCTCGCCACGGTAAAGGTGGGTGTGCAGCCGTTCACGCCGGCATCGGCGTCGGTGACGCCGATGAGCAAGCCGCTTAAGCCCACGATCTTCATGTTGGCCTGCGCGCTGGCAGTCTTGATCTGCGCCACCGGTGGGTCGTTGACTGCGGTGACGGTGATGGTGAAGTTCTGTGTGCCAGAGGTATTGACCCCGCCATTGGTGGTGCCGCCGCTATCCTGAAGCTGCACGGTAACCGTGGCTGCTCCGTTGGCGTTGGGCCCCGGGGTGAAGGTCAGCACGCCCGCTGACGATACTGCGGGCTGCACGGAGAACAGCGCATTATTGCTGTTGCTGACCAGGAAATTGAGCGTCTGGCCGCCCTCATTCGGGCCTGCGCTGATCGCCGTAGCCCAAGGATTCACGGTCTGCGGGCCGGCATCTTCGTTGACGGTCTGATTCGGCCCGGCGGTGAAGCTGGGCGCGTCGTTGACCCCGTTGACGGTGATGGTGAAGGTCTGCGGGGCGCTCGTATTGACATTCGGCGGTGTGTTGGAACCGTTATCGGAAAGCGTCACCGTGATGGTCGCCGTACCGAAAGCGTTGGGCGCCGGCGTGTAGGTGAGCACGCCGCTCGCCGAAATCACCGGTCCCGCTGAGAACAAGGCGGCATTGGTGTTGCCGGTGATGATGAAGGTAAGTGTCTGCCCGGATTCGTCGGGCGGCCCCACCAAGATTGCAGTCGCCCACGGGTTCACCGTCTGCGCGCCGGCGTCCTCGTTGACCGTCTGATTCGGCCCAGCGGTGAAGCTGGGCGCGTCGTTCACCGCGGTGACGGTGATGGTGAAGGTCTGCGGCGCAGAGGTATCCACCCCGCCGTTGGCGGTGCCGCCGTTGTCCGACAGCGTTACGGTGATCGTGGCCGTACCGTTGGCGTTGGTTGCCGGGGTGTAGGTCAAGGTGCCGGTCGTGGCGTTGATGCTCGGCCCCGTACTAAACAGCGTCGGGTTGGTGTTGCCGGTGATGTTGAAGGTCAGCGCCTGGCTGCCGTTATCACCGTCATTGATGCCCGTGGCCCAGCCGTTCACCGTTTGCGCCCCGACGTCTTCGTTAACGGTCTGATCCGGCCCCTTGATGAATACGGGCGCGCTGTTGATAGCGTTGAGGGTGACGGTGGCAGTTGCGGGCGCGCTGGGATCGGCACCATCGCTGACCACGAAGGTGATGCCGCGGTTAGTGGGGTTGGGGTTGGTTGAACTGTTGTTGTAGGTCAGCGTGCGCAACGCCGCCTGGTACTGGGCGAGCGTGGCGCTCCCCGTGAGTGTCAGCACGCCTTGGCCGGGGGTGCCAGTATTGTAGGTGGCGACAATGGGGGTGTTGGGGCTGACGGTGGTCGCAGCGACCGCCAGCGTTTCCTGGCCAGCGTCGAGCAGA
>Ga0208980_10002145_pt1 | contig 11965 bp, 13 predicted proteins | sample WetSurMetagenome_3_FD_187993 | JGI IMG/M metagenome (GOLD analysis project Ga0208980, IMG submission 187993) | Wetland microbial communities from Twitchell Island in the Sacramento Delta, sample from surface sediment Aug2011 Site A1 Bulk (version 2) | ecosystem: Environmental > Aquatic > Marine...
GAATACGGTAACGGCATCCTGCACAAAACCGTTTTGACGCTGACCGCAACCCCCATCACTCTCACCGATGATGCGGGCGTGGGACAATCTGGCGGGGTTAAGCTCTACGACATGCCAGCAGGCGATATTGTGGTACTGGGTGCGGTTAGCGATGCGGTCCTCACCCTGGTTGGTACGGAGTGGCTGGACACGGCGGAAGGAGATTTCGCGTTTGGGAGTGCGGTAGTTGCGGGTGGCGGCTCCATGACCGGCACTGAAGTGGATATCATGGCGCAGACGTCGTGGGGACCAGCGACAGCACAGGTTTCCGATATGAATGGTGGGGCTATTGCCACGGCATATCTGGCTAAAGCTGGGACCACTGATTTGGACGTGTATTTGAACGTGCGGGTTGATGATAATGCGGCTCATATCACCAGCAGTGGCACGATAACGGGCACAGTTACCCTCACCTGGATCAATCAAGGCGATTTCTGATGCTGACTTCCGACATTTTGATTGCTGTAATCGTGGCCGGGTTCATGACCGGTCTTCTTGTTTTGGGGGCCGTAACGCTAGGGGCCTGGATCGGGTTCAAGGTCAAGACGCGGGGCGAGGAATTGTTCCTCGCCGAATCCCCTCACGATGATTCCGTCTCCTATGTGGATGACGACATTGGTGAGGTTGAAGTCCCATTGCGCCGGGCTCCATCCGTTCTTGCCGATCAAGTGTTGATGGGTGATGACGAGCAGCTTGACCAAGCGGCATCGGATATTATTGCCGATCAAAACCAACGCATGTTGGCACAAGTCCTGGCACGGAAAGCCATGACCCAACTTGAACGGGATGCTGCGTAACAGGAGTAGTTATGCCATTGGATGTGCAGTGCTGGGGTTGTGGGGGAATATTCCACGAAACCAATGATGAAGACGGGTGGATCAAGCTCGATGATGGTGGGGGTGAGATACCAAATCCGCGTGTGAAGCGGTTCTTCCCTGACAAACCAGCTACCGGGTCCATGTTTAAGCTCAAGGAACCGTATACGTCGTATGGGTGGGATACGTTTCCTCATGATGAGAGTGTCACTGGGGAAGCCCTGGAATGTCCCAGTTGTGGGGCGCCATACGTGAACGCTTCTGGCAAGGTTCAAGTCGTGAGACAGCGATTGATTCGCGGGGAACGCCAAGCAGCGGCATAGCATCTGGTGTTGGTTTGCAGTTTTCTCAAAGCCTTCCGAATGGGGGGCTTTTTGTTTTTGAGGATGGCTGATGAGTCCAAACGCTCATATCCAGATATCTCGGGATTGGCATTTGCACGATCTCCCGCCGGAAGGACACGCCGATGTTGGCCCGTTCTTTTACAAGCTCTTCGAGGATTCGATGTGGGAGAAGGAGCGCTTGGGGCTCCCGGAAAGATGGTTTGAGAATCACCGGATCTATCGTGGGGATTTGTGGAACAAGAACCGGACGGCGCGGACCAAGAGCAACCGGGATAAAGTGTCCATCAATCTCATTTTCAGCAACATCCAGCGAACGGTAGCCAATCTTACTGCCCGCAATCCAATCGCCGAGGTGGTATCCACCGATGGTATCAAGGATGGCGCCGATCAGCTCATGTCGCAGAAAATGAAGCAGTGGTGGGCGGACACCGAACAGGGCGTGGTGCTAACCAAATCGGCGCTGACCATGGAGATTTATGGGACGATTTGGGAGAAGGGCGTCCCTGACATCCAGAACAACCGCCTGAAGGTGGTGAGCCTCGATAACTTCGCGGCATTCCCAGCTCCCGGATATTACGAGAGCGTTCAGGACATGCCGTACTTCGGCCATGCTTATGCGTTGCCAATCAAGGAAATCGAGGCCATCTATGGGGTTGATGGCGTCGAGGCCGATGACACCTATTCATTGCTGGGCGAGGACCGCGAGGACAACACGCCGATTCCGGCTGGCAGCCGGTATGGGGTCATGAATGCGCCGGGGAACTTTAGCAACGTGAGCCATCCGGTTGCGGCGGTGAGGGATGTTCGGCAACAGCGGGGGCTGGTGGTCGAGGTTTGGATAAAGGATTACACCAAGGAAAAAATCAAGGTTCAACAACTGGTTGAGATGGTCGGCTCCGAACGCAGCGGCGGGAAGATCATCGAAGAAGCCGAAGCAACCATTGAGCAGGACAAATATCCTGGCAACATCCGCATGGTGGCCGTTACCAATCGTGGACATTTGGTATGCCATGACACGCCGAATCCCAATGTCAATCCGGCACTCCCAAGAGAAGTCGCTGAGAAGACCTACCTGTTTGACAAGTTCCCGTTTTCGAAGGCGTGCAGTTATGAGGACGCCTTTTCACTTTGGGGATTCAGCGCCGCTGAACAAACTGATGATCTTAATTTTAAGATCAACGAGATTTTGAGCCGGATCGCCAACTATATTCGGCTGGTGTGCCTACCTCCGCTAATTCTGCCAGAGGATTGCCTCATCAAGACAGACAAGGTGACGACTCGTGGCGGCCTGGTGCTGCGCCCCAAAAATCATGTTGTTGGTGGTGGGATTCGGTACTTGCAGGTGCCATCGCTACCTGCGGACTTTTTCCGGCTGGTTGATTTGTATCTCAACTTCTTTGATCGGATCTATGCCATCGAAGATGTGGATCGTGGGCAAACCCCGCGTAACATCCAAGCGGCAAGCGCTATCGTCACGCTACAGGAACGCAATGCGGTTTTGATGCGTCAGAAGATCCGGGCTGTTGATTACTTGGTGAGAGAGCGCGGTCGCTGGGAAATTTCCTTTATCCAGAACTTCTCGTGGAAACCGGAATCCATTGAGGTTCAAGACGTTCCCACGGTGTTTCGTGGGACCGACTATGCCGGGCGACTGTTCAACTACCTAGTGGAATCCGGCAGCACCGTGGCGAAGACCGACTTGCAGCGCCAGGATCAGGCCATGGAGCTTTTCAAGGCAGGCGCCATCGACAAGCAGGCGTTGCTTGAAGCGGTGAACTTCGACGGCTGGCGGTCGGTGATCGAGCGCATGGGCGAAAACGAATTGGACCAGGCGCTGAATATTCTGGTTCAATCTGGAATGCCCGAGGAAGCGGCGATGTCCCTCAAGCAACAGTTGATGTTGTCGCAAGGTGGCCCTGGTGATGCTGAGCAACCTGGACAACCTCAGCCCAATCCGCCGCAAGGCGTGTTGCCGGGGCCTGGGATGGCTCCAGGAGTGCAACCTGGGATGCCAAGAGCGATGCAAGGAGCGGGACAACCGCCGGTTGGGCAGATGCAACCTTCAGTAGTGGGAGTGTGATGTATGCCACTTTACACATTTGAGTATCCATGTGGAAGACAAGAGGACCGGATGTTTACCGTGGCTGACTGTCCAGATCGTATCACCGAAGTCTGTGAAGGGAAGGAATGTATTGTCAGACGGTCGTATCACCACAGTACGTGTATCGCCGAGAAGATCATAGCGCTGGGGCATGGCGGAATCCAACGAGACGAACCGGTTTGGCTCCACGAGGGTACGAGCATTGATGCTCCCCATGGGATGGTACATGGCTCGCTCTGTGATCCGTCCGAACGTCCATTCGAGTCCAGAACCGACTACAACAAGTTTATGGCTGCGAATCCGCACATTCAACCACTTGGATAAATACCACGAAAAGGGGAATACCCTCTTTTCGTGCCCGACAATCTGAACATCTGAAACCGGTCATACCGGTTTGCAGTCAAGGCAAAGGCCGATCTCCCTTCACACAGGGTGTCGGCCTTTTTGTTTTCCATCATTTCATCGAGGGGACAACCGCAGCGTCGGCCCCCATGGGAGTCCATCATGTCTGACCAAAAAGTAATGCCATCAGGTTCGATGCCTCCACCCCCGGAAGAAGAACCCGGAAAAGGTGTTTCACAAGAACCCCAGGCACCGGCCCAGGCACCGGCCCAGGCACCGGAAAGTCAAGGCGAAGCGGCGAAACTTCTTGGCAAGTTCGATAGTCCAGAAGCATTGGCCAAAGCCTACCAGGAGTTGGAGAGCGCCCACGGGAGGCAATCCTCTGAGATTGGGGATCTCCGTAAGACCAAGGACGTTTTGCTCACTCAACTGGAACAGAACCAGAAGATGCCGGGGCAACAATCGGGGAAGCGGGAAGCGCCGCCGAAGGAAGCGCCGCCCGATTATGACGCGCAGATAACTGACATCGCGTCGAAAGTTGACCAGGGCGAACTCGATATTGCGGAAGCCCTTAAGCTGACCTCGAATATCACAACCGCCAAGGCGCTTTCGATGGCGAACGAACAATTTACCAAAGCGAATCAGGCGCAGCAAGCCAAGATGGTTCAGGACCAATTCCTGAAAGACCACCCCGATTTCATGCAACTCCAACAAGACGGCACCTTGCAGTCAATCATGCAGTCCAATCCATTGCATGACCAGTTCTCGGCGTATTGGGCTTATCAAGCCGATCAGCAATCGCAGGCCAAGGACCTGGCGGCTCAGGAAGCCTACGAGAAAGGCAAGTCCGAAGTACAGAAACTCGCCGAGGGCACCAAGGTAGCCGAGAAAGTTCTTTCCTCACCCGGTTCCACGATGCGGCAGAGCAACCCGCAGGGACCTCTCACACCGAAACAAGTCCGAGCCAGTATGCACCAAGTAGTCTCAAAGCTAAGTGGAGGTGCTGGCTAGAGTCATTTGGAGGTAGCCAATGTCTTTTGATCTCACGCAACTAGAAGCCGTAACTGATGATTATTGGATTAAGACCCCGGTAGACATCCATTTCACCGATAGCGTCTTGCTCTACAAGCTGATGGCTGGTGGCAAGATGTTGGAGAACCTTGTTACTGGATCTGATCTTGTGGACGGCGGCAAGAAAATCCGTCAAATCCTAGAGTACACCTTCAGCAACCGCAGCACCTACGGCAACACGACCACTATCCCCCTGGCCAAGAAATCCATCTACAACGCGGCGCTCTTTGGATGGGCAGGGTATATCGGATCGGCTGTCATGGATTTGGACGATCAGATCCAGAACAATGGCGCGGCTGCCATGGTGGACTTAGCGTTTGGCTTGCTTCAGAACATGAGCAAATCCATTCGTGACCTTATGGGTACTGGTGTTTACGGGAGCGCGTTGGTGGATGACAAGAACTTCGCCGGCTTCTCGGATATTTTCAACACCAGCACCAGCACGAAATATGGCGGCATAGCTGAAGACGACATGGCCGATTGGAAAGCCAATCTGATTGCGACGGCCGAGGCCATCAGTTTCAAGGTTCTGCAAACCATACGCAGGACCGCCAGCGTTGGCCAGAACAAGGGCGACAAGCCGGACCTCTATATTACCACGGAAGTATTGAAGGACGGTTATGAGCGGACCTTGCAGGTACAAGCACGCTACAGCGATGTGTCCCTGGTGAATGCTGGGTTTGACAACGTGCTGTTCGGAGGGGCTCCGGTAGTGCCGGATGACAAGCAAACTGCTGGTTATCTGGATGCGTTAAATTTGAAGTATCTCACCATCAAGACCCACAGCAAGTACAACTTTACCAAACCCAAGTGGGAGCATCCCATTGACCAGCCGGACACGCTGGTGGCTAACACACGCTGGGTTGGCCAGTTGCTTTGCAGCAATCGGAAGTCGGCTTGTCGTCACACCAACCTGAGTGAGCCCACCTAACCGATAATCAATCGAACATCATGAGTTGACTCGATGCCGGGAGATTTTGTCTCCCGGCATGAAGGAGATGTCCATGCTTACGCCGACTACTTTTACCTTGCAGTTTACCACCAGCAACGGTGGTGTTTCCAATGCGTATTTCCGGGCGCCCTATGCTTGCACTGTCAGGGATTTGCTCGTTACTTGCCAGGCAGACCCCGGTGATGCGGACGTGGTAAGCGTTCTGGATTCGAGTGCGCATTCCATCGGTACTTGTACGTTTGGGTCCAGTTTAGCCGCAGGAGACGCAGCGGGAGCGTTCGCGCCCGGTGCCACTTACGGCAACACTCAATTCGCAGATGGAGACCTGATCCAGTTGCAATGCACTCAGTGTGACGCGGCAGTCGTGTTGCTTTGTGTGCTGACTCTCGATCCTTTCTGTTTGACCGTGTAGCTTCGGAGGATTGACATGACGGCACGCCAAATCATCGATGCCATCAAGGATATCATCCAAGATACATCGTTCACTGATCAGAAGGTGTTGGATGCCGTCAACGCCGTGATCGCTCGTGTAGCGGGGGCTGTGCAATTGCCGGCCCTCGCTAGCCATAGTACGGTGGCAACAGATGGCACCGACCCGCTCGCTGATCCACCCGATACCACAATTGATCCGTTCGTGGATGTTCCGAGCAATTACCATCGAGGTTTGCATTTCGCTACATCGGTTGCGGCTAGCGGCCCGCTCAAGGTCTACCGATCATTCAACCGATTCATCAAACAATATCCGTTATTGGATGAAACTGGTTCACCAGAATCAGTGGTGATTTACGGTCGGAAGATTTACTACCAGCCAACGCCACAGACGCCAGACACCATCAGCCTGTGGTATTGGGCCAAACCTACTTCCATTACGACATCTGCGGAAGATTTGGCGGCGGACGTGGACGTTATTCCCACTGAGCAACACCTGTCCGTGCTGGTTCATGGGGGAGCGGCCCACTGTTTCAAGATCATCGATGAGGGGATGGATGCTGGCGGTGACACCAGCTTCAAGAAGTATTGGGCATTGATGGAGGCCGGAATTCAGGAACTTTCGGACATATACGGTCCCGATGATGATGAACCGGATTACGTCAATGATGATGAGGATTTGTAATGAAATCCTTCCATTTGTTTCGCCGGACTACTGGCCTCAACACTATTCGAGATCCAGCCGAGTTGGTTTATGACCCCGCGACCGCCACTGTGGAGTTGGCCATTGCTGTCAACGTGGATGTGGAACGGAGTGGCCGGCGCAAATCACGGCGCAAGGGCAGGACGTTGTTGCAGGCTGGTGAGTTCCATAGCGGGTTCCCGGTTGGTTCACAAATCCTGTGTGTGCAGGAGTATCCGACATGGGCGAGTCTGTTCCTGTTTGATCCGCAGAGCAATGCTTTCACTGGTATTCGCAGCGGGTTGAGCAAACATCGGTTCACGGCCTACTGCGACGTGAATCAGCAGGTTTATTACTCCAATGGCGTTGAAAACGGGATTTATGCCAATGGAGTAAGTGCAGCATGGGCCATGCAAGCATATTCGGGGCCTGATACCGACCTGGAATTCTATGACCCGCCAGTGGCTTCCATTATTGCGGTCATGGGCGGGTTCATGATGCTGGCTGAAGGGCCGATCATTTGGATCAGCGAAGAGTTTGATTATGCGGCCTACAATCTGGCGAACCGGTATCTGGATCTGGTGGATGATGTCACCATGATTGCACCGGTTGCGGATGGCGCATGGGTTGGCACTCGCAAGGAAACTCTATTCATGGCAGGCACTACGCCCGCATTGTGGCAGGTTGCGATACGCATGGCGGGCGGAGTGAGGGAAAGATCGCGTTCTCATCGGCTCATTACCGGAACTGAGCTTGGTTTCGACAAGGTTTCGGCCAATGGCTACACCTGGATTTCTGACTATGGTGTGTGCTGGGGTGGTCCTGGCGGACAAATCATCAATCTGACCGAAAAGCGCATTCACAATGCCGACCTGGCCGGGGTTTCGGGATACTGCCAGTTGGTAGGTTCCCGTCTCATAGCCAGTATCGATCCATAACCTAGCACGTCAATTCGTTTACTCAGGGGATGTCTTCCAGCAATGGGGACATCCCCTTTTTCTTTTGGGGAGGTTTGTTATGGCCATCAGATATTCAACCGGGGCCAAGGCCAAGAAGGCCGGGATGAAGGCCCTTATCCATGCGCTCATGCGGGCGACCACCATTGCATTTGTTGATGGTGGAGGTGGCAACGATTCCATCACCGATTCCGGGGCCGGATTCGTTACCGCAGGGTTTCGTGTTGGCGATACCATCACCATCAAGACAGCTAGCGGCACTAACGACAAGAATGTCGTGGCGCTCTCCGTGGTCGCGGGGACCATCGAGGTTGCAACCGCGAGTTTTACCACTGAAGGCTCTGGGCAGCAAGTCGTCCTCGGGGCGGCCAAGGGTGGTAGCAACAAGGATTGCTTCGATTTCAGCACGGCGCATATCTACACATCGCCGATGCCTGCCAGTTCCGATGATGCCGAGTCGGGTACCCTACTCGCCAAGATTACTGCTGAAGGGCTGGAGTTCACGGCGGGGGCGTTGGCCAATGGCCTGCGCTTCGAGGAATCCACGCTTGATGGAGTGTTGGAAAAGCTCTCCACGCAAAACTGGAAGACGCTTTCGTGTCTTGCCAGTGGAACGGCGTATTGGATGCGGGTTTATGACAACGCCTACGTTACGGGTGCCAGTACCACGGCGGTGCGGTTTGACTGCACCATTGGCGTTTCCGGCGCGGACATCACCGGTTCTCCGACGACTTTGACCGCCGGGAAACCCACCTCCATTGACTCTTTCAGCATTGAAGTCAAATAAGGAGGTGAGCCATGGCGTTTCATATTCACACCGACCTGCATGACAACGGCATTCAGTATCTCAAGGATAACTGCGACAAGATTGTCATCTGTGATGCTGATCCAGGTATAACCACCTACACTAACGCCAACAACCAACCGGATGGAAGTCCGGCAGGATACAAGCTGGCAGAGCAGACCGTCACCAGTACCGACTTTACGGTGGGGGCTGGTGATACTGCCGATGGTCGCAAGGTAAGTCACGACCCGTTCGAGGATGTTGAGGTGCTCTATACCGGCAGCGCTGACCATGTTGCCTACCTGGACACGGGCGCCAGCAAGATCTTGTTAGTCAAACCATTCACCGTGCGCTCCGTTATCGATGGTGATTTCGTTACCATCCCGAGTGGCAAGCTGGAAGCGTTGGCGCCGACTGTGATCGTTTAACCTTTCATGGGTGGCAGCGCTTCTATCGGCTGTCGCCCAACAAAGGCAAAGCATGCCCTATCCAGATGATTATACCTATTATGGCGTTCGTTGGCCGCTGGAGACCATTAGTTCCACGGTTCCCAAAACCACGTCTGTATTCGCCAATCTTCCAGGATTCTTTGGGTATGCCACGAATTACCTTTCCGCGCCCGGAGGGGTTCCGTCCCAATTAACGACTGATTCTTTCGATGGGCATTTAGGTTTCTACTTTGACAACCTCAACAATGGCACCTGCGCGACTGATATGGTGGTCAACCAGTCGCAGTTACCGGATTATAGTTATGCCAACTCCACCGGCCTGAGTTGGTCATTCTGGCTCAAAATGCTGGATTCCAACGCCGGTAACTATATGGCCATCATGACGGATGGTGAGAGCGCATGCAGGGTCATGGTCCTGCCGGCGTCGCCGGCTCTGTTCAGTTATGGTGGATACAACCACTTTTCGACCGCGAACCTGCCCGCCGCTGGAGTCACTTTTCAACTGGTCATTACGCTTTCCGCGAGTGGTGATCTCACGTTCTACGTGGATGGGACACAACTAGGCTCCACGGTGTCAGGCGTCAACATGTCCTATGGATATTGGGACGTAGACTGCATCGGGGCGGACTTCCATAATCTGTATGGCGTCAACCATTATAGGGGTTGGCTGGGGGCTGTACGGTTCATTCTGGCCGAGTTGACCATCTCCGATATCCTGGGCGAATGGTTGGAAGTACCATGTAGCGACGAAGGGGATGGATACGCGCACCAATATCTCCCCCTGGATGATCTGGAGTCCGAACAAACGACCGACTACGTTTGGCAGGATCAAGAGATAGTTCCCTCTGCCGTCGAAGGCTGTCCCGTAGATGCCATCGGATGCGTATTGGTTGTCGATGGGGGACCATCAAGGTCCGAAGGTTGTTCCGCGCCGGCCTTGAGTGCGTTCTTCTTTGATAATCCACTAACGGAAACTGATCCCAGCGCTTACATCCACGAAAACCTGCTAGGTGGCACATCCGAATATACACCAGCTGGCGCGACATGGACAGCATGGGTAAAATGGCACACCGATGTTACAGATTTCACTGCCGTATGGTTTATGTACGGGACTGGATATGGATGTACTGTTTGGGCGAAACCCAATGGGGAAATGGGGATCAATGCCTTTGACCCAAGCTCTGGAGGGGAGAGCTATTCCCATTATTCGACCGTGGATGTCCCGGTTGGGACAGGGACCTGGGTGCATTTCGCATGGGTTGCCGATTTATCGGGCTATACGGATGGTTACGGGGATGTAACATTTTATGTCAATGGGGAGCAACTCGGGGCCACGCTGACCAATATATGGGTGCCTCATTTAGAGTTGACCGGGTATTGGGGAGGTAGCAAGCCGCAATTTAGCATTGATCGACATCGGAATTTCAAAGGTTGGCTTAGTTCATTGCGTCATGTGGCTTATGCGTTATCGGCTGATGAGATATCTGGGATCTACGAATTCGATTTATGCCCGTCATTTACCCTTCCAGCCGTTGATTGCGTCTCACCATATCGTTATGACTCCAACCCCCTGACGCTTTTCGTAACCATTGACCCTGCCGACTACGAGATTCCAGCTGAGTACAACACCGAGCAGGTTAGCGTCCAGATTTGCAAATCCACTGAGCTTAAGTACCAGCAGGGGATGGAGTATGATGCCGCAGGTGATCTGATAGTGGATCACCACCCTGCCATATCTGATTATCAAATCCCCATGGAGTATCAAACCGGACCTCTCTCGATTGTTATACCGGATCTTAACTGGGCGATGAAATACGACATCGGCGAACTCATCGTTCACCACATGTCCACGGCCTTCATCGGCGACATGGACGAATTGGCTGGCGCGGTGTCCGGTCGGTTTGGCTTTGTGGCCGATTTGGAGGAAGAAGCACCGGATCTATCCGGGACATTCAGCAATCCCATCTCTTTCAGTGGCAACCTGATTGAAGAGAAGGATTCCCTGGAAGGCAAGCTCGCGTTCGCTGGCGAGCTTCTAGGCGAGCTTGATCTGCTTGTCGGCACCTTCTCGATTACTTATTCCTTCGATGGCGCACTCGTTGAATACGCCGATGCTCTCACCGGAACCATCTCGGTTGAGCCGGTGCTTTCCGGGGTATTGCTGGAAACCGCTGACACGATTCATGGTGTTATCGATGCAACGGTGGATTGGTCGGGTACGCTCGCTGAAGTGGTGGACACGCTTACCGGTACCTTCTTCAGCGAACCGGTATTCACGGCGATCCTTGATGAGGAACAAGACCTGCTTGCAGGAATGATGAGTGATGACAACATCTTCACGGGTGATTTGGAAGAGGAATTGGACGGGCTCATTGGGCGCTTGGTAGCTTATCAGCGGTTTGCTGGGGTCATCTTGCAGCATCATCGGTGGAGGTAACACATGTCGGTCAACCCTCGGCTGGTATTGGCCATCGCCACGGATTGCCTAGCTCCGAGCCAGTACGTCAATTTCGATTACAGCTCCGTGGCTGCCTTGGATGATGGCGTTGCCGTTGGGTTCAATGAGGAAGGGATTTTTCTCCTGGACAGCGGCGACATAGACGAAGGGGCGTGTGGGGAAGAGGACCCCATTCAATCCATTGTGCGCTATGCGCGGGTGGACATGGGCGTGCTGCATCGGAAACGATTGCGGGCCGTCGTGGTTAAGGGCGAGGCCGAAGGGTGCCTGTCCTTTAGCCTAGCGGGCGACGAGCGGCAGATGATGTTGGATGCAACCGCGACGCCACCATCGACCACTAACCAGCAAACGATCATCAAGGCCATGGTGCCCCGGACGTTTTACGGGGCGAACATTGACTTGACCATCGAGAATGTCAACGGCGTGGATTTCTCCATTGATGCGGTGGACATCTACTGGCGCCCGCAGGTTCACCGAATTTGACATGGCCACCTGGATCCGGAGTTTCGGCAATCAATGGAAGGCTGCCGGGTTAATTCGGCA
>Ga0208980_10002146_pt1 | contig 11964 bp, 7 predicted proteins | sample WetSurMetagenome_3_FD_187993 | JGI IMG/M metagenome (GOLD analysis project Ga0208980, IMG submission 187993) | Wetland microbial communities from Twitchell Island in the Sacramento Delta, sample from surface sediment Aug2011 Site A1 Bulk (version 2) | ecosystem: Environmental > Aquatic > Marine...
ACCGCGCCCACCGCGATGGCTTCCTCGCCGATGTAGAGATGCAAGAACCCGCCGATCTTGCCCTGCTGATACGCCACCCGCGCTTCTTCTTCAAAGCGGCGGATCAACACCATCTGGCGATACCATTGCTGCAACGTCTCCGGCGCCACGGTCGCTCCGGCTGCCTGCGCCTCGCCGTTGGGCGAGGACTTGCCCGCTTTCTTGGTTGCTGCTGTTGACATGGGTCTCACTCCATTAAAGATAATTGCACACAAACACCTGCGCCGCACTGCTCGCAGGTGTCCTCGGCATACCAACCATTTTGGTTATTATACCCTATAAAAACCCGTTGGGAAGGTTTTCGATGCGATGATTTTTCGATCGGGCGCTATTACCCGATCGGGTGATGGATCGATCGGCGTGATGCGGTGCGTAAAAAAAGCCGATCGGGTCAGCTCAACCCGATCGGCTTGTGATCATTCGCCGCGCAAGTATTACGGTGTCGTCGTCGTGAACGGTTGCGTCGAACTCGGCGTCGGCAGCGGCAGCGGCTTGGCTTGATTCTGCAAATCGTTCAAGTTGAGAATGAACGGATTGTTGCCGCCGGCGGGCAGCATGATTAACCCGACGTTGGGCGCGAGCTTCTGGATGTACGTGTATGTCAACAGATCAGGGTTGGTCTTCAGCGCCTCGGCGATCAACTTCAAGGCCTCGGCATCGCCTTTGGCCCTGGTCACCGCGGCCTGGGCATCGCCGTCGGCCCGCAGCACGACGGCATCGGCCTCGCCTTTGACCTTCGCCCGAAGTTGATCGGCTTCTTGCTGGCTTTTCTGCACCAGCAGCTTCGCCTGTTCTGATTGCTGCTGCGCGATCTGTTTTTGCTCGATCGACTGGGCGTATTCCGGCGAAAAGGTGATATTGCGCAGTTGGAACGCATCGAGGATCAGTCCCTGCGCCGCAAACTGTTCGGTTAGCTGGGCCTCGATTTGCTGTTGCAAGTCGGTGCGCTTGGCGCCATAGACTTCCTCGACCTTATAACGCGCCGTCGTGTTGTAGATCACATTGCGCGTCGAGGGCCGCACAAACCCGGTGATATAGCGATCCTGGCCCTGCCAGATCCGACGTAATTCAACCACCTTGGCTGGATCGGCTGAATACCGCACCGTCGCATCAATGTACACTTGCTGGCCGTCAGAGGTGCGCGCTTCTACGGCATCATTGCCCACCTGCGCGCCCTCATTGATCGAGCCAGACATCGTGTATTCCTGTTTCGCCGTGGTGAAGCGATCGACGTACTCGACAAACGGCGTGACGAAGTGGATGCCGGGGCCGATTGGGGCTTCGCGCACGCCGCCTTGCGATAGCGGACTGATGACGACGCCCGCCTCAAATTGATCGATGAACACCAGGCCGGCGCCCAGCGTCAACGCAGCGAGGCCGCCAATCAACAGCACGGCCACGACTAAGATCGACATTTTGGCGGGCCGCCGCTGGGAGCGCATCGAAATCACGTAGAACACGTACAGGCCCAGGCCAATCAGCAGCACCCAGCCGATGATGGTGAAGATCGTAGAGAAACTCATGGTTTTGCCTCTTTCTTTGGAGAAGATAGGTCAGATTGATTTGTCGATTCACAAGAGATTATACCCCTCCTGTCCGCCGGGCGTTGACGGCTGCCTGACCGCTTCCCCCCAAACGGAACCCCCTGCGAGGGCTATCCTTTCCTCGCAGGGGTAAAGACCTGCTAACCTTGCAGAAGCGAAAGCCTGCTAACCTTGCGAGGGAAAGACAGTCCTCGCAAGGGGCTCTACCCACCCGCCTGGCCGAGCGCTTTCAGCGCGGCGGCGGCGGCATCGCCCATCGTCTTGATCATCGTGGCGCGATTGTCCAGCGCTTGCTTGAGGGTGGCTTGGTGCAGTTCCCAGACCGATTGATTGATCTCATCGGCGGCATTGGTGGGCGCGAGGACCGTTGTGTCGCCATCTAGTTTGATGGCCGTATAAGCCCGCAGCGTGGCTTTGCCTTCGGTCTTGATCTTGTCGCCGGAGAGATCGGTCGGGACTTGATCGGCCGGAGTCGTATAGGTGCGCACTTCCAACGTGCTGATGTCCTCCACGAAGCTGTTCATCTTCGCGGCGAGGTCCTTTGCATACTTCTTGACGGCTTCTTGCAATTCAGACATGAGTCTCCTTTCAATTTTGGATTCTTGATTTTAGATTGCAGATTTAGGATGGCTGCTTGAGGGCTTGCAGCTTGCGCCATTCTTTCAAAACGTCTTTGACGAAGCTCCACACGGCCGGCACCGCCAACAGTTGGCCGCCCGGCACGCCGAGTTTGATCGCCACGTTGGCCGCGCCTGCGCCCACGACGCCGACGAAGCGCATGGTGCCCAAGCGCCATTGCAAAGTAACATCGACGTTGTGACGATGCAACGCCATATCGGCGACGGTGATCTCGGGTGTCCAGATCGTGCGGAAGTCGCCGGTCCAGCTAATCGCCGTTTGCCCGATTGGGTTTCCGGCGATCCCGGTTTCCACGCGCGCATAGTTGGCGATCATCTCGCGCACCTGTTCGAGAAATTGCCGCCACTGACTCGTCGCTTCGAGATCGGATTCTTGTGCTTCCTGTTTCTTCCGATCGAACAAGCCATACGATACCGGCGCGGTCAGGCGCTGCAAGGCCGCTTCGAGATTCTGCTCAGGCTGCACGAACTCCAACGGCTGATCGATCGGGGCCGCAAAGGACACGCCGCTGCCCGATCGACCGATCTCCGCCAGACGCTGCTCGGCTTGCTGCAAAAGCGCATCTTGTTCGCTTAGAAAATTCTGCTTGAGTTGCAGCTGCGCGCGGCCTTCATCCACCGAAGCGAAGTTCGCGCGATGCAGCGGTTCTTCCGGTCGAGCCGTTTCACCCGCTGCAAACGAGACTCCGCTGATCGCAGGCACCACGTCCCACATCCCGAACGGATCCTCGTTGGCGCCGGGAAAGACGAAACCGGAAAGTTGAAAAGTGTTTTCGGTCATAGCCTGAAAGACCTGTCAGGTGCACCGGCGAATCTAGAATCTTCAACGATCATTTGGCGCACCTGACAGGTCTCATCCTTCACTTTCCACCCAACATGCCGATGAGCTTGGTCGCCAGTTCGGCCATGGTCTGCAGGAACGCCGCGCGATTTTCCTGCGCCGCCTTCACCATCGAGAGGTGCACATCCCACACGGCTTGATCGATGTGGCCGTCCTTCTCGGGCACGCAAACTTGCACGTCGCCGTCGAAGGCGATGCGCGTCAAGGCCCGCATCTTCAACTCGCCGTGCAACTTCTTGTCGTTGTAATCGTACGTGACTTTGTTGAGATCGTCGGTGGAGTATGTGATGACTTCCAGACTGCTTATGTCGTCGGCGGCACGCTTCAGCGAGTCGGCCAACTCGCTGGTGAATTTCTTGATCGAGTCGGTGAGGCTGGTGCGCTCTTCTTGAACAGCAAAGGAGAAGGCAGTCGCATCAAATGACGCAGTACTTGTCTCCGCCGTCGCTGCGTCTGCGACAACCGCGGCGGTTGCTATGGCAGCTGCTGGCTTGCCACTGACGGTGACTGCCGCGATGGCAGGCCGTTGGGCCGCCACCGGTTTATCGGAAATGGGCAGCCGCACCGCCGGATCACCGATGATCACGTAGGCGCGGGCATCGTTGTTGGCCGTCCACATGCCGGCTAGTGCTACTTCATCGACCTTGCCGCCGAAGTTCATATCTTCGATCATCACCGTCAAGTCCGAAGAAATCTCGGCGTAGCGATCGTTGAAATATTCCAGCGCATAGCCGATCGGTTTGTCGGCCAGCAGGCCCAACAGCGCGCTTTCAAACGTGGTCAACTGCTCGCCTGCGCGATCCCACATGAACGAATAACCCCACGCGCGTTCGACGTGACCGATAACGGCCAACATGCCGCCCTGGGGATGACTCAATAGACGCCGGGGCAACTGCGCCAGAAAAGCGCGCGGCGCGATCTCGGTACGCTGCTTACTGGCTTGCTGCGCAAATTCATCCCACCGCGGCGTGCCCGCGCCATAGCACGCAAAGAAGAACGCCATCGATCCCAGGAGGCGCGCGTCGCTGCTCACATCTTCGGCGGAGAAATAGAAGTCGGCGGGAATGGGCTGTTTCCACTTGCCGGTGCCGGGCCAGTCCTGGCACAATAACGCGCCTTGATGCGGCAGTTGGCGCGGATCGCCGTTGGGGAAGCCCATACCGTGACTGGCGGTGTACAGCAGCGCGGGCGTTTGACCGCTGTTGATCAGGCCGGCCAGGTTCGCTTTGGTGGCTTGCGCTTCCAGCAGGGTATTGATCTGCCAGCCGCTCTGCGCGCCCACTTTGGTCGACAACGGCTTGATCATGTGATCAGCACTCATCATGGTCGCTTGATCATCGGGCGTGCGCACGCCGAAGAACGTGGCCTGCTTGGCTAACGTTAAGCCGCTGGTTTCAGACTGCACCACGCTGCGCGCATAAGCGGCATATTCATCCAGTGTGTCGAAGTGAATGCGCCCCACGGCATATTGCACATCGAGTTGATTCTGGAAGCGATACGGAATGGCTTCGGGATCGCCGACGATGAGCAAGTAATACGGAATCTTATCGGGATCAGCCGGACCGGGTCCCATGCCATGCCGCGCCAGCCATTTGTTCTTGGTCTCGTCAGGACGATAGCCATCAGGGCCGAGATATTCCTTGTACTTCTCACCGGCCTGCTTCTGCCGATGGGCCAGCAGCTCACTCAACGCTTCTTTGATCGCCGGATCGGCGTTGTGCGCCATGAGGAGGCCCCACCCCGACGATTCCACTTTAGTGGGATCGACGCCTTCCTTGACGCCCCAGTGCGCCTGCCGCCGCTGCTTGAGCTCGTTGAGGAGACCCTCGTCGATCGCTTCGCCTTTGATGACCTGCGCCAATTGATGCGACGTCATCGGCGGCAGTTCGTAATCGCCGCTCGCACCGTTGATGCCGTTGAAATAGAGTTTAGGGTCGTCGGCCATGCTATCTCTCCTCTGGTGTGGAATCAACCATCGATCATCAGCCATCAACAAGCGACATCACTTCCCCAGCAGCGCCTCTTCCTCTTCCGGCGTCAACTCGCGCGGCACCATCTCCTTCGACAGTGCCAACACATCGGCAAACAACGCCGGATAGCGACGAATCGTCGTATCCGCCGAACCTGAGGCAAATACCTTCCCGTCGGGCCGATAAGCTACCGCGCGTACCAGAGCCGTATGGCCGTATAGGATCGCAATCGCTTGCGGCGACGGCTTAGTCAAGTCCCACAGATACGTCGTTTGATCGCGCGAGCCGGAAACCAGATATTTCCCGTCGGGGCTGTAGGCCACGTCGTACACGTAGCTGGTATGGCCGGATAGTGTTTCTGTGGTGGTGTACATCTTCATATCCCACAAGCGGATCGTGTTGTCCCATGCACCCGAAGCTAACTGTTTGCCATCGGGGCGGAAGGCCAGACCAAAGACATCGTTGGTGTGGCCGGTGAGTGTTGTGATCAAATTACCGGTGGCGGTGTCCCACAACTTGATCGTATCATCACCGGAACCGGTTGCCAATGTGCGGCTGTCGGGACTGAAAGCCACGGCATAAACATCGTCGAGGTGTCCTTCCAATTTGTGCACTGGCTGCCATGATTGTGTGTCCCAGATGACGGCGTTCTTGTCCCAGCCGCCGGTAGCGAGATAGCGCCCATCGGGACTAAAGGCCACGGCGGCCACTTGATCTTTACCGTGTCCATACAGAGCGATCGTCGCGGTGGCCGGTTGCCCCGCCGAGATGTCCCAGATGCGCGTCGAGCTGTCAGCACCTGCGGTGGCGATCAATTTGCCGTCGGGACTGAACGCCGCGCTCCACAAGCCTCCGCTGATCTTGGGCAGCTTCATGACGATGTGTCCGTCGGCGGTGTCCCACAACACGACAGTACCATCGGCGGACGCGGAAGCCAGGATCGAACCAGCGGGATTGTAGATCAAACGCCGCACACCTGCCGAATGTCCGTTCAACGTCGTATAAGCTGCGTTCGCGGGTGGCTGTCGATCCCAGATCCAGATCGATCCATCACCTGATCCACCGAGCACGTAACGCCCATCGGGACTGAAGGCCGCGCCGTTGATCACGCTCGTCGGGCCGGTGAGGTAATCGATGTACTGTGTGTCGCTGCGCCCGATCGCCCAGATGAGCACGGCCGTATCGCTGCCGCCCGACAACAGATATTGACCATCCGCTGAAAAGGCCACGGCACGGACGGCGTCGGTGTGGCCTGTCAAGGTGATCTGCTCTTTGCCGGTTTTCACATCCCACACGCGCACCGTGCGATCATCCGCCGCCGAAGCGATGCGCTGCGAGTCGGGACTGAAAGCGATGGCATTGATGTTGCCCGTGTGGCCGGTGAGGGTGATCGGCAGCCCGATCGAGAGTGCGCCGCTCGCCGTGACTTCGATCGGATGCAGCGTAATCGATCGGTCCCACGAACCAACGCCCAGCCATTTGCCATCGGGACTGAAGGCCACGCTGCGCACGGTGCGCGCGTGATTCGTCAACGAGATCGCCTGTCCCGTTTGCATGTTCCACAGATAAGTATTCGTATCTTCACCGCCGGAAGCCAGCCACTGACCGTCGCGGCTATAGGCCACGCTCAACACCGGTTTGGTATGACCTGTCAGCGTGATGACGGGCGTGCCGTCCGCCTTCCATATCTCGATGTTGTTGCCGCTGGTGAAAGCGATCTGTTGTCCGTCCGGTCGATACGCCGCGCCCCAGATGCCCAGCTCATCCGATCGATCCGCGGCCGTCCCCACGCCCACCGGATAGGTGTGCAGTAATTGGTGTGATTGCGCGTCCCACGCGCGCGCTTCGCCGTTGACCAGCCCCGCCAGAATCTGTGTGCCGTCGGGACTGTAGAGCACGGTGTACACGACATCGGGCACATCGGGCAAAGTTGTGGTGGGATAGTAATCGAGGATCGATTGCCGCAGCGCGATTTCCGACTCGGCGGTATGCGCAGCCTCGACGGCCATGCGCGACACGATGATGGCCTGCTGTTGATCGCCGTATTGCAGGCGGCTGGCCACGGCGGCGTATTCGCGCGAGGTGGCGATGCGGCTTTGTTGATAAGCGAGGAAGCCTAACACGCTAACCACGGCGATCACGATCGCGGCCGTGACAAAGCCAGCGATGTTGAGCAAACGGCGGCGCTGGCGCGACTTCTCCAACTGTACGCTGGCCTGCACAAATTCGATCTCTTCCGGTTCAGCATCGTCAGGGTGCGCGGCCAGCCAGGCTTCGGCCTCGTGCAGCGCCTGTCCCAGGAACAGCAGGCCGCTGTGTTTGGTCTGCTGCCACTGCCGCGCCGCCAGCCGCAGGGTGGTCTGCCGCGCCTGATCGTAAGCGCGATCAGACCGCAGCACGGGATCGATCAAGCGATCGTGCGAGAGTTCGTACCAGCGCGCCCCGGCGCGCACATCGCCGCTGATCAAGTGGCGGCGCTCCAGCAGATCGACCGCGGGATTGGGCAAGCCCGCCGTGTCGTTCTCGCCACGCAGCACCAGACCGCGCGTCTGCATCGGCGTGATCAATTGCCGATCGAACCAGTGGCGCACATCGCGTTCTTTGACACTGGTCTGCTGCGTGACCTGCTGAATAGCAGCGTCGTAAAAATCGATCAACGCCCGATCGATGTTGCCGTACTGCTGCACATCGTCGGCGGTGATGGTCGGTCGATCAGCGGGCAGGTTGTGCCACAATTGATTGCAGACCACTTGCAGCTGCACCGGTTCTACATTCGGCCCGATGGTTGTTCCCTCTTTGGCGGCGAACGTCGTGGCCTTGATGCGCCGCAGATCGTTGACCAGATTTTCGGCCACGTCCGGCTCGAAGGCACAACCGGCGTTGGCCGCTGGTTTCTTGACGGCCTCCAGTGCGCCTTCATAACCGAGGCGCTCCATGCGATAGCGTGTCTTCAGCCGTTTGGGTAATAACGGCGCATAGGGATCGAGTCCCGCCACAAAGTCTTCACGCATCGCCAGCACGATGCCGAGCCTGGGAATCTGCTCCAGCGCTTCGGCCAACTGCTCGAAGAAGCCCTGCGCTTCCTGCCAGCGATCGCGATGTGTGGTGAGGATCTCTTCAAATTGATCGATGATCAACAGTGGCGGGCGCGGCTCGTCGAATTCATCGCGCGGGGCAGTGGCCCATTGATTCTTGATGGCGGCCAAGAGGTTGTTGCCCGTCATCGTCGCCAGCGGCGTGTCCGTGCCCATCAAGCCCATCCACACACTGAAGACGAAGATGTTTTTCACGGCGGTGGCGGGCAACCCCGGCGGTAGTTCACTCCCCACGCGCACTACAGGCAGCACGCAGAAACCCTCATCTTCCAGACTGGGAATGATCTGCGTGTTGAGCAGCGAAGTCTTGCCCGCGCCGGATTCGGCGTAGAACAGCACCACACGTTCAGCCATGATCAGCGCGAGGAGATCACGGGTTTCACGCGTGCGGCCAAAGAATTTGTCGCGGTCGCCGCGCTCGAAGGGACGCGGACCGACGTAGGGATTGTTGTGCATGGTCGTTGGTTACTGGTTGTAAGTCGTTGGTGATTGGTTATTCGGAATGCGAACTGCGTGTTACGTGATGCGTGACGAGTGAATTTCGTCATCTTGTCATCTTGCCATCTTGTCTTCCCCACTCAACACATCTTCATAAACCTCAATGATGCGCTCCACCGTTCTGTCCCAACTGAACCTCTCGCGCACATGCTGCACGCATGAAGCCTGCGCGGTTGCTTTGAAATTGGATCGAATGAAGCCGGTAACGTGTGCTGCTAAAGTAGCATAATCGCCCGCAGAAAACAAGCGGCCAATGTTGGAAGTCACCAACTGAGGCAAGCCGCCGACTTCGCTGGCGATCACCGGTGTGCCACAGGCCAGCGATTCGATCACGACCAGCGGGAACCAGTCGGTGCGCGAAGCCAGCACGGTCACTTCGGCAGCGTTGTACAACTCCACCAGCTGCGCGGCACTCTGCTGACCGAGGAAGATCACATCGTCGCGCAGATTCAACTCGTCGCATAGCGCTTCGAGCTGCGCACGCTCGTCCCCTTCGCCCGCGATGAGTGTCAGCGGATGTTCCGGCATCTTCGAGTAGATCGCCGCGGCGCGCAGCAGCACGTCGGTGCCCTTGATGGCGGTGAGTTTGCTGCCGGCAAAGACGATGGGACGGTTGAACGCCACTGGCTCGTCAACCGCGTCTTCGCGGTTGACCTTATCGCCCGCGCGCCAGGAAAAGCGCCCGGCATCTTCGAGGACGCGGGCTGTGAGCAAGTGCGCTTGATCGGCCAGTATCGGCTTGAACAACGCGGTGTCCACACCGCTGGTGATCACGACCACACGATCGGGATCGAGCGCATACGTCTCGATCGCTGTGGCGCGCTCCACCTCGGTTAATGCCAAAACCCGATCGGCCTTGCGCAGACCCTTCAGCGCCAACTCGCGATAAGCCGGGGAGTGCGTGAAACCGTAGTATTCTGTGCCGTGCAGCGAGATCACGTAGGGCACGTCGAGATCGGCTAATGCCGCGCCGATGACCCAGCCGTGATGCGCGTGCACGATGTCGGGCTTGAACGACGCGATCTCTTCACGAATCTTGCGTTGAAATGCCGCTATGTATCGCTCACGCTGATCGTCGTTAAGCGATCCGAACGTGGTCGAGGTGCTCAACGGATGGGTAGTAAACGCCGGGAAGTTGAAATCGAGATCAACCTTCGTCGTTGCGAGCACTGTTTGCGAAGCAACCTCGTCGGGAGTGTGAGATTGCTTCGTCGTCCTGCGGACTCCTCGCAATGACGTTTCATGTGCAAACACCAGCGCCGCCGTCTCGTAACTTCTGTGCGGCACAGCGTGATCGCAGCACAGCACTTTGACGGTGTACCCGCGCGCCTGCTCAAACTCCGCCAGCCGATCGGTATACGTGCCGGAGCCGGAGCCTTGCAAGGGAAAGAGAAGAATCTGTAAGATGCGCATTGGTTCTTCTTGATGAGTGACAAGTAATGAGTGAATGGCAAACGGCGACTATTTGCACCTCACTCCTCACTCATCAGTGCGAAGCCTCCCGTGGGATTTTTCAAAGACGTACACACAGCCGCGTCGATCGATTTGTTGAAAGCCGTGCTTCGCGCGCAGCTCGGCCGCCAATTCTTCCGTCCGAACGATTCGCTCGTGCCGCACAGTGTGATGCAGTTCGATGATCATCTGACGGCAATGAATCAGCGCCTCGCTGTCCATCTCTAACAATCCTGCCTCCGATCCTTCGATGTCGGAGACGAGCGCGTATTCGCCAACTCCGTGTTCTCGGATGATTTCGGATAATGAAATCGTCGGGACGAAGATTCCTTGCGGCACCACTTCGTCTTCCACAATGTGCGCCACCAGATTATCGAAGCCCAACACCAGTTCCACAATTGCACGTCGATCCGGCGGATAGTCCACCGCACCTGACACGACTACCACCTGCACGTGCGGCGCATTGCGCGTCACGTTCACCCGGATGATGTCCAGTAATTGCGGATTCGCTTCCACGCAGATCACGCGCCGCCCGGCGTGTAACTTACGCCCAACGTGCGAAGCCACCACCCCCAGGCTGCTGCCCAGATCGATCACGTCGCGATCGGGATGCAGATATTTCTTCACGAAGTTGATCTCCACCGGTTCGTAGCCGCGCAGGAACAACTTGGCTTTGATGCGCGGTACCACCAGCGGACTGCGCGTCTCGATCACACAGCCCATGTTCGGAATCTGATCGTGATAGACGCGAGCGATGACCTTGCCGATCGACGCGCGGTAGAAGATGCGAAAGATGTTGCGCTTTTTGGGCGCGGGCGGAACGAGTCGAATCTGTGGTTGCGCGATGAGAATGACCACCTTCGTAGGCGGAAACCGGGTTTCTCCAAGCTGATCTTCAATTCCGTCTGGGAAGTAGAAACCCGGCTTCTTGAGCCCTCAGCGATTCCTCTTCACCAGCAATTCATTAGCCTGGCGCAGGCGGCGGCTCAACACGCGGAACAAATCCATGGCCAGCACGGGCTGCCGTTCGATCAACGCAAACAGCGGCGCGCGCCGCACCAGCAGCGCCTGCGTCGATACCAGCGCCACCACATCGGCCGAGCTGGCCGCTTCGTCGAACAGTGACATCTCGCCGAAGTATTCACGCGGCCCCAGCGAAGCGAGTTCGGTCAACGTGCGCTCCACCTCGGCGCGCTTGCGATGTTGCACCGCCACTCGCCCGCTGACGATCACATACAACGTATCGCTCGGCTCGCTTTCCGTGATGATAGTCTGCCCGGCTTCATACGTGGCAGTCTCTGTCACTCCGGCAATGGCGCGCAGATCGTTGGCCGACATCTCGTCGAAAAACTGCACCTGCTTCAGAAACACTACCTTTTCGATCATGGTCAACATCGTGCGCTCCTTTGCTGCCGGTGCATCCAGTTTCCGCAGGGCCAGTTCCGCCGTCTCACGGATCAGCGCTGTCTCGCTTTTCGCTTCTTCGCGCAGCGCCTGCTTCATGCGATCGATAGCCGACGAAGAACGGGTCGCCGCCGGAATAGCGTCAACTGCGGCGATCATGCCGGCGGCCGTCAATAACTCCGATGATTCCAGCGGCGTTTCCACGGCCCGATCGCGCAGCGCCGGCCAGATGATCTGAAACACATCCCACACCGAGGGCACGCTCAACTTCAGCTGCTCCTGCGCGATCTGCGCCAGCGTCGACGGTTCCAGCGCGTTGAACATCGGTGTGATCAGTTCGGCCAGACGGCGCGACCCGATCGCCTCCAGTGACTCCAGTGCATTCGCGCGCGCGCGCGGATCGGTGCTGCGCAGCGAACGCCGCATCGACGCGGTATCCTGCTCGCCGTAGATCGCGCTCAGCAGCCAGAAGATGCGATCGAT
>Ga0208980_10002147_pt1 | contig 11961 bp, 8 predicted proteins | sample WetSurMetagenome_3_FD_187993 | JGI IMG/M metagenome (GOLD analysis project Ga0208980, IMG submission 187993) | Wetland microbial communities from Twitchell Island in the Sacramento Delta, sample from surface sediment Aug2011 Site A1 Bulk (version 2) | ecosystem: Environmental > Aquatic > Marine...
AAAGCAATACTTAAACTATTCCATCCGAAGATCCTCTTAATCTCAGTGATTACTGCTGATATTCTGAAAGATCTTCCAGGGCTTGCTTCGCCTGAAATACTTGTGGCTGGTTTTGATTCGTCTGTAACAGGACCATTGCCTGCATTTCCTTCATTGAAAAGAATTATCCTTGCCGGATCAGAAAATAAAAGCCTGCCCCCCGATTTCTTCTCAGAAAATCCGCAGATCGAGAATATATCTTTTTTTTCTATTAAATATATCGACTTTGCACAGTTAAGACCGCTCACTGCATTGAAGGAGCTATTCGTAAATGATGCGGACAGCCTTGTTAATCAGACCAGGTTATCTGACCATGAATCTCTTGAGATGCTTGCAGTATTATCCGAAAAATTTATATACGACTCCACACTTGATGGGCTGAAAAATATCCGGTGGATAACATTTTCTCCTTCCACAGGGCAAAAGGAGTTTGACCGTTTTATTGCGAAACATCCATCGCTCGAAGTCGTTGAAATAATCAATAATGAAAATATTAACGGTTTGCAATCCCTTTCATCGCTCAGAAACCTCTACGGTCTGATTGTTCTGCATCAGCTTCGTGACACTGTTTCACCGTCTTCTTTCAAAAACCTGAGATACCTTTCCCTGCCATCAGATTATCTGAAAGACTCTTCAAAATATAATGATTTGAAAAGATCACTTCCCAATACAGTTGTTGTGCCAAATGACGGATTCTGCCTCGGTTCAGGCTGGCTATTGCTTTTAGTCCCGCTGATTGCGCTTTTCAGATATTTTTCACCGAAAAAAAGGAATTGATATCTGCAGTCCGATGGAGCTTTTAAAAAAGGGATCTTCACTTACCGGGTCAATCACATGCAGCCTGGCATTGATGATATTCTCATTCTTCATCTCTTTTACATTTCCACTTAAGCTTATATCGATTTTTTCGCTCGTGGCAGCAGCATGGATAATATCTGAAAACATAAAGGTGGCTGCAGACCTCAGGAAGATAACAGGAGTCCTTCCTTCCCCACAGTATCTGATTCTTTTTATTGCTACAGGTATTCTGGGAGGTATGGCACTGGCAATTTTCTATCGCTGGCATCTTGATGCTCCCCTGATACCGGAGTCAGTTTCTGGGTTTGCACTGGTTGCGTCACTGATTGGAGGAATGGAGGAACTCGTATTCAGAGGGTACCTGCAGGATTCAGTAAAAAAATATGGAACTTTGTTTTCTATTGCTTTCGGAACAATTTCCCATACATGTTATAAATGCTGCCTGTTCCTGTCGCCGATGGCCATCCATAAGGTCGACATAGGTTTTCTGGCTCTCTGGACCTTAATAGCAGGAATGATTTTCGGAACAATTAAACATTATTCAAAAAGCATCCTCCCACCGCTTATCGGTCATGCACTTTTCGATATCTGGGTCTACGCCGGATTTGTCAATGCCCCATGGTGGGTATGGTAGCTTTGCTGCAAATATTTTGATGTCAGATAAATACAGTGAATTACCGCCAATTACTTCGGCTTTTTATAGATGTTCGTGCTCTCGAATATCTTGTCGGCAGATTTGGCAATGAACCCGCTGTAGAGTTCACCTGAACTGTCGGGGAATCTCTGGGCGAACTCATAATAGCAGCAAGGTATTTCATACTCCCCTTCGATGAATTTAATCTTTACCAGGTCGGCCATTGTACTCGACTGCATGAGCAACTCCTCCCTCGTCCCCTTTACCTCTCCGCCGGCACTGTTGAGAATAAAGCCATTATCCTTCAGAAGCTGGTTAACTTTATAAATATCTCCATATTTTCCCCGGCTGTTGATACTTACAGTAAAATGGTTTGCCCTGAACCCGAAAACATAGAACCAGGCAGCATATTCTGACTCATCCAGCAGTCGCTGGTATTTCTCATAGGATAGCGGCTCGAATACCGATCCCATAAATATCAGCTCTGGTGACATCAGGGAGCATTTCGGAGTGCTGTTAACCAGTTCGCGGAAAAGGCTTTGTACAAATGGTGAAAAGTCAGCGGTTTTTAACTGACTTATGAAAACCCTTGGAGCCACCGTATCGCCGGGAAGTTCAAAATGTCTCGCAAAAAGATGTTTAGTCTCAAACACATATTCACCCTTTGCGACGTATCCGTTTCTTACAAATGGTTTTGCAATTACATCAATGTCGACTTCAGGAAGATCTATTGTCCGGAATGCAATATGATCATTGACCAACTCTTCCCCTTCTCTTTTGAAAAGGTCAGATATCTGTCCTGCCGATGGATTTGAGTGAATGTAGTTACTCCAAAGGCGGCTGAAAATTATTTCAAGTATACTGTTCATTGCCTTATCCTCCCGGTAATTAATCTTTCATTATCCTTATATATTTAAATATGAACCATATAACACCTCCCGCCAGAAAAATCCCAAGACCTGTTAATGAGTATTTATGATGAAATACATCTCCATGCACAATCCAGTCTCTGGCGGCCGAAGCACCAAAAATAAAAATGGCGACAAGGATAACAATAAGTAATGGGTGCATTGCCAGGCCCTTATGCTCAGAGATCATTTCCCGCTTCATCTCTTCAGGTTGTGGTAAAGGTGCAGATTCGGGTATCTCAGCCTGACATTTCCAGCATACTGTATATTCTGCATCCACCAGTTCACCGCATGCCGGGCATTTCCTGTATTTTGCAGCTTCAGTTCTGACAGCTTCATCACTTAGCGGATCCTCATCTTCTCCAGGCAGATCAAAACGTTCCCGGAAATCATCCATGCTCCTTTCAAAATCTGTGGTTAAGGCACTCCTTGCACCTTTAAAGAATGCTTTGAAATCATCATATGAAATGAGTTCCCTGTTCAGTGCTGTTAAGAGAACCGCATGGTAGACATCGATCACCATCTCTTTCGGGTTATCGATTATTTCATATATCTCATCATCACTGTACCTCGAAACAAATCCCATGAATGCATTCTCCTTTTCCCATGAAAAATTCGCTTTACGGTTCCAGTGTTGCCCGAGGTTTTCAGTCATCTGTTTCTGAAGCGATTTCATCAGATCGTATGAGATAATTCCCCTGTCTGCAGCAACACTCAAAGTGGCTTCGATCTTATCAGGCTCATAGTAGCTGTACCGGGTAATTATTCCGGTGATCTCCTCCTGCGGTTTTTCGTGAAGATCGGTGATAAATTTTCTTTTCTTACCCTCTTTTGCAGTGCGTTTTTTCTCCGCTTCGGTGTATTCCTTTTCAGAAACAGGTTTTTCCTTTATGAAAGTATCAGCAGAAGGAGTAAACGATCCGGGTAAAGAGACATTCCTTTCCTTTAAGATCTCTGAAATAACTCCTATTATGTCGGAATTGTAATTATCCCTGTTTTTCAGAATGTCGATGAGTTTTTCAGTCGACCATGAAATATAGTCGTTATATATTCTCCGTTGCCGTGAATTGTAGAGTGGATTCATATCCCGCTGAAATCAATATTATCAAACAGAAGCGACGGGATCCTGAAGGAGTTGCCCTCAATTATATCGTTTCCTGCTTCTGCAAGCCTGAACCAGATATCGTTCATATTCCCTGAAATGTTCATTTCGTTTACCGGGTGAACAATCTTCCCGTTTTCCACGTAAAAACCTTCGATCCCGTACGAGAAATCGCCTGTTGATCCGTTGCAGTTCCCTCCATTGAAACCGGTTACTACTATTCCCTTTTTAATGCTGTTCAGCATGGCAGCCATATCCCTGTTGCCAAGGGTGAAAATAACATTTGATGAGCTCCCCGAAGTAGGTTTCATTTTTAGTTTTTTCCCGTAATAAGTATCAATATAATAATTACGTAACACTCCCGCTTCAAGAATTGTTCTTTTCATGGATGCAAGTCCCTCATCATCAAATAATTTTGACCCTGGTCCTGACGGGATTGCCGGATCATCGTCAATTGTCATCACTTTTGAACCAACGGCTTTATCAAGTTTCCCTGCAAGGAAAGATTGTTTCTGGTAAATGCTGCTACCCTGAAGGGCATTGTAGAACGGACTTAACAGATTCGGAACTACTCTGTTTTCTACCACCATGGTATATTTACCCGAGGATATCTTTTTCATCCCAAATTTCTGAAGAACCCTGTCGAGGGCATTTTTTCCGATACTTTCCTTTTTAAGCTTATTAAAAAACTGTGCTGACTCAGACCAGTAATCTTCGGGACGTCCTGTATCACTCTTGATTGCAACAGATGCACTGAGAGAAATGTCACTCCTGGCATTGGCTCCCATGAATCCGTTGCTTGTAACAAGTAACCTGTTCCTGATGGTGTCTGAATAATAGGAGCTTACTGAGATGATCCTGTCATCTTTTCCGAATGCTTCATCATGTACCTGCCTGGCAAGGTCAATTTTTGTTTTTGGTTCGATAGCTTCAATAGTGGAATCAAGAATAGCCGGATCGGCACCTCCTCCTTTATAAAACAATTCAGGGTCGGGAAGGGTTCTGAACTCATCCTCCCCAAGAAATTTTGTGGCAGCAATTGCCTCATCGGTAAATTTAAAAAGATCTTCTTTTCTGAGCCTGTTAGTGGAGTGTGTGGAATATTTCTTATCAACGTAAAGTATTATTGAAAGACTGTTCCTGTTCGATTCTGTCAGGTTATCTATCTTCTGGTCGCGTATCTCAATATTGTTACTTCTGCTTTCAGTTATGTTTACTGAAACCTGTTGTGCTCCGCCCTTCAGTGCATGGTCGATAACCATTTCTGCAAGGTTTTGTTTTTCTTTAGTATCCATAGATTTTTCTTATTAATCATTTATGCATTTGTTCCACCAACAACAAGTTTCTTTATCTTGACTGTTGGAAGACCCATAGTAACAGGAACGCTTTGTCCTGCTTTCCCGCACGTCCAGGTACCGGCCGAAAGTCTTGCATCATCGGCAACCATAACTATATCTGCCAGAGCCTTGGGTCCGTTGCCGATAATATTGATATCCTTTATCGGACGTGTCAGCTTCCCGTTTTCAATCAGGTTACCTGTTTTGACAAAGAAGGTGAAATCGCCCTGCCCGGTATTTACCTGTCCGTTGCTGAAGGTTTCAACATAAATTCCATTTTTCACACTTTCAATTATCTCTTCTTTCTTATGTGGTCCATTCTCCATCGTGGTACATCTCATCCTTGGCAAAGGGACATTCCTGAAATCCTGCCTTCTCCCGTTTCCTGTTGGTTTGACCTTATAGAAATTTGAGCTTATCCGGTCGTGAATATAACTTGTAAGAATACCGTTTCCCACCAGCACAGTTCTTTCGGTTTGATTACCCTCATCATCGAAATTGAGTGAGCCTCTGTCAGAGGCAAGGGTGCCATCATCAATTATATTTACAAAGTCCTCAGCAACCTTCAATCCGATCTTATCGCAGAAAATGGATGTTTTTTTCCTGTTGAAATCTGCCTCGAATGAATGACCAATTGCCTCGTGGAGGAGTATGCCTGATTCCCCGGCACTCATCACAACCTCCATTTCTCCTGCTTTCGGCTTTACTGCTTCGTAAAGTAAAGAGGTTTTTTCAACTGATTCAGCAGAGAGGGTATCAATAAGTTCGTTTGTAAGGAATTCCGATCCCTGCCTTGATGAACGGGAAGCGGTAGCATTCTCTATTCTACCATCCTTTTCCATAATGCAGGTAACATAAATGAATACCAGAGGACGGAAATCGTATGCAAGCCGTCCCTCGGAGTTGTAAAAGAGAATATAGGAGGTGGTATCTCCAAGTGTGGCATTTACTTTTGTTACTCTTTTATCAGAAGCAAAAACGGTGTCATTTATCCTCTGCAGGTATGGTATTTTATCTTTAACGGAGGTATTTTCCCACGATGTTTTGACAGGGTATAAATTCGGGGAAATATATTCCGAAATATCAGCAGTGATCAGGTTCCCGCTACTGTCGGCAATACTGGCAGCGGTTGCAGCTGCTTTCAGCATCGCTTCAGGAGTGACATTCTCCGAAAATGCGTAACCTGTCTGATCTCCTTTAAGTACTCTTATCCCCACACCAAAGCCAATATTTGAAGATGCCTGGTTTACTTTCCCGTCTTCAAGTGTACTGTAATTGGAGAGTGTGTGTTCAAAAAAGAGATCGGCATAATCTCCCCCTTTTGCGAGAGCGGCCTTAATAACATTCTGAAGCTGTTGAGGAGTAACCTCAAAATGGTCGAGGTAGCCCGAAGCGTTATCTGAGATCGGGATCCCCGAACAGGATTTCAGAAACGGAGGCACCAATATAGTCCCGGCAAGGGAAATACCCCCCAGCCTGACAAATTCACGGCGTTTGAAATTCATGGTACATATTTTTGATTTGCAATAAAATTCGCAATAATATTCCTGATAGCAAAATCCAGGTGAATTAACCTCCTAAAACCCTTCACCACAGTTTCGGGAAATGATAATTCAGTAATATGATAATAATAGTGATAACTATAACTTAATATATACCAGCTGACCGATATACTGCAACGAACATTTTTCCTATATTTAGATCATGGATGAAAACCATGCAATAGTTAAATGATCTTCAAATAAAAATAAACCATGAAAAATCCGAAATTTCACTCTTTTTGCCGGCACAGTCTGACATTGCTGGCATTTCTTTTGATACCGGCACTGAGCTACTCGCAGGAGCCAGCAAAAAATCTTGTTTACGAACCTGAGGTAGGTCAGGAAGGTAAAGACGTTGTGTGGGTACCAACACCACAATCTCTGGTTGACAAAATGCTTGAGATAGCAAAAGTGACACCTCAAGATTTTCTTATCGATCTGGGCTCAGGTGATGGCCGTACCGTTATAACGGCGGCCAAAATGGGTATCAGTGCGATCGGCATTGAATATAACCCTGATATGGTGGAACTTTCGAAGAAAAATGCAACCGCAGCAGGTGTTAAAGATAAGGCGCAGTTCATCAAGACAGACCTTTTTGAATATGATTTTTCCAAGGCTACCGTGATAACAATGTTCCTCCTGCCTGATATAAACCTGAAACTTAGACCAAAGATCCTGGATATGAAACCAGGGACAAGGATCGTCACAAATACGTTTACAATGGATGACTGGCAATGGGATGATTCTGCTCACAGCGGTGATGAATCAACTAACTGGAACACCTGTTACCTGTGGATCGTACCTGCCAGGGTGGAGGGTGCTTGGAAAACCGGAAATGGCGGAAAATTCACTTTCCTGCAGAGCTACCAGATGTTGTCGGGGGAGATAGCCAATGGAAACAAAACGGATAGCATCACCGAAGGCAAACTTAAAGGAACGGAAATAACATTCTCCGCTGGCGGAGTCAGCTATACCGGTATCGTTGAAGGCAACACCATGAAAGGGACCCTTGTACGCAACGGGAAAACGGAGGAATGGAAAGCTGCCAGATAAAATTCCGTAAACGGCAGACCAGTGTGACAGGAATATGACCGAAACTGACCATCATCAAATATTGATATTAAAAACTCTGAAGCCGGCAAAGATAATTTTGCCGGTTCTCATTAGTCTGGGTGTTGTTGCCTGGTTCATCATAAGGGAAATCGATACCGAAGCACTTGGAGTACTGAACTTCACCTGGCGGTCAGTTTTCTGGCTCTTTGTTGCCTGGGGCTGCATGATAGGGAGGGATCTGGGATATATGATCAGAATAAGGATACTATCTAAAAATGATCTTTCCTGGATACAGTCATTCAGGATAATCATGCTCTGGGAATTTACATCTGCTATTACACCGTCGACGGTCGGAGGAACTGCTGTTGCGGTCATTTTTCTCAACAAGGAGGGGATCAGCGTTGGAAGAAGTACAGCAATTGTACTGGCTACATCATTCCTCGATGAACTCTATTTTGTTATAATGTTTCCTGCTATCCTTCTCCTGGTCGGCTCTGATATACTTTTTACAACTTCACTCCAGGGAACCGGAGCCGCTATGCTTAACAATCTAATCTATTTCGCTGTAATTGGTTATTCGGTCATTTTAGCGTGGGTCTTGTTCGTCGGTTACGGGCTCTTCATCAATCCAAAGGGTATAAGAAAAACGATCGTATGGTTTTTCAGGCTCCCTCTCCTCAGGAGATGGTCAAAACCGGCAGAGAAGGCAGGTGACGACATTGTGGCATCATCAATTGAACTGAAAAACCAGGGATTTCTCTTCTGGATCAAGGCACTTACTGCAACATTTCTTTCATGGACATCAAGGTACTGGGTTGTGAATGCAATACTGGTGGCATTTTTCGCAGTAAATGATCATTTTCTGATTTTCGCACGCCAGCTTGTTACCTGGATAATGATGATCATCAGCCCGACACCCGGGGGAAGCGGGTTTGCTGAGATGATCATGAGCAGGTATATTTCCGATACTATCCCGGTAGATCCGGTAAATGTGACAAGTATTGCACTTGCGATGGCAATCATTTGGAGAATAATAAGTTATTATCCTTATCTTATAATCGGAGCGTCAATCATACCCGGCTGGATCGAAAGAAAGTTCATCTCCCGGATTGTTAAAGAGAAATAGATTCGTTACCTTGGTCTTTCTGAGTAATTCTTAGCTGCATACTTAATGAGTGAAGAGATCCTAAAGGCATTGATGGAATTGTTTGCCCTCATAGTCAAACAGGATACTGGTATATTACGGATTGAACGCGATTATGTCTCCGGTTTTCTGAACAAGCAGCTGAGCAAGGAGGTGGTAACTGAATACCTGGCACTTTTCGATTTTCACGCGGGTTCAGTGGAAAGAAATGACGTGACCTCCCAGCCTGCCTCTCCTTCGGTAAAAGACTCTGTAAAGATACTTGGTATATGTAAAAAGATAAACCGAACCCTGAACCAGGAGCAGAAGGTCGTGGTACTGATGAGGTTATATGAACTGGTGAATGCAGAAAGTAAGTTCACCAGCCAGAGAATGAACATCATAAATACAGTTGCAGAGGTATTCAGAATATCACAGGATGAGGTCATTTCAATAGAAAAGTTCGTAAGGAACGACAACCCCGAAGACCTCATGAACCCGGCAATCCGATTTCTTATCCCCGGCGATGAAAAATGTGATATCTGTAAGAAAATGGCGACCGGTTACCCCGATACAAAAATTGTTTTCCTGAGGGTAAAAAGCGTGGATCTCTACTTCTTAAAATATTATTCTGTCAACCAGTTGTATCTTAACGGACTCCCCATAGCTGAAAGACAGGTTTATACTATCGCAAAGGGAAGTTCCATAAGATCGCAGCATGGATATCCGATCTATTACAGTGATGTCAGTTCAACTTTTATCACCGAAAAAAGCATTCACCCTCTGTCGTTCATTGTTGAGAACCTGACATTCAGGTTCAATGATGGAAACACTGCGGTGAATAATATAAGTTTTTCAGTAAATGAGGGAAACCTCCTGGGCATACTGGGTGCCAGCGGATCGGGGAAGACTACTCTTCTCAACATCATGAGCGGGATACTGACGCCTACTTCCGGAACCATCAGGATAAACGGTATTGAAATCTTCAGAGACAGTATGGCCATCGAAGGTGTTCTGGGGTATGTCCCCCAGGATGATCTGCTGGTAGAGGATCTGACAGTTTTTGAAAATCTCTATTTTGCGGCCTGCCAGTGTTTTGGCAACAAGACCAATGAGGAGATAATAACCATCGCCGACCAGACACTTGTAAATCTCGGGCTTTTCGAAAAGCGCAATCTGAGAGTGGGTACTCCACTTAACAAGGTGATAAGCGGAGGACAGAGGAAAAGACTTAATATTGCCCTTGAACTTATCAGGGAACCTTCGGTCCTTTTTCTCGATGAACCTACCTCGGGTTTGTCATCCCGCGATTCGGAGAATCTCATGGACCTGCTAAGAGATTTAACCCTCAAAGGGAAACTGATCATCACGGTAATACACCAGCCATCATCGGAAGTATTTAAAATGTTCGACAAGGTGATCATTCTCGATCAGGGAGGGTACATGGCCTACTTCGGTAATCCTGTCGAATCGGTTATATATTTCAAAACCCTTGATGTACAGATAAACTCCACTATCGGAGAGTGTCCCTCATGCGGTAATGTAAATCCCGAGAGCATATTCAATATTATCGAAACACAGGTTGTTGATGAATTCGGAAGATATACCGAGAAAAGGAAGGTTAAACCGGCTGAATGGGCATCGACTTTTGCAAGCCGACACCTGCATTCTCAAGTGACAGAGATTCCGGAACCGCCGCATAAGAACCTGGAGAGACCCTCAGGGTTTAAGCAGTTTCTGATATATCTGGCACGCGATTATAAAAGCAAAATCGCCAACAGGCAATATGTAATTCTGACCCTTCTCGAAGCTCCGGTTCTGGGATTCATTCTCTCCTTCATTATAAGGTATATACCCGATCCGAATTCCGATAAATATATCTTTTTCAATAATGAAAATATCCCAATTTTTATATTCATGAGCCTTATAGTTGCCCTTTTCCTGGGGCTTACCATAAGTGCTGAGGAGATATTCAGGGACCGGAAAATTCTGAAGAGAGAGCGTTTTCTGAGTCTGAGCAGAAGCAGCTATATCCTTTCAAAGGTGGCAATTCTTATCATTATCTCCTCGATACAGGTTTTTCTTTTCCTTATCATTGCCAATCCCGTTCTGGAAATTAAAGGACTGTTTGTCAAATACTTCATTGCACTGTTCACCACCGCTTTCTGTGCAAATATGATCGGCCTCAATATCTCAGCCAGTTTTAATTCGGTCATCACTATTTATATCGTAATACCAATCATCATAATTCCAATGATGGTTCTCTCGGGCGCCATGTTCCCGTTCGATAAGCTTAACAGGAGTATCGGCAGCGTTGACAAGGTGCCGCTAATTGCGGAACTGATGCCAACACGATGGACATATGAGGCTCTGATGGTTACCCAGTTCAAGGATAACAGATATAACCGGTTCAGTAATATCAAGTACGGTAAAACTGTTTATGATTACCATAAAGATATAAGCATTGCAAACTATTATTCCGATAAGCTTGTTCCTAAACTGATGGCAGCACTTGAAAAAACTGATTCTGTTTTCAACCGTATCAGGTCGGCAGACAGTCCGGTGTATAATCCCCGATTGAAAAAAAATTCATCCTTTGGGAAAATAGATCTGTTGCGGAACGAGCTTAATAAACTGACAATCAAATATCCGTCTCTGCCGCCATTCGGAGAGATCAGACTGCTTACTCCAGAAAATTACAGCGAGAGTGTTTCTGAGAATCTGAGAAAATACCTGCTCTTCCTGAAAACCTCATTTTCGCAGATAGAAGTACGTGCTTTTGATAACTGGGACCATCTCCTGACAGAGAGCAAGTCGGAGATCAACAGACTTTCGGACGCACACAATAACGAAAAACTTGAGGATATTGTCACAAAGCGCTATGAACGTGAAAAGAGTAAAATTCTCGAGTACAGTAACACATTAGTCCAGAATTATGATCCTATCTACATCGATCCTGTTAAAAGGGGATTTTTCGGATTCAGGACACACTTTTTCGCGCCTTCAAAATATATTTTTGGATACAACCCTGATACATTTACGTTTAACATATTGCTGGTTCTGTTCAGTACAATATTGCTTATTTTAATGCTCTATTTCAATCTTCTCGGAAGATTTGTGGAATACATTGAGAATTTGAGACTCAGAAAATAAACTATACCCGTTCTTTTTTTTGTGTAATTATTTGCTATTTTTGTAATAACCCTAAACTCATCCTTGATGACAATCAGGTTACTAATTGTACAAATTATAATTGTGTTTCTGATCTATTCCTGTAAAGGAAGATCCGGCAGGAATAGTGAATTTGTATTCCCTGATACCGATTCCATTCCCCTCTCAGAGGCTGAAAAACTTAGTGATGAAGCTCTTGATGATATTTCCAGGAATATCTCCTCACCGGTAGAGATAGCGGAGATTCTCCAGAGG
>Ga0208980_10002148_pt1 | contig 11961 bp, 9 predicted proteins | sample WetSurMetagenome_3_FD_187993 | JGI IMG/M metagenome (GOLD analysis project Ga0208980, IMG submission 187993) | Wetland microbial communities from Twitchell Island in the Sacramento Delta, sample from surface sediment Aug2011 Site A1 Bulk (version 2) | ecosystem: Environmental > Aquatic > Marine...
CCACTATCAGGAATTTGAGATTCTTGCTTTCGCTCGTCATGTTCATCTGGCTGTGCTGGTACTTTTACACAGGCTCCGGAGGCCCGAGCGAACTCGTGGCGGCCCTTGTGCCGGTCGCGGTGGCGGTGCAGATCCTGAGCATGCATGAAAAGGGGTTCATTTACAAGAAACTGCCGCCCGTCGCCAACCATACCCTGGCCGTCATCTACCTGGGAATCTGCCTTTTCGCCTTCTATCATTTCGTGAGCCAGTACGAGGAGATCGCCATCTGGCGCCAGGGCTCCTACACCCGGACGGACTTCATCATGGGGCTGCTGGTGTTCCTCCTGGTGATGGAACTGTCGCGGGTCATCCACACCGATCTGTTCTGGGTGAACGTGATCATGGTGGTCTACACCATGTTTGGCAATCTCAGCCCGATCGATTTCTTCTGGCACCCGGGGACCACCTTCTACCGCGTGATCACATCGAGCACGGTCGAGCTCTCGACGGGCATCTACGGACAGTATGCGCAGATCGCGCTGACGACGATCGGCGCCTTCCTGCTCCTGGCAGCGGCGGCCGCCGGCTTCGACGCCCAGGGCGCGATGGTCCAGTTCATGCGGCGGATCGCCGGCAAGTCGCGCGTCACGATCCCGCAGACGGCCGTGCTGGCCTCGTCCGCGGTCGGCATGATCAGCGGCAGCGGGGCGGCCAATGCGACGGTGGTCGGCGCCTTCACCATCCCGCTGATGAAGAAGTACGGCATACCGGGGGAATTCGCCGGAGCGGTCGAATGCGCGGCGTCCATGGGCGGGCTCATCATGCCGCCGGTCATGGCGGTCGCGGGCTTCGTGATGGCGGAGTTCCTCGGCGTGCCCTACTGGGATGTAGTGCTGCGCGGCTTCGCCCTCGCCTTCATCTATTACACCACGCTCGGCCTTTCCGTCTATCTGGTGAGCGTGCGGCTGATGCCGCCCGATCCGATCGAAAAAGGCACCATCCCGATGTACGCGCAGATCAAGACGCTGATCTTCTTCATTGGCATCATCTATCTGACGATCCTGATGGGGTTTCTCAACTACGGCGAACAGCTCGCCGGGCTCTATACCGGCGCCTTCATGTTCGGGCTCCTCATCCTGCTTTTTCTGGTGTACAAATACGTGCGCAGAGATCCGGCGACGCAAAAGGACAACCTCTGGGCGAACGTCCGCGTCATGATCGAGACCCATGCCGAGCTGACCTCCTATCTGACGCTGATGCTGTGCACGCTCGGCATCATGGTGGGACTTTTCACCGTGACCGGCTTCATCAACCGCATGGGCGGCATGTTGCTGAAACTCGGCGAGTTCCACATCATCGCGATGGTCCTGATGGCCTGGGTGTTCGGCTGGCTGGTCGGCACCGGCCTGCCGCCGACCGCCACCTACATCATCCTGGCGGTCATCGTCGTCGACCCCATGCGCAAGATGGGCGTCGATCCCTGGGTCGCGCATTTCTTCTGCTTCCTGATCGCGGTCTGGGGCGAGCTGTCCCCCCCCACATCGCTCTCGGCGGCGGTCTCGGCGCGGATCGCGGAGGCCTCGTTCACAAAAACCATGTACATCGCGCTGAAACTCTGCCTGCCCGTCACCCTCATGACCTTTGCCATCTTCGTGCGCTCTGAATTAGTGACGGATCCGGGCTGGAAAGGGATCATAGACATGCTGATCATATCGATCGCATGCTGGGGTGTTTCCTTTGCCATGTTTGGCCGGATATCCAGTGCGAAGATGACGGACCTGCTGGTGCGAACGGTGTTGGGCCTTTTCTCGCTGGCGGCGATGCTTTACCCGGACGACACGGTGGCGCTGGGGGCGGCGGTGATCGTGGCGCTGGTGACCTTCTACGGCACGTATCGCCACGGTTTGATCGCCCGCCCGAAGAGCACGCTGCAACAGGTGCCCGTCAGCTGACAGGTGCGCCGCACCCGTCGGAACGGAGATTTGGATCGCACGGGATGCGGGCCGGTGCATGGTTATTCAAGGTACCGGGCACCAACGTGCCCATTCTGAGGGTGCGGCTTTTGGAACCCGCGGCATAGCCTTTTCCGGTCTTACCGCCCGCAAGAGCACACTCCGTATAATAACCGAAAGGCCGTGGGGGCGACCCCTCACGGCCTTTCGCATTGCCAAACGCATTGCCTCTCGCGTTATTTCCCCTGCCACCACCGGAAGATGCGATAGTCGTCCAACATGCGCGGCTCCTTCTTCACGAAGAGCAGCGGCGGGATCAGGTTCAGCTCCTTGACGTCGCGCACCGACTGGGACCGCACCAGGGAGTTGAGGTTGGCGAGCATGGTGGCCGACATCCGCGCCCGGGTGTCGGCATCGGCCGTGGCGCTGTGGGGCGTGAAGATGAAGCGCAGGTCCGGCCGCTCGGCGGCGATCTCACGGAACTCGTTCAGTGTCGCCTCGGGGATGGGCTCGTCCTCGTAGACGTCCAAGGCCAGGTGGATGGCGATCTCCTTGGTCTTCAGCAGCCGGATCAGGGCGGCGGTGTCGACGATGGCGCCGCGGGCCGTGTTCACCAGGAGCGCGCGCGGCCGCATCAGCCGCAGGAGGCGCTCGCCGACAAAGTGCCGGGTGTCCTCGTCGAGCGGGATGTGAATCGAGACGATGTCGGCGGCCTTGAAGAGCTGCTCGACGTCTTCGTAGTAGGTCAGGTTGGGGTACTTTTCCTCCAACTCGGCGCTCTGGAAGATGTCGTGGTAGGCGATGTGGATGCCCCAGGGCGCCACGCGTTGCACGACCTCCCGGCCGATTTCGCCCAGGCCCAGGATGCCGTAGGTCAGGTTTTCGGTGTTCTTGGTGATGTGCCGGTCCAGGTCCCACTTCTCGCCGGGGGCCCACTGCCCGCTCCAGACGTAGTTGTTGAGGCCCACGATGTTCCGCAGGTTGGCCAGGATGAGCGAGATGGTGTAGTCGGCGGTGGTCCCGGCCAGGACCCCGGGCGTGTTGGTGACGATCACGCCGGGCTGCAGGTGGATGTGGTTCCAGCCGACGTTGCTCGTGCTGACAGCCTTGACGCTGGGGATGGAGACGATCTCCTCGGTGATGCGGTGGCCGAGGTGGCAGCCGATGAAGTCCACATCGTTCTGCGCCACCACGCGCTGCATCTCCTCCTCGCTCGGGAACCGGCTGTCGGCCACGATGACGCGAGCGGCGGTGTTCAGGTTGCTCCACACCTTGTTGATCATGAATTTGAACCTCACGGACACCCTTGCATTGTCCGCGATCTCCCGAAAAACCGGCGACGCCAGGTAGACGGTGGGGGTAGTCCCTTTCACAATGCCTCCTCTCCCTTTCTGCCAGGCGGCTGATCAACGCCCATCTGCGGCCGTTATGCGCATCCCTCGTCATTGCGGCGTACTTTGTGCCCGCCTCGTTCCTCGGGATTCCCGATGTCTTGCATCTGGGCGTTTCTGAGCTGCCTGGCCAAACTGTGTTTAGGTCCGAGTGCCGCCCCTTGCGCTCCGTTGGTTTCCCCGGAGGGCAAGGGCGGCAGGTGCCGCCCTGTTCACTTCGTTTCCGGCCACTGTTGAATGACCCGGTTGCTGGCGTCCATGATCTTGATGGACACGCCGTGATCGCCGTCCAGGCGATGCGTGGCACAGCTGATTCAGGGGTCGTAGGCGCGCACCGCCATTTCGATCCGGTTGAGGATCCCCTCCGTCACCTTCCCGTCGTGGATCAGCGCGCGCGCGGCCTGCTTCACGCTCAGGTTCATGGGGCCCAAATTGTGCGTGGTCCCCACGATCAGGTTGGCCCGGGTGACCAGGCCGTTTGCATCGGTGGAGTAGTCGTGGATCAAGGTCCCGCGCGGCGCCTCCACGCACCCCACCCCGCGGCCGGCCTTGGGCTCCACTTTGGCCCGCACGTTCGGGTCCGTGATCTCGGGGTCCTGAAGGATCTCGATCGCCCGCTCGCAGGCGTAGACCTCCTCGATCAGCCGGGCGTAGTGGTAGAGCAGGGTCGCCTGGGCCGGACGGCCGAACAGCGACCGGAACTCCTCCAGCTCCGCCTGGGCCCGGGGGGTGGCCATGCGGTCGGCCACATTGATGCGGGCGAGCGTATTGGCGCGGTAGATGCCCTTGGGGTGGTCCACATCCAGGGAAAAGCCTTCGTTCCATTTCCGGGCGTAGGGGAACTTCCCGTAGGACCAGGGCTCCACGTGCTCGCCGAGATAGTCGGCATAGTCCTGGGCATCGAAGTCGACGTAGCTCCCGTCGGGCTTCATCAGGCGGATCTTGCCGTCGTAGAGGTTGTGGGCGCCGTTCGCATCCACGGTGCCGATGAAACCGGTCGTGATCACCCCCAGGGTCTGGATGGCGTCCATGTATTTGGGGAAGACGTTCTTCTTGGCGAAGTCAATCGTGAACATCGCAAAATCCAGCACCTGGCCCATCTTGGCCAGGATGTCCTTGCGCTCCTCCTCGAGCATCGGCTTGCAGAAGCCGCCCGGGACACCGGCGATCGGGTGGATGGTCTTGCGCGAGAACTTGTCCAGGATCATCTTGACCATGTAACGCGTCTTGACCACCTGTTGGGCCAGCTCGGGGTTGGCCTTGGCAATGCCCACCACGTTGCGCACGGCGTAGTCGGCATCCGGGCCGATGACGAAGTCCGGCGCCGCCAGGAAATAGAAGTGCAGCAGCTTGTCCTCGGCGTGGGCGATGGTCTGCATCAACTCGCGCAGCTTGTGGCCGGCCGGCGGCGGCGTGACCCCGAAGCAGCCGTCCACGGCCTTGTTCGAGGCCAGGTGGTGCATCCAGGGGCAGATGCCGCAGATCCGGCAGACGATATCCGGAAGTTCCTCGGCCGGCTTGCCTTCGACGAATTTTTCGAACCCCCGCAGGGACATGTAGTTCACGCGGGCGTCCTTGTAGTTGCCCGCGTCGTCCAGCCAGATGTTGATGGACGCATGCCCCTCGATGCGGGTGATCGGTTGAATGGTGATGGTCTGGGTCATATCAACTCGATCTCCTTTCGTGGGTTACCGGTTTGAGCAGACTGTGCGCGCCCGAGAACCTCAAGAGCAGGGCACGGTTGGGGATGGTCTTGAAATCGATCCCGTTCGATGCCAGCGCGTTCAGCATGTCCAGCAGCTGGTTGCCCTCGTGGCGTACGGGACCGGAGCACCCCCGGCACGGGACCCGGGCCGAGATGCAGCGCGGGGTGATGGCATCGCCGCCGCAGCCGGCGCGGGTGACGGGCCCCATGCACAAAAGCCCCTGTTCGAGCAGGCAGCGCATCTGGTCGAGGGGTTCGTCCGGCGCCTTGTAGTGCGGCGCCTGCAGGAAGCGCCGCACCTGCTTCAGCTCGCCCTTGCCCTTGCGCACCGTGGGGCAGGTGTCGCACACGCTCCGGGACGGCAGCTCGGGCATCTTGCCCTGCACCAGGGAGACCAGGCAGTTGAACACATGGTCGGGGTGCGGCGGGCACCCGGGCACGTAGATGTCCACCTTGATCTTCTCGTCCAGCGCATAGCAGCTGTCGAGCAACGCCGGAACGCCGTCGGACGGATACGCGTCCGTCTTGTCCGTGGTCTCGGTGGTGAAGGCCCGCTCCATGATCTCGTCCACCGTGTAGGAGTTGGCGAGCGCCGGGATCCCGCCGTGGGTGGCGCAGGTCCCCAGGGCGATGATGAGCTTGCACTTCTTGCGCATCTCCAGCGCTACTTCCAGGTGTTCGGCGTTGCGGATGCCGCCGCTGATGAGGCCGACATCGGCCTCCGGCAGCGCGAGGTGCTTCTGGTCGCCCAGTTGCCCGTAGTATTTGCTGTCCACCAGTGCCGGGATGTGCACGATGTCGGCCACCGCGAGCACGTCGAGCAACCGCTCGCCCATGTCGATGATGGAGATCTCGCACCCCGAGCACGAATTCAACCATTCGCTCGATACACGTACACCCATGTGGGTTCCTCCTGTTCCTATAATTCGAGCCGCTTTGCGTGAGCCTCGCTTCTGCTTCGAGCGTTTACCTATTTCTTCACCCGCACGCCCCGGGCGCCGAGATTTTTGCGGTTCTGCTGGGCCGCCTTGCGCTTCTTGGCCGACCATGCGCGGACCTTGGCGAGAGCCTGGGTGGCGTAGGTGGGGTTATCCTTGGCGCTGTATTCCTCGAGCCTTGCTGCGCCCTTGGCGTCGGCGAACGCAGCCCGGCCGAGCGGCGAGCGCATGATGACGGTGGTCCAGCCCTCCTCGGCGCCGATCCCGCCGAACGCGACATCGGCGAACTCCGAGGCGTAGTCGGGGCAGAACCGGCAGGCATGGCGCCGGATCGCCTCCAGTCCATCGAGGGCGACGTGCCGGACCTCACCGTTGTTCAGGTGCACCAGCAGGTCGTCCTTGATGTTGATCTTGCGCACCTCGCCCCATGCGAACCCGCCGGCCTCCGCCAGGTGCCGGCGCTGTTCCTCGCCGAAGATGAAGTTGCCGGAGCAAAAGAGGCCGAAACAGAACTGGATGGTCTCGGCGGGCACCAGACCGAGCGCCTGCATGCGCCGCACGGACTTGATCTGGCACGGGGTGCCCACCAGGGCCACCCGTTTCAACCCCTTTTTCATCAGCGGGTCGAACTCCTCGATCGAGGAGAAGGTCTGGTACTGGTCCCCGAAACTCTTCATGCCGTGAGAGGTGTCGAAGAAAAACCCCGCGGCATCCTTGATCTCCTCGGTGGAGGTGGCCAGGAACGGCCGCCGCTGGAAGGGCCCGGTCTGCCGGGCCACGATGGCGCCGTCGATGCGGCCGCGCTCGAACAGGTGCAGCAGCAGGGCCGTGACGACACCGCCGTCGGTGGCATTCTTGCGGACCGCCGGGTCGCCGGCCCGGGCGACCGTGGTCTCGATGACCCGTCCGATCGGCGGCTCCCATCCGAGCCGTTCCCGGGTCTCGGCTTCAAGCTCGTCGATTTCCGGGCAGATCGCATAGCACAGCCCGCACTCGATGCACTTCTCGATTTCCCCGTAGCGGGGCTTGCCGTCCGGGTCCAGGTCGAGCGCACCGTAGTTGACCGCGCTGCAGAAGGTCACGCAGCCGCCGCAGCGGTGGCAGAGCCCCGGTTTCTGGACTTCTTGAATCAGATCGAAAAATGTTTTCATATCTCCTCCTTTCGGGGAGCAGCGGCATGCGCCGGGCTCACAATCCGACTTCCGCCAGGTCGGCTCCGAGGTAGGCCCGCTCGTTTTCGCCCAGGACTCCCATGGCCAGGCAGATGAGGGTCCACAGGTGGACCGTGTGGTAGCCGCTTTCGAAGTGCTCACCGATGTCGTGGATCTGCGAGTGGCAGTTGTGGCAGGGCGCGATGCAGTAAGCCGCACCGGTGGCCGCGATCTGGTCGACCTTGAGTTTGCCGAACTCGCGCCGTGACACCGTGTACCCCGCCTGGAGCGACCCGCCGCCGCCGCCGCAGCAGTAGTTGTTGGAGCGGTTGGGGGTCATGTCGACGAAGTTCTCCTCGCCCACCACCCGTTTGACCACGAACCGCAGGTCCTCGGCCACGGGGTCGCCCAAGCTCTTGCGGACTAGCTGGCAGGGGTCCTGGACCGTGAACTTCACTTTCCGGTCCTTGTTCCAGTCGGAATTGACCTTGAGTTTGCCCTCCCGGATCCACTGGGCGTAGAGCTGGATGATGCTGATGATCTCGAACGTGTGGGCGATGTTGTACTTTTTCAGTCCGACCCGGACTGCGAAGAGTTCGTGCCCTCACTCCGTGTTGAGCCAGTACTTGCACCCCAGGTCGTCCACGGCCTTGGCCTTGATGCGCACGATGCGCTCCCAGTTCTCGTCGTCGGCCATGAACATGCAGTAGTTCTCGGCCGCCCAGCCCTTGGTGCCGTAAGTCCAGTCGGCCCCGGCCGTTTGCAGGATCTTCCACAGCGGCACCATCTCGTCCGGCTCGGTGACCGGCTCGCGCGAGTTCTGGTTGAGGAAGAACTCCGCGCCCACCTTGTTGATCGGCGCCCGCAGGTCCTCCCAGCCGGGCTGGTTCGCGCGGACCTCCTCGAGCACGTCCTCGACCACGAAGCGGAAGTCGTCCTCGGAGGCTCCCATGGCGCTGCAGGTGTCGTGCTTGAGGGCCATGTCGCAAGAGCCGCGGATACCCTTGGGGCGGCTGTCCCGCGGCCAGCTCTTGCGGGCGTGGTAGACAAGCTGGGGGATGTCGATCTTCATCGGACAGACGTACAGGCAGCGCCAGCACAAGGTGCACATCCACACCCAGTTGCTGCTCAGGATCTGCTCGTCGAGACCCATCGACGCCATGCGCAGGAACTTGCGCGGGTCCATGCCCTCCATGCCGGTGGCCGGGCAGCCCGAGGAGCAGGCGCCGCAGGTCAGGCAGGCGTTCAGGTTGCCCCCGTCGGGCAGCAGCTGCATGACCTTGTCCTTGAAAATGCTCATTTTTTCCCTGCCGAGTTTGATCGGTTCGGTCATGGGCCTACCTCCCTTCTCAATTGACGTGCGCCGCCGGGGCGGCGGCGGGCTTCCGGCGGCGGATGGGGCTGGGCCCGATGCCGCGGATTTTTTCGGTGAAACGGGTCACGACGTCGACAAACCGCGGCGCCTCGGCGGAGGACACCCACTCGACGACGAACCGCTCCGGGTCGATCCCCTGGGTTTCGAGCACCATTTGGGTGGCTTCACTTCGGGCGAGGGCTTTGTGATTACCTTCCAGGTAATGGCATTCCCCGAGGTGTCAGCCCATCATGATGACCCCGTCCGCCCCGCGCTTAAAGGCCTCGAGGACGAGATCGGGGTGCACCATGCCCGAGCACATCACGCGCACGGCACGCATGTTCGGCGGATACTGCATCCGGCCCACGCCCGCCAAGTCCCCGCCGGCGTAAGCGCACCAGTTGCAGAGGAACCCCAGGATGACCGGTTCGAATTTTTCGCTCATTTTTCGTCTCCCCTTTTGTGTTGCCCAGAAATTGGTTTATTCGCAGAGTATTCTCAATCTCCAATCACTTGCTTCTTCGCCGACGAAAAATACCATTATTATTTTTCCCCGCCGCAGGCGGGGAAAAATCAGGCCACATCCTCCAGGGCTGCTGCAACCTGCGCCTTGAGCTGATCCAGGGTGAACCCGTGCACGTAGACCCCGCCCTTTGGGCAGGTGGCTGCGCACAGGCCGCAGCCCTTGCACAAGGCCGGGTCGGTCGCGATGCGCCGGTGGCCGCGGCCGTCCGCACCCGCGTAGTCCTCGAGCTTGATGGCGCGGTAGGGGCAGACGTCCAGGCACAGGGCACAGCCGTCGCACTTGTCCGTGACAAAGGACTTGATGGCGTCGAGCGTCATCTCCGTCTGCGACAGGATAGACGCCGCGCGGGCGGCGGCGGCCTTGGCCTGGGCAATGGTCTCGTTCAGCGGCTTGGGGTAGTTGCACAGCCCGGCCACGAACAGGCCATCCACCGACATATCCACCGGCCGCAGCTTCGGGTGGGCCTCGTTGAGGAAGCCGTCGGCATTGATGGCGCACTTGTAAAGTTCCACCAGCTCCCGGGTTTCGTTCGCCTCCACCGCCGCGGCCAGCACCAGGCGGTCGGCGGCAATCGCGACCGGCATCTGCAGGATGGGGTCGAAGACGTCGATCGTGAGATCCGCACCATCGCGGCGCACGACCGGTTTGCCCTCCAGGTCGTAGCGGATGAAGATGACACCCAGGTCCCGCGCCTTGCGGTAGAGGTCTTCACGCGCGCCGTAGGTGCGCATGTCGCGGTAGAGCACATAGACGTTCATCTGCGGGTTGAGCCCCTTGAGGCTGAGGGCGGCCTTCACCGAATGGGTGCAGCAGACCCGGCTGCAGTAAGGCCGGCGCTCGTCGCGCGAGCCCACGCATTGGATGAACGCAACACTCTGTGCTTTCCGGAGTTCCGCCGGTTGGTCTCGCAGCAGCGCGTCGAACTCCAGATGGGTGACGACGCGGGGGTCCTCGCCGTAGAGGTACTCGTCCGGCCGCGATTCCCGGCCGCCGGTCGCGAGCACCGCCACGCCATAGGTAACGGCCCGCGGGTCCCCGTTCACCTGGATTTCGCTCACGAAGCTGCCCACGGAGCCCACGGCGGTCTTCAGCTGGGCGTTTTTGAGCACCTTGATGTTGGGGTGCTGCTCCACCTTCTGGATCAGGCTTTCGAGGTACGGGCGAATGGCCTCGCCCTGGTCGGTGGTGTTCACCTTCCAGGCGTTGCCGCCGAGCCGGTCCGATTTTTCGAGCAGCACGGTCTGGAAGCTCTGGTCGGCAAGGCTCATGGCCGCGGCCATGCCGGCCACCCCGCCCCCGATGACGAGCGCCGTGGGCACCACGTTGACCCGGCCGCTCGCGAGAGGAACGCTGAGAGCGGTTTTAGCAACGGCCATGCGCACCTGATCCTTGGCCTTGTCCGTGGCCTGTTCGGGCTCGCGCTGGTGCACCCAGGCGTTCTGGTTGCGGATGTTGGCCATCTCCACCAGGTAGGGGTTCAGGCCCGTCTCCCGGAGAGTGTCCTGGAACAGCGGCTCGTGGGTGCGCGGGGTGCAGGCCGCGATGACGACCCGGTTCAGCCGGTGCTCGCTGATCTTTTTCGCCATGAGTTCCTGGGTGTCGGCCGAGCAGCTGAAGAGGTTGTTTTCGGCCAGCACCACGTGGGGCAGGCTCCGGGCGTACTTGGTCACCTCGTCCACGTTGATCACGCCGGCGATGTTGATGCCGCAGGAGCAGACAAAGACGCCGATGCGCGTCTCGTCGCCGGCGACACTGCGCTCGGCCGGGTAGGTCTTCCGGCGAGTCAACTCGCCGCGGGACTGGATCAGGGCTGTCGCGGCCTCGGCGGCGGCGGAGGAGGCCTCCGTCACCGAGCGCTGGATCACCTTGGGGGCCTGGAAGGCGCCGGCGACGTAAACGCCCGGCTGGTTGGTGCACCCCGGCGCGAGGTCCGACGTCTGCGCGAACCGGTAATGATCCAGATTCAGCTTGAACATGTCGGCCAGCTGCTGGGCATCCGCCGGCGGCTCCAGGCCGATCGACAGCACGGCGAGATCGAACTCCTCGACCAGCGTGCGGCCGTCCTCGGTGGTGTAGCGCATGACGACGCCGGAGTTTCCGGCGCCGGGCTCGATCGAGTGCGGCCGCGCGCGCACGAAGCGCACGCCCTTGGCCTTGGCCCCTTCGTAGAAGCGGTCGAAGTCCTTGCCGTGGCTGCGGATGTCCATGAAAAAAATGGTCTGCTCGAGTCCCCCGCCCGAGGTGTGCTCGGCGGTGACCAGCGCTTCTTTGATGGCGTACATGCAGCAGACGCTCGAGCAGTAGCCGTTGGCGCAGCGGTTGGTGTTGCGGGAGCCGACGCACTGGATCCAGGCGATCCGGCGCGGCTCCTTGCTGTCCGACGGCCTCGTCAGGTGTCCCATGCACGGACCGCTCGAGGAGAGCAGCCGTTCGTACTCCATGCTGGTGACGACATCGGGGATCGTCCCGTAGCCGTAGAAGTCGAAGCCTTTGGGATCAAACGGCTTGAAGCCGGGCGACAGGATGACGGCCCCCACGTTCAGCGTGGCGATGTCCGCCGTGTCGTCGAAATTGATGGCGGAGGTGGGGCAGAATTTTTCGCAGGCCTTGCACTTGCCGCGGGTGAGGTAGATGCAGGTCTCGCCGTCGATCACGTACTTCAGGGGGATGGACTGGGCGTACTTGATGTAGGCGGACTTGCGCTGGTTCAGACCCTGGTTGAACTCGTCATCGACTTTACGGGGGCACTTCTGGGCGCACAACCCGCAGGCGATGCACTTGTCCATGTCGATGTAGCGGGGGTTGTGCTTGACCTTGACGGTGAAGTTTCCAAGCTCGCCGGAAACCTCGACAACTTCAGACAGCGTGTGGAGACTGACGTTCAGATGCCGGCCGACCTCGACCAGTTTGGGCGAGATGATTCACATCGCACAGTCGTTGGTGGGGAAGGTCTTATCCAGCT
>Ga0208980_10002149_pt1 | contig 11955 bp, 8 predicted proteins | sample WetSurMetagenome_3_FD_187993 | JGI IMG/M metagenome (GOLD analysis project Ga0208980, IMG submission 187993) | Wetland microbial communities from Twitchell Island in the Sacramento Delta, sample from surface sediment Aug2011 Site A1 Bulk (version 2) | ecosystem: Environmental > Aquatic > Marine...
CAACGAAAACCTTTCAACGCTGGGGGAAACCCCATTGTGGATGATGGATACTTCAAAGGTTTGTGGCAACTTATTCTGAACAACTGACCAACCCCTGGCATCCCACCCTCCATTGCCGCTTTCGAAGTCAGCCTGATATCCTAAAACAGGTATCGCCAAATCATCAATGAGTATGCCCTGATTGTTCACGGCACTGTCAGTGAGGGCAATAAATTGGAGAGTGATCTTTTTCCCTGCATACTCGCTAAGATCCACGCGTTCTTCCAGCCATCCTCCTGAGGAACCCGTATACCCGCATCCAAGGTTCGCGCCGACAGGGTCTTCTGAGGAACACGATGGCGTATCCAGAATTTTCCAGTCGGAATCGTCCGTTTTGGCCAACAGATACCCGTAATCAAATCCTTCTTCCAGGTCATACCAGACCCGGTAATCCAGCCAAATCGAATCCATACCTGCAGGCAGGTCAAACTCCCTGGTGATCGAAGTTTGGGATGAATCCGCCCGGTTAGACCAGAAAAAGTGATTCCCGTCCTCGTCCAATCCCTGGATGAGATTTACTGTGCTATTTCCCTGAAATTCCAGGGTCAGTTCACCGCTGCAATTCAACCGAATATAATCCGTACCGAATTGATGGACCGTACGCGGCTGCCAATCCGCGGGGCAATTACTATTCTCTGTATCCGGAAAAGACGGAATTCTGTAGTCCGTGGAGTATGTGTATCTCCCATTTTCTAAGCTTGTAACGTTGAAATAGTTGGCAACCGCCCAATCTCCGAAAACTTGCTCAACCGACTCCAGATTACTTTTTGATGATTCCGCTCTGTGCATCCTTGAAAGAACGGCTTGAATGCCTTCCAAACCGTTTTCAGGTGTGGTCATGATCTCCTGAATAAATTTCTCTCCGAATCGTGAATAAAGATATGTGGTGAATAGAAAAGAAGCGCCATAATGCGCGTCCTGTGCCTCACTTTCCTCCGGCCAGGTATTCAACTGAATGTCGGGGTCTTGTGAAAAAATTCGGTCAAATCCGCCCTCGTTATATCCCCCGATGAATAATGCCAGGTCTGCCAGTCCTTCCGCCACCCAGGTATCCTCATTCACGTCCTGATTCCACAAGATCATATGATTAAATTCGTGGGCCAGAACCCCATATGTGTAAGCAGCTGAAAGATCCTGGTTTTCTGAGAGGTAAAACATCTCGTGTTCATTTGAATAGGAATTTACAGCTTTCAAGAGAGAATCATCACTGGAAAAGAGCCCGGCGATTCCGTCCCCTACTCCATCTGTGTATAGGATGTATATATGTTCGTCATTATCCACACCAGGTTCCCATTCTTTCCCAAAAATCTTTCTGGTCGACGGATAAATTTGGTCTTCAAAAGTATTCACGAGTTTCTCAAGGTCCCGCGAATTATAGACTTTCCCATCCTGAACCCAAAAATAAACATGCGGAGAAATCATCCTCAGCGTGGCATCTTTGGAAATTATTTCATTCGTTTCCTGGTTGAATACCCAGAATGTCTCTTTTTTACCTACTTGCAACTGCGCTGGCGGGTCAGTCTTCCTCCGATCAAGATTTGGCTTCCGTCCAAGACGAAACGCGAGATCGGTCGGGTCAGCAGGCGGAATAATGGCTGAAGGAAGGGTGTCATAAGTTCGGAGCAATTCGTCAACAGGTGCATCGTCAGGCTCTACCGTGTCGGTGATGACTTGTGCTTGCGTGTCTTCCGGTGCGAGCGTTTCCTTCTGCCAATTGCCATCGATGAAGCTTCGAGCTCCAAAATAGGTAGTGAGTACCGCGCAACAGCAACAAACTATTACTATGGCAAGGATCCCCAGGATCAGCCACTTCACCCAGGCGTTATTTGCCGATTTCATTCTTATCCGGAGATGCAGTTTGGCTTTTTAATATCGAAAATCCTGCCGTGACGATCCCGGCTGAAAACCACAAATACGGCATGGCAAATGAATCGATGCTGAAACCTTCGATTAAAAAACCGATCATCACCAGAATACCCATTAGACCCACAGCTTTAAACAATTTCCGCTTTTCAATAAATAGTCTGATCGAAGATATTAAGATTACGAAAAGCCAGGTGAAAAATAAGGCAAAACCCACAATCCCGGTTTCGGCTAGCAGCCTGAACCACAGACTCTTAATATTTAGCAGCCCGCTGCCATGAAATAATAACGTTTTCACTTCTACAAGCGACCAGCCGTAAGCCACAATTGAACTAGGGATATAAAAACCTACCAATCCAAGTCCCACCCCCAGCCAGGGAAAGTTGCCAAATATTTTCCAGGCCGCCAGCCAATAAACCAGCCGCTCCCCAAATTTCAATGAGTTGGCATAACGTAAAATCGGGTCGCTGGTTTCCTGCGAAAACGTGAAAAGTGTTTTCATCCGTGGGTCAAAACGAATGAAAACCTGCATGACCAGAAACATGATACCGGCATAAACAAGGATCAGCAGGAAAACCAATATCATTCGCAGGAAAATCCGCCTCCATCTGGATGTCCCATCCGAAGAGCGAATCACCCGTGCTTCAATTCTGCGGATAAGCTGAATATTTAACAGGATAAAAATAAAAGCCAGCATCAGTAAGAAAGCCAGCAATCCTACCCTCGAGAAGGATGCCATCAGTGTGGCTGCCCCGAAAACCAGCAGAAGATCTTCGAATTGAAATTTCCAGATCTTGCGCTTATGAGCACTGAATCTCGTAAAAGAGCAAGCCAACCAGAATGGCAAATACAACATATTCAATTGATGCGCCAACCAGGAAGGCTCCAGGGCAAATCCGCTTGCCCTTGCCCGCACCAGGACCCCGGTGGAAATATATGACTGGAAAACATCCATCCATCGGAAATAATCTCCAGTCCCATAATTCACAGCCACTTGTCCAAGGCTCCACAGAATGATAAGAAGACCGCTCCAATTCACCAACTGCATGGTCACCCGGATCACTTGCTCGGTGCGAATATATGTACATGTCACCAGGTAAAATACCAACCCGATGAACAGTGTGCTCAGTCCCTTAATGATGCTTGAGAATGTTCCGATATCCTTGTAAGGAGGATTGTCTCTGAAAACAGCCGCCAGGGTTACCAGGACTGCCCAAAGACAAAATATCAAAATCGGAATTGATTGCGCTGGTAGTCTTCCACCCCGAAATATAAACGGGAGAAACCAGATCAGGAAGATGACCGCCAAGAATACCCCTGCCAGCGGCGCCACTGAACCGGTGCGCGCCAGTCGGGCAACCAATGGCTGGCTTGTTATGGGCAGGGTAAGCACCAGTAAAAGCCAGCACCAGCGCGATATTTGATTCAGGATCTTATTTGCCACGCAGGGAAGCCTTGAAAACCCTTTTTGGGATCCCGGCGATCACCAGGATCACCCCGGCGATAAATCCAATCATCGCGCCAGCCAGGACAAGCCCTGAGGTCTGATAGGTAACCGGATCACCGGATTTTTCGCCAGCCTGGGTGAGCGAAAACACGAGTGCGGGGATTATTCCGTTGCTGAGGTTTTGTTCTGCGCGATACTGCTCACCAAGATCAGTCAGGTTTTCTCGAAGTCGGGAGGAATCCGCCAACTCACAGGGAGCCGCTGAAGGCACCTGCGACACGCTCTGAGTAAAGCAGGTCTGCATCTCGGAAATTTGTCGATTAAGAATCAGAGCCAGGTTGGCATGATCCAGTGAGTCATTTAATGCAGCCAAGGCAGCTTCAGTCCAGGCCTCACTCACTTCAGCAGCCATCACCGCCGAAGGAGCCTGGACCCGCAGCGTCCAGCGGTAACCTTCTCGTTCGGCAAACAGGTGATCTCTCAAATCACCCCCAATGTTCATCAGGGTAGGCTCATCCAGCGAGGACGTCAGGGCTGTAAGCACCATATCGGAGTTGATTACGTCACCGATGGTCGACAATGCGTGGTCCTCTTCCAGATCGGTCATGTAGCCAGTTTCAGCATAATTGATCGCGGTGGTTATGGTGGATTTTGCCTCATAAATCGGGGCTTTCGCCTGATGTACCAGCCAGCCGATCCCAGCCCCCAACAACATACATACAAAAATGACCCACCAGTGTTTGATCATTCGGTCAAAAAGGTCGGCAGCCGAAAATCCTTCATTCATGACAGGTATTATAACCTTGGGGAATTACGAAGGAATTCTCCAAATGAAAATCAGCGTTTCTCATTAGCGTAATGGATAAAAAGCGAGAGAACTGCCCCGCAGGCGGCTACTACCGCCCCAATGGTGAAAAGAACCTGGAAACCCTGTGCATCCGCGATTTTGCCGCCGAGGATCGCGGCTGCTGCTCCTGCGGCGAAATCATATCCAAGGATCAATCCCGACGCCAATCCTCCCCGGCTCGGGATCAATTTTTGCCCCTTCAGGATCAATGTGCTGAATGTCAGTCCCAGGAATAGCCCGGCGAAGAACATAATCACAAACCACCCGGTTCCATATGGGACATACGCTGCCAGGAGGAGCGGGAGAATGCTCAGCAGCATCCCGGTGCGGATGGTGCGCATGCCGCCCCAGTTATCTGCAAGGTATCCGCCCGTGAGTGTGCCAATTGTTGATCCGGCCATATATATGGCCGCGATCGCCCCATATACCTTTGCCGGCTCACCCAACCCCGCCACATATTTCGGCGCGTAGGTGATCACCGTCTGCTGCGACCAGGCTTGGGTGGCCAGTACGACAAATACCAGGATCGCGCCGATGACTCCCACCTTGGCAATTTCTCCCTGACTCTCCACCGGTGAGGCTACAGGAGTATGCGTATGTTTGGGACCTTCTTTTAGAATATGGTTCGTCCAGAATAACACTGGCAGGGTAAAGACCAGGAACCAAAGATATCCGTTTTTACCGCTTGAATCCAGCAGCAATCCACCCAGCAACGGACCAATAAAAAATGCCAGCTGCCCGCCGAGAAAGAAAATGGAGGTTGCCAGAGCTTCCCGTTTTTGGGGGTCTTCCCTGCCGATCTGGATGGATTGGGCTGCCCCTGCAGGGTGAAAAGCGCCTGCCCCCAGGTTGGCTGCGATCAACATGGCAGGCGCGTATGCAAGGGGTAAGAACGCCATCACGGAAAAACAGAGGATGATCCATGCCAATCCCCCTACGATCAATATCCTGCCGCCGATTCGATCCGATAACCAACCAAAAAATGGCTGGGAAAGACCACTGAAGAATATCGCCAGGGTAGTCATCAATCCCAGCCAGGCATTATCCTTGCCCAGGGTAACAGCAACAAAAGTCAGCAGGATGGAACGTTGGGATATAAAAATATCCACCGAGAGGTGGGTTAGGTCAATTGCAAGAAATCGTTTATTTTTAAGAAAATCCACCCGGTTTTCGAAATCCTCTCAGCTGAGATAGAGACCCATTTCCAGGATCTTCTGATACACCTTTTGGGGAAGATAATACTTATAGGCTTGATGTTGGTGAATCCGATCGCGGATCTGATGAGAGGAGATCTCCAACAAGGGAGCATCGATGAATTTGGTTTTTTTCGTCAGACCAGGGATAATTTTCTCCAATACGTCCATTTGGGTGATCCCACCAGGGCGGCGCATCACCCCCAATACGTCCACTTCCCGGATAAATTCTTGCGGCTCGTGCCATGCGGGCAAGTCCTGGAGCGAGTCTTCACCGATCAGGTAATAAACCTCGCTGGCAGTATACCGGCGTCGAACTTCCCGTACGGTATTCAAAGCGAATTGCGGAGCTGGCAATTCCAGCTCGATCGTGGAAAGCTCAAATAGGATTTCGCCATCGATGGCTGCTCTTACCAGCTCCAACCGCATTTGAACTGGAGATATCTTTTGATCCAGTTTATGCGGCGGGACGGGGGTTAACATCCAGAGGATTTTATCCAGCTCCAACTGGCTGGCAGCTTCCATCGCTAGGATCAAATGCCCCAAATGCGGTGGATCAAATGTGCCGCCAAAAATGCCAAGCCGCATGCGCTATTCCCTTTTTCTCAATCTGTCCATTCAAGCTCATAATCGCGGATGAATACGGTATCGCCCTCCTCGATCCCCGCCTTCCGCAGTGCTGCATCCACACCCAGGCGTTCCATCAGCTTCTGGAACCTGCGTACTGAGCCATCATGCTCCCAGTAAGTCATTTCAGCAGATCGCTCGATGGCAGCCCCTGAAACACGGTACCCTTCTGGGATTTTCTCAATGGTGAACGCTTTTTCATCCAACGCTGGCCGATAAATCGGAATTTCCTCGCTCACGGGCAGCACGGGCGCCTTTTGCAGCAGCTCCACAACCTTCCACAGCATGGGCGTCAGTTCCTTGCGATCCAAGGCAGAGACCGCCATCGCCTGGTAGCCCCGCTTTTTCAGCTCCTTCTGGACCAGTTTCCAACGATCCTGTACTTCGGGTAAGTCGATCTTATTCAGAACCACCAATTGCGGTTTCCTGGACAAGTTCGGATCAAATAGCGCCATCTCACTGTTGATCTGGGTGAAATCCGCCAGTGGATCCACCGACAAGCCATCCAGTAAATGAATGAGCACCCGGGTCCTCTGGATGTGGCGCAAAAAAGCGTCTCCCAACCCGGCACCCTGGTGCGCGCCTTCGATCAACCCGGGAATATCCGCGAGCACTAGGGAGGTATCCTGATCCAACTCGGCAACACCCAGATTCGGTTCCAGCGTGGTGAAAGGATAATCCCCGATCTTAGGTTTTGCATTCGTCACCGCGGCCAGCAGGCTGGATTTACCCGCATTGGGCACACCGATGATCCCAGCGTCGGCAATCAATTTCAGCTCAAGCTTGAGCGTGAAATTCTCCCCCGGCTCACCTTTTTCACCAATGCGTGGTGCCTGGTTACGCGAAGTTGCAAAATGCTGGTTGCCTCGCCCACCGCGCCCCCCCTTGCAAATGGTCATCTCCTGCTCATTCTGCACCAGGTCTGCAATCACATTTCCAGTCAGGGCATCATGTACGATCGTCCCCGCCGGGACCAAAATCACCAGCGGCTCGGCGGCCTTCCCGCTCATGTTGTTCGATCCACCCCTGCGCCCATCATTGGCCATATACCTTGACCGGTGCCGGAAGGTAGCCAGCGTGTTTATGTGCTGCGTCACGCGGAAAATGACATCTCCCCCACGGCCGCCATCACCGCCATCAGGGCCGCCGCGGGGCATGTATTTTTCCCGGTGGAAGTGGACAGCGCCATCTCCCCCTTTTCCGGATTTTACGTAGATCTCGGCTTCATCGATCAGCATGGCACCGCCAGTATTCTTTTTTTAGTCTGCCTGTAGGAAACTACAGGCAGACTAAATCACTTTTTGTTATTTCTTGAATTTTGAGCCAAGAATAGTCTGCAGGGTCGGCTCACCGATCTCCTGCAGTTCGTATCGCACACGCTGCATAGGTTTGTTGACCTTGATAATGCGGGTCAGGTCGATCGGTGTGGCGGATATGACCATATCCACCTTGGCAGCGTTAATCGTCTTTTCCAGATCCTTCACCATTTCATCGCCGTAGCCCATCGCCGGCAGGATCGCTCCGGTTCCAGGATATTTCTTGTATGTCGCGTCGATGGCGCCAACCGCGAAGGGACGCGGATCGACGATCTCGGCCGCACCAAACCTTCGGGCAGCCACCCAGCCGGCTCCATAGGCCATCTCGCCGTGGGTCAGCGTGGGACCATCTTCGATGACGAGCACGCGTTTTCCGCGGATCGCTTCCGGGTTATCCACGAATAGGGGTGAAGCACCTTCAATGATGACCGCGCGTGGATTTAGTTTGCTGATGCTTTCACGCACCGCGATCACGTTTTCCGGAGCGGCGGTATCGACTTTATTGATCACGAAAACATCCGCCATGCGCACGTTGGTCTCGCCAGGATGGTATCTTGTCTCATGCCCGGGGCGGTGAGGATCAACCACCACAATTGCGAGGTCGGATACGTAGAAGGAGAAATCGTTGTTCCCGCCATCCCAGAGGACGATATCGACTTCACTTTCAGCCTGGCGCAGGATCGCTTCGTAATCCACGCCGGCATAAACGATCACGCCATTGTCCAGATGGGGTTCATATTCCTCGCGTTCCTCGATGGTGCACTCATGCTTATCCAGGTCGGCATAGGTTGCAAAGCGCTGCACCTTCTGCTTGACCAGATCGCCATAGGGCATGGGATGCCGGATGGCTGCCACCTTGTACCCCATATCCCGCAGGATCAAAGAAACCCGCCGGGTGGTCTGGCTCTTGCCTGAACCTGTGCGTACCGCACAGACGGAAACCACCGGTTTGGTCGATTTGATCTGGGTAAAATGCGGCCCCATCAGTTTAAAATCAGCGCCCGCAGCCATCACCTGCGAAGCCTTATGCATGATGTATTCGTGAGAAACGTCGCTGTAAGCGAATACGACTTCATCGACTTTGAGGTCTTTGATCAGTGTATCCAATTCCTGCTCGGGGTAAATATTGATTCCCTTGGGGTACTGCTTTCCTGCCAGCTCTGCCGGGTATTTCCGGCCTTCGATGTTGGGGATCTGCGTGGCGGTGAATGCCACAACTTCATACCCGGGATTATCCCGGAAAAAAGTATTGAAGTTGTGAAAATCTCGTCCAGCTGCTCCCATGATTAGTGTTCGGATCGGGCTCATGTGTCTATCACTCCTTAAAAGATTTGATTTTTCACATCGCTTCTGGGGCTGTGATGCCCATCAAACCCAAACAATTGGAAAGCGTTTGCCGTGCCGCCAAGACCATTTGAAGCCGAAGATCCCGCGTGGGTGCTTCCGCTTGCAACACCCTGCACTTCATATAGAAGTCATGGAAGCATTTGGCTAGATCGTAAGCGTAGTTTGTGAGATCGAGCGGTTTGAATTGCTCCGCTGCAATTTTCACAATATCCGGAAATCTGGAAAGCAGATCGATCAAGGCAATTTCTGGTTCGGAAAATTCATATTCAGGAATTTTTAGAGGCTCGAAACTGACCTCTGCCTTTGCCAGGATGCTGCAAGCCCTCACGTGCGCGTATTGAATGAAGGGCGCTGCCTGCCCGTTGAAATCCAGGGCGGCTTCCCAATCGAATGTTACCACTTTTGTATTTTCCCGCGAAAGCATGGGGTATTTGATCGCCCCAAGTGCGATCGCTTTGGAAATGGATACTTTTTCCTCTTCGGATAAGGACGGATTCTTTTCATTTACGATAACGCGTGCCCGACTTGTTGCCTCTTTGACTAAATCTTCCAAAAGGACTACGGTTCCCTCCCGGGAAGCCATGACCACATTACCCGGCAGGCTCACAAGTTCATACGGAATATGCTGGCAGTGAGCCGCCCAAGGGTATCCAGCCAGTTCCAATGTCTTGAAAAGCTGGGTGAAGTGCAGGGATTGACGCACATCCACCACGTACAAAGACCGCTTAAGTTCTGGGTAATCGCTGAATTTCTTTATCGCCAGTGCCAGGTCCTCGGTGGCGTAGAGGGCAGTACTATCAGAGCGGAGGATGACGAACACGCGGTATTTTTCACCGGAGCTGCCCAGGAGTTCATCCAGCTTGACCACCACCGCCCCGCCAGTGTCTCTCTCATCTGTGGCGATCCCTTTTTGGATCAGCTCTTCCACCACCACCTGACCTGCTTTTTCCACCTCACTCGGGAAGTAGTAAATATCAAAGGGGATATCCAGCATGCCATAGATCTGGCGGAAGCCTTCCAGGGACCACTCGCGGGTTTCTTTCCAAAGCGCCACCACTTCTTCATCACGGCGGTCCCAGCGGGTATAGAGCTCGCGCACTTCCGATTCCAGCTCGGGCTCTGTCTCCAGCCGGTCCACTGCCTCTTTGTAAAGGTCCCCCATCCAGCGCGTGATCTGCTCGGCAGGTTTTTCTCCCTGGTGATAATTCATGTAATTCCAGAGCCATTTCATCACGTGCAGGCCGATATCACCGGGATAATTCGCGCGGATGACATCATACCCGGCTGCATCCAGCAGACGGCTGACCACATCCCCCAGGATGGCACTGCGTAAATGGCCCACATGAAAGGCTTTGTGCGTGTTTGGCTGTGAAAATTCCACCATAACCTGCTCGTGTCGGGTAAGGCTGCGACCGTAAGTTGCCTTCTCAGTCAGGATGGTTTCAATCACCCGGAGAGCGAAATCGCTGGTGGAGAAATAGACGTTGAGGTATCCGCGAATCGCTTCGATGCGCTCAAAGCCGGAAGGAAGAGAGATATTATCTGCAATTGCGGAAGAGATCTCCTGCGCCCGCTCGGCGACGCTGCCGGATCGGGAGGGATCATTTTGGGCTGAGGCAGTCCGAAAGAGCGAAATGGAAATCCCCCAGTGACCCGCGAAGGGAATAGGTTTCCAGTTGAAATCTGGAACTGGCATACTGCGGGAATCACAAAATTCCCGGATGACCATCTCCAATTGAGCCTGTTCCTTTTCGAACATACGATCTTTCTCTCGAACTTCTCTCGTTTTGCCTGTCAGGTTGCTTTCATTCTACCTGAAAATGAAAGCGGGAGAATTGAACTCCCGCTTCTGGTTGCTAAAAAGACCCCTCTATGAGGGAGTGTACTGGGTTATTTTGCCATCCCGGCAAGGCGCTTCATCAGTCGGCTCTTCCGTCGGGCGGCATTGTTCTTGTGGATCACACCCTTCTGTGCGGCCCGATCCAAAAAGCGAATGGCCGTCAGGGTTGCTTCCTGGGCGACGTCCTTATCGCCTTTGATGATGGCGGTATTTGCTTTCGCCACCAGGGTGCGGGAACTGCCGCGGTAGACACGGTTGTGAACACGGCGCTTTTCATTCTGCCGGTTGCGTTTGATCTGTGATCGAATGTTTGCCAAAGTTACTCCTCCAGATTATCGTGCTGAAACAACGAGGGGAAATTTTACCTGAAGCTGCCGGTTATGTCTAGGGTGAGTTGAGCAATGTGAATTATTGATTGGTTGATTTGTTGATTGGTTTATCAGCTCCCTGAATCACTTAGAATAAATCGCTACTTACAAAGTAAAGACGCAGCAAGCTGCGTCTCTATCCTTAAATAAATGTTTTCCTTTTCGTGTATTTTGCATCGTTCGTGGTAAATTATTTTACTTATCCTGCAGCGCCGCGAGCCCGGGCAATTCCAATCCTTCCAGCATTTCCAACGAAGCCCCGCCGCCGGTGGAGATATGGGTGATCTTATCGGCTACCCCGGATTTCTGCACTGCGGAGACGGATTCTCCGCCGCCGATGACGCTTACCGCATTGCTGGCAGCAATTTCCTTGGCGATCGCAAATGTCCCTTCGGAGAACTTCGGGAATTCGAACACGCCCATTGGTCCATTCCACACAACTGTACCAGCGGACTTGATCACCTTTCCATAAGCTTCCACTGTATCGGGACCGATATCCAGAATGCGCCAGCCTTCAGGCACGGGACCGGCCTGGATGATCTTCTTCTGCGCTTCGGCATCAAACTTATCCCCGATGGCCACATCCACCGGCAGGCGCAGCTTTGTGCTTCCGGTTTTGAGCAGTTCGCGCGCAGTTTCGAGTGCTTCATCTTCCACAAGCGAGTCCGCCACAGGATAGCCCTGCGCCTTGAAGAAGGTGTTAGCCATACCCCCTCCAATAAGGATCACATCCGCCTTGCTAAGAAGGTTCTTGATTACGCCGATCTTATCCGAGATCTTCGCTCCACCCAGGATTGCTACGAAAGGCCGTTTGGGGTTTGCCACAGCTTCGCCCAGATATTTGATCTCTTTTTCCATCAGGAAGCCCGCCACCCCGGGAAGAAAATGCGCCACACCCTCGGTGGAGGAATGCGCGCGGTGGGCAGTGCCAAAGGCGTCATTCACGTAGATATCAGCCAGCGATGCCATCTTCTTTGCCAGCTCCATGTCGTTCTTTTCCTCTTCCGGATGGAAGCGGGTATTTTCAAGAACCAGGATCTCGCCGGCTTTCAGTTCCTTGGCTGCTTT
>Ga0208980_10002150_pt1 | contig 11954 bp, 10 predicted proteins | sample WetSurMetagenome_3_FD_187993 | JGI IMG/M metagenome (GOLD analysis project Ga0208980, IMG submission 187993) | Wetland microbial communities from Twitchell Island in the Sacramento Delta, sample from surface sediment Aug2011 Site A1 Bulk (version 2) | ecosystem: Environmental > Aquatic > Marine...
ACTTTAAAGTTAATTTCAGAATGTGTTGGGTCTATTTTCCAGGTATTCATTGTGTTTATCCTTTTGATTTTTACTGATTTTTGATTTTAATATTACTACAACAAAATTATCAGTGATATAGTTCCAGAACATTCACATTGGGTAAAAAATGGGATTAACATATGGTAACTCAGCAATCTAATATGTGCACAGAATGTTATTCCCAGGAACCTGCTTGCGGTAGGCAAGAGCGGGAATCTATTTTTAATTACTCCTGGATTCCTGTTTTCACAGAAATGACAAACCGTAAAAGACTATTTTTGTGAAAGCTCTTTTCTGATTCGGCTAAGGGATTGGGGAGTGATACCAAGGTAGGAAGCAATATGATTCTGTGAAACCTGTTCAATAAGTTTTGGATACATTTTGATAAACTTTAAATATCTCTCTTCTGCAGAAGTGCTGAGAGATTCGGTAATTCTTCGCTGAGTTGCAACAAAATTTGCTTCTATAAGTATTCGAAAGAATCTTTCCATCTTCGGGCAGGAATCCAGCAGCTTTTCTCGTGCTGATTTCTCAAGCAGCAGAACTTCGGAATTCTCCAATGCATCGATATTATATGTTGACGGTAAACCGCTTAGATAACTGTTTGGGTCTGAAATCCACCAGTCTTCAATTGCAAATTGAATGATGTGTTCTGAGCCTTTGTTACCAATTGTGTATTCACGCAGGCAGCCGGAATTTACAAATCCAATATTCTTACAAACTTCACCCTCGTGAAGAAGAAACTGTTTTTTTCTCAACTTTTTTGGTATAAAGAACTTAGAAATAACGTCAAACTCTTCATCAGTAAGTTGAACTCTTTTCTCTATATGTGTGTGGAGTAGAGTGAACATTTTCAAAAGTTAATTTGTACTATCAGATAAGGTCTGTAACCACCACGTAATCATAAGACTGGCATGATTTATCCGTTCTTTTTATTTTCCCAATGAAACAGATGCAGCATTCGATGTATTCCCGGTGCAATGAAAATACCTGCTGCTATAAGCAAAATCAAACCAGCATATAAGGCATAGAGCCCAGCAAATAGTTTCCCACCATCTGTTTGTGGAGAATCGACAGGTCCCATACCACCGAGCAGCATAGCAGCATTAAGAAATGCGTCATTCCATGGTAATTCTTCGTAGTAGTGATATCCAAACATTCCAATAGATAAAGAGATAATAATCAATGCAAGAGAACCAAGAAAATGTATGATGAGTCGACGCACAAAATGACGGCGTGGTATGGGTTTTTCGTGGTTTCGTTCGTACATTTTATTACTCCCGGTTAAGAGTTAAAAATAGATTTTATTTTTATTTTTCTTTTGCATCATTTATCTCGATCCAATATCCATCCGGATCCTGAATATAAACTTGCTTAACACCGTCTGCACGAATGTTCGGTTCTTTTTTATCTCCGACATAATTCACATAATTAATTTCTTTAATGTCAAGATATTCAATAAAGGCGTTAAAATCCGGTGTTGAAAAAGCAAGATGAATTCCTTTATTAGTTGCAATATCTTCTGTGTCTCCTTTAATAAGATGTAACTGTGTGCCGTTGCCTGTGGCAAACCATTTGATAAAATCAAATCCCGTTAAATTCTGGACTTCCTTTAACATAAGAATGTCACTGTAGAATGCAGAACTTCTTTCCAGATTTTTAACCATCAGTGCCTGGTGGTTGTAAGTCAAAGTGAATGACTGACTGTTTTGTGCAAATAGACTGAATGATAAAAGAAATGAAAAAATTACTAATTGCTTGAACATAAAACTCCTGAAAATTTATAAACGTGTTTTTGATTAAAGATTTCTAAACGGTAAACGCCTGACTGAGACAAAGATAGTTAATTACCAATTTCTTACAAATTAAAGCTAATCCATTATGAAGGAAATGCTCTGTGTATATCTCATAGATACTTTATTGAATTGTTTACGAACATTGCTGATCATTCGTCCAACCAATTCAAAATTAAAAAGAAAGAGAAAATTATACAAAAAAGGCGATCAAGAGATCGCCTTAATTCCAGCAAAATAATTCTACCTTCTACTTCAAATAAAGCATCTTAATTACATTTGAAAAAGTTTTATCTGATGAAAGAGATTTTGCATTCAACTTAACATAGTAAACGCCAGAAGCAAACCTTTCTGCATTCCAAGTTCTCTCATACAAACCTTTTGAATGGATTCCCGTAGTAATTGAATCGATTTCCTTTCCAAGTGCATCGTAAATTTTTATCGAAACTTCGCTATCTTCAGGAAGACTATATTTGATAATCGTAGTTGGATTGAACGGATTTGGATAATTTTGTTCTAAAGAATAATCAGTTGGTTTATTTCCATCTTCAACTGATGTGACGGTTGGAGTAAATCGATATATATTTCCATTAAAAGAAGTCAGATATAATTCCTGATTTTGATCAACTCCGAATGAAGTAAGTCCGCCACTTGTAGTTACCAATAATTGATTTGTTGGTGGATTTATTCCATCATAAGTCAGAGCCCAAATTTTGTTTGAGCAATAATCGCCGTAAATATATTTACCTTGAAGCTGAGGAACATTTAATCCCCGATAAATATATCCACCGGTTACGGAGCATTCATTACCGGAGCTTGAGCTGTACTCCCATACTGGTGGAATGTATTCAGGATAATTGCAGCCAGACATGTTATATTCATGATTTCCTTCGTAACAACGCCAGCCATAGTTTTTTCCGTTTTCAATCAGATCAATTTCTTCCCAGCTTCCTTGTCCTACATCTCCAGCCAATAGCCATCCGGTTACCGAATCAAAACTGCAACGCCATGGATTTCTCATTCCCCAGGCAAAAATTTCTTTTCTTACCTGAACATTGGTGCTGTCAACAAATGGATTTGTTGATGGAATCGCGTAAGGAGTTCCGCCATCAACATCTATACGAAGAATTTTTCCGAGCAAAGTATTTATTCTTTGTGCATAATTCTGAGGGTCGCCACCATTTCCTCCGTCACCATTAGCGATGTACAGATAACCATCATCTGGACCGAATCCGATCCATCCACCGTTATGGTTCGAATAAGGCTGGGTGAAAGTCAAAATCTGAAACTCACTGTCAGCGTCAGCCGAATCTGGATTGCTTGTGACCTGGAATCTTGAAATTACCGTATTGGTAGCATTAGTATAGTTTACATAGAAGTATCCATTCGTTTCATAGTCCGGATGAAAAGCCAGTCCGAGCAAGCCTTTTTCACCACCAGCGGAAACGCGGTCAGTGATATCCAAAAATTCTTTTGCTGATAAAGCATTTGAAGAATTTGGAAACACTCTGATTATTCCCTCCTGCTCAATTACAAAAATTCTATTAGTACCATCGTAAGCGTGAGTTAAAAATACAGGGCTTGTAAATGAAAGATTCGGAAATGCGTTCTGAAGAGTGTATTGTGCATTTAGATTTGAAATGGCAATACAAATCAGAATAAGTCCGTGCAAAAGATTTTTGATCATATTTTCTTCCTTTTTTTAATTAGTTTCTTTGGTTTAACTATTATTTTCGGGATATGGTCAAGTTCCTTATTAAACTTAACAAAATCATATCCGCATGACTCAGCTTTATCTATAAGCTCAATAAATCTTTCAATAATATTTTTTGATTTAACTAATATCTCTTTTTCAATCTCAGTTTTGCCTGATTGCTTTTTCTTATCTTGTTTTTCAACTGGTTGAGTTAAGTTAAAGAGAAGAATCCATCTTAATAATTCTTCAAATCGTTCTTTATTGAAATAAGTTGTGCCTTCAAACTCATTTACACGAAGAAAATTATGAACAATATTCTCGCCAAGCAATACTTTAATTGAAGGCAATACATTATTTTTTTCAAGGTCAGATTTAACGGTCACTTTTGACATTTTGACGTTTAATGATTTTTCCGTTTTTTTCTTTTCTAGAGAGAAGGTGATCAGTAAAGTTTTAATCAGATCAATTCTTTGGTGAATGCTTGTTCCGTTTGATTGCTTCTGTAATAAATTTGTCACCGGCTTTGAAAGTAAAAGCTCATCAAATAAAATATTAATTTTTTTGCTGTCAGACTTTTTACCAAAAAGTTGTTTAAGCACCAGCAAATTAATAAATGTGATATATTCTCTATTAGTTTGTAGTTCGCTGTTGACAGGTAGAATCTCATCACAACTTTTCATCCAGTTCGTTACACTTTTACGATTATTGTGCGATATCCAAAATTGGAAAAAATTTCTGCAGTCAGAAAGATCATTGTGGAATTTCTTTTCAATCTTTTCGTTTGTCGTCTTCCCATTCAGGTATTTGCTGAATTCGGTTACAAGCAGATCAAGTTCCTTATCTAGTTTACCAGGTAGAGCAATAACTTCATCTTTCTTTTTCTTGTCTGGTTTGTGAACAAGATAGTTTCGGACTTTTTCCATATTATCATAAGAAAAGAAATTTTCATATTTGATATGAAGCGGAAGTAATTCCATTTCTTTCAGAGTCTCTTCCACGGATGTGACGCCTTTCCCGTTCAACATAACGAAAAGTTTTTCAAGTCTGCCATCCTGATCGTAAACTTCCCTGAATTGCAGACAAACTCTGTATTGGTAACCGAAGAGTAAAATTCTAAAACCATTCTCCGCAATATCTTTTCCGGAGAGAAGGTATTGCAGTTGAGTTTTGTGATCATTATAAATGTAAAAATACTCAGGATATGGTTTGAAGTTCAGCAGTTCAGTTATGTGATGAGGTCTTTTCATACCTCCATTTCCTCTTATAATTTTTGGATGAGAAAACACAATGCTTCCTTCAGTTTCATAATATGAATTGTTGTATAAAACTAAGGCTGATTGATTACCGGAGCGATTACTGAATGCATAAACATTATGATTTAAATCTCCATTCTTATCAATGAAATCATAAAATTCAAAATTCTCTACCTGACTAAAGAGGTATCGCATCTTCATCAGAGGAAATAATTCTTTGTTGTGTCGCCAGATTAAATGTTCATCGGGTGTTTCGTTGTAATAGGCTTGTTTGTATTCCATACCATATTTTTCAGAGAAGCCTTCAATTTGTCCGTGTCCGAACATCGGCAAGCCCGGCATTGTCAGCATCATTACTGCAACACCAAAATATTTATCTCCTTTGCCAAATTGATTTATCGCTGTTTCTTCATCCGGGTTGCTCATAAAATTTACGTATCGTTTCAATATTTCCGGATTAAATTCAAGAGTGTTGGTAACAAGCTGACGATACTTTTCGTTTTCTTCCTTCATCATCATATGCATAAAAGCGCTGTTGTAAACACGATGCATTCCAAGTGTGCGTACAAAATATCCTTCCATCAGCCAGAATGCTTCTGCCAGAAGAAGTACGTTTGGCATTTCTGAATTTATTCGGTCAACAACTTCACGCCAGAATTCATTTGGCATATACTTATTGAATTCTTCAAGACTCATCGAATAATCTGTTCGTGAAGGAATAGCTCCACCTGATCCGGGATTTGGAAACCACAATCTTTGATAATGTTTTTTTGCAAGAGTCATTGCAGCATCAAAACGGATTATCGGAGTTTTTCGTGCAACATGCATAATTGTCTGAATAAGAGATTCACGTACTTCCGGGTTCATAAGATTTAACTGAGCCGTATCATTCCACGGCATATTTGTTCCGTCGTTTCCGTGATAAATATATTTTGTTGAACCTGTATACTTATCTCTTCTCTGAAAAACAACGGCTGCATCTTTCCGAGTGTAATATTGATCTTCAATTCTTACCTCCACTCTATCATCTTCAGAAAGGTTTGGTCCGCTGAAAGAATAATTGGGATAAGGCGGTTCATTCCTTTGAAGAAAGTAATCAGGTTTTTCAATTACCCATTTTGAATAGATTCCCATATGGTTCGGTACCATATCGCTCGCCATTCTTATTCCACGAGCCCAAGCACGATCTTTCAAATTCTGAAATGCCCTTTCGCCGCCAAGTTCTTCGGCAATGATATAATCATAAAGCGAATAAGCTGAAGAGACTGCACTAATGTTTCCTGTAAGATGTTTTATTTTCTGTGATGCGGGACTTCGTTCCCAGATTCCAATAAGCCAGAGTGAATTAAAATTCCATCTTGCTAACTGATCAAGTTCTTCATCCGGAACCTTGTCGAGTCTTTTTATTTCTCTTTTATATTTTTCTGAAAGCTGATGAAGCCAGACATAAACATTCTTTGCAATCATAACTACTTCCGGAATCCACTGCACATCCTCCGTGAACTTTTCATACTCGAGATAAAAACGCTTTTCATCTTCTGAAAGTTTTTTCTCAGCTGCCAACTTTTCTCTAATCAATCTCAGTCTTGTTAAGTCTTCATCATAAGTTGGAACTGGAGGAGTACCTTTTTCACCACCGCCATGTTGAACATAAAGTTTGTAATCTTCACGTATAAAATCAACTCCGCGAAGAAGCCTGTTTAAAATATCATCACCCAGGTAAGCACCATATTCGGTTCTGATAAAGTCAAGCTGCTTCTCCAGATCGAACGGATTTGATGAAATTGGTTTTCGTAAAAGCTTGAATAGAGGAAGTCCACCCAAACGAGTTGGTATTTCATTATCAAAAAATATTTCGGTTTTTTCAATTAGCTGTTTATAGTTTGTTTTGATTACAAGATTATCATCAGAGTAAAGTTCACGGAGGTTCGAAGCCGCTGGATTGCTGTTTTCCAGATGAAGAAGAATGATCTCCTCAAGAATAATTTCTTTATTCGTTTTTCCGGAAGTACTTCTTTTTAAATATTCATCTGCTGTCAGCGCTTTATTGTAAACAGAAAGAGGAGGGAATTCTTCAACAAATGTTAGAAGAGTTTTCTCAAGCCCTTCGTCACTTATTTCATTTTTCAGATGATTGACAGCCTTACTGAAAACACCGGGATTATCACTTTCTTCATACTTTCTTATCAAAAGATGAAATATTTCGTGAAGTAGACCGAGTGCATTTATCTGTCCAGCAGTAACAAATTGATCATTTCCTTCTTCTCTTCTTTTCGAATTTATTTTTTCAGAAAGAATGCGTGACTGATGGTAATCTGCAATAATTATTTTACCGGTGATTGAGAAAAGCGATTGCTCAATCTTATATTTTTCTCTTGCTGCTCTTGATATGTGAAAATCAAATTTTATCATTTTAATTAACTAAAAATGCTTGTGAAAAATGTCAGAATAGTCGGAGATTTGTGTGTAAATATACTAAAATGAGGGTGAAATGTAAGCCAGATATCTATGAGTGATTGCTAAGATTTATGCAACGCCGCACTTCCTCCAACCCAAGTTTTATTTTTGTTGAAATCAACTCCCATCATTTTTCCTTTACTTTGACGAACAAGGTTGTTAACAAGGATTGGTTGCTTGTCGTAGAAGTACATCATTCTAATTTCAACTTTGGCAAATTCATCAGGAGTTTCAATCAGCGGGGCATAATCAACTTTTTTCTGGAGGATATAATTTTCGGGATCTTTAATCTCATCCAGCATTTTTTTTGTTACATCAATCTTAACTCCGAGTCCTGCGAAAGAGAAGAGAGGTTTTAAAACATAATTTTCTAGATCAAAAGGATACGATGTTAGATCCCGCAAATAAAAACATTTTGGTACAAATTCACCGTTCAGAACAGGCAACGAGTACTTGCTTATTTTATAAAACCAGTTTGGATGAGGAACCCACGCTACATTCAGTTCTTCCTGCAAATTAAAATTGAAATTCTTTTCTGTTCTACTCAGCTCATCAAAAATTACACGGTTGTAGATTCTTTCAATCGGGATTTCAATTCCTTTCCATTTGTAAAAAAGAACTTTACCGTGCTTAATCACATCAGAGATACAGACTTCTCTTACTCCAAGTAGTTTTTCTGTCGCGGCAAAATCAATCCGAGTTTTTTGTTTCTCAGGTTCTATTTCAAGAAGAATAACATTTGCAGGATCGGCATCGCCGACAATCACATCACGAAGCGATTCAACATATTTTTCCGGAGTGATGTTATTAAAGTAAGATGTGAAATTTTCAGGAATGTTAAAATGTTTTTTCAGCTTTTGTTCAAAGAAATATTGATAACCGTAAAGAGTCGGAAAACCCTGAAGTTCAATCAACTTTGGATAATACTCGCCGACTTCATTTCTGCAAATTGCAAAATCAAAAACAAAAAACTCTGGATGATCCGTTTCTCCCGGGATATGAAGATGAGGAGGAACAGCATCTTTCATCTTTAATTTAAATTCAGTGCTTGTAACTTGCTTACAGAGATCATCGCAGGCTTTGAGTAATTTATTTCTTAAATCATCACTTAAAAAAAGCGGAGTTTCGGATACGCGAAAATCCGCAGGATACTTTAGTGAAGTATTGATGTCTTTCAGAAAAGCTTCATACTTTTCCTGAGTGAATTCTGAATTGAATTTTTTTCTGAGTTCTGGGATCATAATTCTTTGTTTATTGTCATTGCGAAGGAGGAACGACTGAAGCAATCTCTTGATTTCGATTCGGGGGAAGAGATCACTTCGCTTTGCTCGTGATGACAATTAAATTTCATTGAATAGATCTCTCCATTCTTCGTTCATAGAATTTATCAAATCAATTTTCTTTTGTCTTGAACCAGCTTTTATTTGCTTCTCTCGCTGGATTGCTGAATTAACGTCGTTAGTACTTTCGAAATACACAAGTTTATTCGCATTATATTTTTTTGTAAAGCCATCAATTAGTTTTTCTTTGTGTTCGTAGACTCTTCGCTTCAAACCATTTGTTACACCTGTGTAAATAACTGTATTGTTCTTATTAGTCAACAAATAAACATAATATTGGTGTTCCATAGATTGCTTCGCTCATAAATTCGCTCGCAATGACAAGTTAACAATTACTTAACCATAACCCGACTTAATTCCTCAATCGCATTATTCAGGAATGAAGGAATAACAGTCTTTCTTGTTTTCTTTATTGTATCCGGTCTTTCAAGAATCTTTATCATTTCGAAATATCTTTCTTCTCCATATTTCTCTACCACCTGCTTCTTTCTTTCATCCTGCTTGAAGTGGTAAAGCATACTATCAGGATCTGCTTCAGGATGGAATTGTGTGCCGACAATCTCATCTGAAATTCTGACAGCTGCCAAAGCAGGTTGTGCATTTTCACTATCGTCAACAATTTCGTATGAAAGAATTTTGGCTCCGAGTTCTTTTATTACTTTCTTATCCGGTTCGACTACCTGGAACTGACGGATGTCTGCTGCATAAAATGGATTGGATAATTCTTTCAATATGTTATCTGACTTTCCGTCTTTGGTCAAATTAAAAGGCATTACGCCGAATGATTTTGAATGACGCTGGTTTACTGTTCCGAACTTGAAAAATCTTCCCATCATCTGAAATGAATGACAGATAAAGAACAGATACTTTTTTCTTTCAGGATTATTTTGATTGTAGTCCCAAATCTTCTGAATGAGATTGAAGTAATCTTTTTCCCACTGAGTTCCTTCTCCTTCAAAAGGACTTCCCGGTCCGCCGGAAGAAATAAAAATATCATTTTCTATTTGGGGAACTTCATCTTTGAATCTTGTATCAAAGACATTATAAGTAATTTCTATTTCATTGTTTCGTGTCTGTGCATCAGTAACAATTTCTTTGATGCAGCGCATTCCTTCGTTGCGTTCGTTATTGTAAAGATCTATTGTCGCGATTTTAATCAATGTCGATAATGTTTTTGTTCGTGAATGACTTAGTGTTTCTGAGTGCTCTCAGTGTCTTAGTGGTTTAATTCCTTTTTTTACCACTAAGACACAAAGGACACTAAGTTGCACTAAGAAGTTAATTTAGATTTTCTCAAAGGCCAACGTGTGTTTCTTCAATTATATAATCAACAACAGCTTTGGTATCGTTGGATTGTTCATAAACAGTTAACTGCCGATCAGCACCAGTGCCGTTTTCTAAAATTTTATAAACGTATTGAATCTCTTCTCTTGAACCTAATCCATCTACAACATCATCAATAAATTCAAGCAGTTCGCCGACAAGTTTTTTAAACTCAACTTCTTCCTGCTTGCCAAAATCAATCAGGTTTCCGTGAATACCATAACGAGCAGCACGCCATTTATTCTCAGCTATTAACGCTCGCCTGTAAAGTCTGAAACCAAGATTCTGTTTTATCAGCTTGTGAAGCTTTACGACAATTGCCTGCATAATAGCAGCGAGACAGATAGTTTCATCAAGTCTCATCGGAATATCACAAATGCGGAACTCAAGCGTGTTGAAATAAGGATGAAGGCGAATATCCCACCAGATTTTCTTTGCATCGTCAATACATTTTGTCTTCACTAAGAGTTTTACATAATTATCATACTCAGCAATGCTTCCGAAATAATCGGGAATTCCAGTTCGCGGAAAACGATCAAATACTTTACTGCGATAAGACCTGAAACCTGTATTTCTTCCAAGCCAGAATGGTGAATTTGTTGAAAGAGCAAAAATGTGCGGGAGAAAATATCTTGCAGCATTCATTACGTGAAGTGCGGTCTCCCGGTCTTCGACACCTACGTGAACGTGAAGACCAAATATTAAATTTGCTCTCGCAATCTGCTGGTAGTTGGTTATAATTTCCTGGTAACGCGGATGCTCGGTTATTGCCTGATCTTTCCAGTGTGAAAATGGATGAGTGCCTGCAGCAGCAATTCTCAGATTGTTTTTCTTCGCAAGATTTGCCAGATCCTTTCGAAGTTTTGTAACCTGGCTCCGTGCATCGTGAATATCTTTACAGATATCGGTTCCTATCTCAACAACAGACTGGTGCATTTCAGGTTTTACTTTCTCAGCGAGAATTATTTTGCCTTCTTCAATAATCTGTTGAATGTGAGATTTCAACTCTCTCGTTTGAGGGTCAACAATCTGAAATTCTTCTTCGACTCCTAACGTAAACAACTCGGGTTCTGCCATAGATTATTTCACCTTAACTTTCAGTTAATGGGATATTAGCTGCAAATGATTTAATAAAAGTTCCCCACGTTAAATTATTCTGTCCTTCTTTATGAGCTTTTGCTCTTCTGATCGCCATGTTCGCAGCTGCTTCAACTATCCAGTTAAAATTTTCTTCACCGATAGAATTTTTATCTGCATCAGGTGCCGGGTTGCAGAAATCAATTGCATAAGGAATTCCATCTCTCACTGCAAGTTCAACAGTATTAAAATCATAACCAAGTGAATTGTTTATTGTGAGAACTGCGTGAAGAAGTTTATCCATCAATGGTTTTTCAATTGGTTTTGGATTTCTAACATATCGTAAATGATGCGGCTGTTTCGGATCGTATCTCATTATGTGGACATCTTTTCTGTCAAGACAATAGCATCTGAAATATTCTGTGAACTTTATTTCTTCCTGAAGCATCATTACAAGCTGACCGGTTTCATTGTACGCTTTGAAAAAGTCATCGGGAGATTCGAGACGATAAACATTTTTCCATCCACCGCCAGCGAATGGTTTGAAGTAAGCTGGAAATCCCACATAGCTGAACATTGCATCCCAGTTTAATGGATAGTCGAGATTTCTGAATGAGTTTGCGTTTGTATCATCGGGATGCTGGTTTGAAGGAAGCAAAACTGTTTTTGGCACTGCAACATCCAGTTTTGTCATCAGAGCATTATTGAAAAACTTTTCATCTGCACTCCACCAGAAAGGATTGTTGATGACTGCTGTCCCGTTTAAGGCAGCATTTTTCAAAAAAGCTCTGTAGAAAGGAACATCCTGAGAAATTCTGTCAATGATAACATCGTAACCGCTTGATTCACCCTGTACTACTTTGTCAATTTTAACAAATTCGGCGGTTATTCCTTTTTCATTTTTTGAGTTTACTCTTTCAACAAATGCCGGTGGAAAAGTTGTTTCCTGCCCGAATAATATTCCTATTTTTTTCATTTAGCTCCTGAATTTTCT
>Ga0208980_10002151_pt1 | contig 11953 bp, 15 predicted proteins | sample WetSurMetagenome_3_FD_187993 | JGI IMG/M metagenome (GOLD analysis project Ga0208980, IMG submission 187993) | Wetland microbial communities from Twitchell Island in the Sacramento Delta, sample from surface sediment Aug2011 Site A1 Bulk (version 2) | ecosystem: Environmental > Aquatic > Marine...
AGCCGTTTCCGCAGCCTGGGTCTGACTTGCTGAAGCCAGACTCCTGTCCGGCGGTTCGTTGCCTAATGTTTTTGTCTACACTCTCTTAGAACTTTGCCAAAGAAACCCTGCTGTCGATCCCACACGCTTACTCGAAGGATGATCGCGAGGGCGTGGTTTCCAGCCCGGTTCGGAAACCGCCGTAGGCTGAGCGGCGGCATCACGGAATGTAGCCGGGGGCATTCGGTCCCAGGTTAACATCGCCGGTTTCGTAGTCGTCCAGGTAGCGGTTATTCGGGACATATCCGTCCTGGCTGATGGCCGTTATCTGTCCGGCGCCGTCGACGGCCACCGCCTCTTCGCCGACCACCATGCCATCCTGGACGTTGATCTCCTCCGCTACATAGGGACCCCGCGCGGCCAGCACAGAGCAGGCCGAGGAGGAGACACGGGAGAGCGCTCTTGCAAATGGGCATGGTAATCATCTGTCCCCGTACCGAGAAAGAGAATCAAGGCGTGGCCCTAGTTTGCGACTTTGCTATCCCGGGCACAGCCCAGCCCCAGGCTCTCAAACGGAGAGATGCCTAGCCTCTCACGGGTTAAAGCGGGTCAAAGGAGGCGGGCTCGGTTGATCCCATGGGAGGAGTGGACGAAGTCCGGCGGTCCCGCGTCCACCTCAATGGTGCCTCCCTGTATCGTGCAGAGCCGGGCGGGTGATTGAAGGAAAACTCGCCGAGACCGAGATTCCTCCAACAGTGGGCAAAAGTCCGACTTCCAGACCCGTCCCCGCCATCACTGAATCACGTACAGCAGCACCGCGAGGAAGTGGAGCACGCTCCCGACGAGCACCCAGAGGTGCCACACGGCGTGCATGTAATGGATCCGCTCTAGGACGTAGAACACCGTGCCCAGGGTGTAGGCGAGACCGCCCGCGATGAGGAGCCAGAGACCGGTCGCGGCCAGGTTCTCGATCAGCGGTTGGATCGAGGTGATCACCAGCCAGCCCATGCCGAGGAAGAGCAGCGCGGAGACCCAGCGTGGTCGGTAGACCCAGAAGGTCTCCAGTACGATGCCCACGAGGGCGAGCCCCCAGATCACGCCGAACAGCCACCATCCGTTGGCCGCGCGCAGCGTCACCAGGCAGAACGGCGTGTATGTTCCAGCGATCAGCAGGTAGATGCCGCAGTGGTCGAGGATCTTGAAGAGGTGCTTGGCTTTTGGCTGGGGTAGGGCGTGATAGAGCGTGGACGCGGCATATTGCAGGACGAGGGTGATGCCGTAGACGATCGCGCTGGCCAGTCTGTAACCGTCATGCGCGAGCACCGCGAATGCGACCAGAATAACCAGCGCAGCGATGGCCAGGCCAGTCCCCAGCCCGTGGGTGATGCTGTTGGCGAGCTCTTCGCCGAACGTATACGCGTGCTGGTCCTTGGGCGTTTTCGCTACGGCTCCCTGGTTGCCCATGGTCTGCAGGATTCCCGAGCTTCGAAGCTGCGGAGTATACCATCCCTCAAACCTGGGGCCTGACATCGCCGAACCCTCCGGGGTGGATCCGTGCCGATGCCAGTGAGAGTCTTGTTGGATGTCTGCGGCCAACCGATGGTGGCGGCGGGCGGAACAAGCGGTCGCCCCGATGAAAGACGATTCCTCCGATCGCGCCGTCGCTCAGCGCCAGCCGCTGACGGCTTCCTGGCAGGCGGTTGCTGACGTGAACCCAGTCGGCTACCCACTCCGGGCGTAAGCCAACCACAATACGAGGTTCGTGTTGTGTCCTGAGCGCCGGGCAGGTCGGAGGCGACGAAGTGCCGTCCGATAGGGGGTGGCACACGCCCGTCGGTCGGCACAATGAACCGAGAAGGCCACTGATCTCATACCCTGCTATGGTGCTGTCGACGTAACCCCCCATGCGCATGGTTTCCATGTCCCTTTGGCGTGAGAACAGGTTGGAAGTACCGGTGATGCGGGAAGCCGGGCGGCCAGCGAGGGTTTGATTCCTCAAGGGACCCCGTCTGAGGCGTCCCCCCATATCGTGATTTTTCCGTGTCCTGATTTGAGTTAGTGCCATTCCGCGCCGGGCATGCCCGCCGCGCATCTAGACTAAGGTCTTCTCCCCATCGACTCGCCCTGTGCCCTTGCCATGAGGCATTTGCCCGGCTCGCCCGCCCTTGTCGAGGACCTTCCTTCGATGCTACCGTTCCCCGTAATCCAGCCTTGCGGTTTGATTCCCTGGCCCTTGTTTGGAGAGACATTTCAAAGAAGGTCGTGGCATGGGGGACCGGCTGAAACCATCGTGCGGGCCGTGACGCGGACCGCGCGGGTCCAGGGTCTGCCACCCCAGGCGGTGCTGGGTTTCCCGGAATTCGACGGGACGCCGCAGTCCATCAAGCCAATTGCGAAATGCCTTTCGCTGGCGAGAGTGTAGTGTGCAACTGGCTCTCGCATTCCCGACGTTTCAGATGTGGAGTATCCTTGAGTGAATAATCGCACTGCATGCAAGACTGCAGCTCTGATCCTCCTGCTGACGGGATTCGTTCTGGTTGCAGGCTGCTCCAACCCGCAGGAGGATGTCCGCGTGACCCTCTGCAAGGACTTGGCCATCACCCAGATCGGTGCGCCCCAGTCCATCGTGTGGAAAGCAACCGGGAATGACATCCGCGGGTACGAGCACCTGGCTGTGAACCTGCAATTCGAGGCCCAGGATACCAGCGGGGCCACCACCCCCATGCGAGCAAGCTGCTTCTACAATTACACGGCAGTGGAGCACACCGCAGATATTCTCAGCAACCCGCTCACCGCGTATGCCACTTCGCCCTTCAAAATGACCCTGAACGATGCGCCGCTATCTGCTCCCGTACTCGCCGCCGCCATAAAGACGGCCATGGTCAATCAAGGAAAAGCGCTCGTCGATCGGGTACAAAAAGGGGTCGAGGATGCGGTCCGGCGGGTTCAAGATCGCCCGCAGTGACACATACGGTGGGATGACGGGCCTCGCGGGCGACGTTGCCCCGCTCTGTATGCTCGCTGCGAGCGTTCGTTCGAGGCCACGGTTACCCTGACGGCAGCCGTTAGACGGCTGGATTTCCCGCCCCTCGCTACACAAAGGGTGGCCTCATGGCTAACTGGAAAATCTGGCTACAACAGTGCCTGCAAGGTCAGCGCCACTACCGCTTTCTGGCACGTCATTTCTTGCCGCCAGGGGATGCCGAAGCCGCCAGTTGGCTCCATCAGACGATGCGATTCAGTGGGCATCTGAAAATAAGGGAGTTGCCGCCTCCCGGCGGACGAATTCTTGTTTTGGCACCACATCCCGATGATGAGGTGCTGGGACCCGGAGGTACCCTGCGGGGTGCGGCGCGAGCGACCTTGGCGATGGCATACCTCACTTCAGGCACACCGGAGGAGACGGCGATGCGGGAAGAAGAAGCACGTGCCGTGTGCCGGGAGCTGGGGGCGGAGGGGCATTTTCTTCGTCTAGTGGACGGTGGCCTGGCAACATCCGGTGCCGCGGCACAGGCGCTGGCTGGTGTGATCAAGGGGTTCCAGCCGGACGTGCTGATGCTCCCCTTCATGTTGGATGATCACCCTGATCATCGAAGCGCCAGTCTGTTATTGGCAGCGGCCTGTGAAGGCCTGGCGCTTGAGCCGGAGGTATGGGCGTACCAGGTGTATTCCGCCATGATGAGCAATGTGGTGGTGGATATCACAGCTTGGCGCGGGGCGAAATCAGACTTGATCCGGTATTATCAATCTCAGCTCGCCAGGCGTGACTGGGTTAATTTCAGCCTGGGACTTAACGCTTGGAATTCCCGCTTCCTCAAAACAGGCAATACCGCATGGGCGGAGTGTTTTTTTGTATTGCCCCTGGCTGAATACAGAAAGCTTACCATCGGTTATTCCGAACGCCTAATTTGAGAAGGCGAGGCGTTGATTGGCGCTACTGCAGCGAGGTTGGCGGGCTGGAAGAAGGGCAAAAGGGGACACCCCACCAGGGGGACGGGGTTTGGAATCCCGCCCCAAACATTGCTCTTGGGTTGATCGTCGGCGGCGCCGGTTGCTCGGCCGCCGGACAGAAGTCGAGCGACGGTGCTGGTGCGTCAAGCTGGCGTGGGAGGAACTCCCCCGCCAATGTGCCTAGCCCACTGGGACACCCGAGCGCGCGACCGCTGCTCGACTAACCGGTGTAGGGGCAGTTTCCCGTCGCCTGATTGCACCGACGCCCCGCCAGTTCCTGTTCCCGCTCTGCTTGTGTCCCGGAAGCCGAGGCACGCCGCGCGCTCCAGGACGCCGGCTTGCGCCCAACCACCTCCTCCCGCGCACTTGCCAGGGGGCCTTGCTTGAGGCTCCCGGAGCCGTTAGTGTTCGCGGCACCTCAGCGGTTGGGGTTGGACTTCGTACTTGCCAAACCGGTCATGACTCGTCTCCCTTCGCCCCCACCTTTCACCTTTGTGGCGCTGCTCGCGGTGGTGATGGTTTCTGTTGCCGTCTGGGCCGATGCGCACGGGGCCAAAGCGCAAGGATGCCTATCGACGGCGGCATCCGCTGATCCGCTGCGACGTGGCACGGGCAGCGGTTTTGTGGTGGATAGCCGGGGGGCGATCCTGACGAATTACCACGTGGCTGCGGGTTGCGGGGCGTTGCGGGTACGCCACGGCAATGCCGTGATCCCCGTCAAGCTGGCGGCGGCGGATGCTCGAGCCGATCTGGCGGTGCTGCTCCCGCAGCGGCCTATGCCGTTGAGACCCGCAGTGTTCCGCCGCGGGGCCGCCCCCCTCTCCGGCGAGCCGGTGGTGGTCGCCGGTTTTCCCCGTGAAGTCCTCGACCGCGGCTGGCTGAAGGCCGTAACGGGAAAGGTAACGGCACTGGACCAAAGGGTTGAAGGTCATCGGTTCATGCGGATCAGCGCGGCGGTCGGTCCCGGGACCAGCGGCGGACCGGTGCTGGACCGTGCTGGACGGGTGATCGGCGTGGTAACCGGGATGCTCCACGCGCGCGCGACCGGAATGCCCATCGACAACCCTGGCCTCGCCGTTCCGGGCGACGCCGTGCAGCGGTTTCTCCGCAGTGTCGGCGTTGCCTACTCTGTCGCTGAGGGCGTTCCCGCCGACACCAAGGGGCTCGCCGCCAGTGCCGCGGCGTATACAGTACTGGTGGAATGCGGCCCCTGAGGCAATCAGTCCATGCCTACAGGAATCAACGGAAGGCGGCCCCCATCGACGACGAAGGCCGCCTGAGCCGGGGCGCGTTCCGGGCCAGATTGGCCGGGAAGCCAATCGGTCTCAAAGTCGCGCAGGCGTTGGCTCCCACCCGGCCATGACGGGGTAGCGGCTCCCTGACCACCCTCGGGCAGGGGTCAAGCGCACCCGCACCGGTCTCAGCACAAACCGCAACAGCTTGAGCAGGTAGACAGAGCGCCCGGCGGCAATGTCTTTCAATTGCCCCCCGGAATAGGTGCCCCGCGTGCGTGTGGAAGGGGGTTGGACGGTTAGAAGGTTGGAAACAGGCGCCGTTGAACCGGCGCATCCCCTGCGACAGATACGTATTCTGCGCCTTCAACAGCGACGGGAAGTGGCTGTCCCGCCCCGGTGGACGGGGTGGCTCCTGTTGATACGACTGAAGATCTGCCCCAGCGGCATGGGCCCGTTCGCCCGGGTCGGATCACTACGGTGGAATGCCTCGCCGCGATCCCGGCGCGGGGTCACGCGGTCGAGCCTGTCGGCACGATCGATGCTCAGGGGTCTTGGGATGCAGCAGAGCGGGGATTTGAGCTTCTTGTCCCCTCTTGCGAGGCGTCCAGGGCGGGTCCTGTAGCAGGTTCGACCCCTTAAATCGCCACCGGGCGGGAGTTGACGCCGGAATTGGATGTGTGAAACGCTAGGTCTATTCGGCAGTTGCACCTGTCTCGATATGTGATGCACGTCACTATTATTATTACAAACCAGAGTACCCCACCATGATGATGACCCATAACTACGCCGAATATGTCGTTCCTGACGGTGTCCGCCTGGAGGACGTAAGATCGCGACTGCTCGAGAGCGAGCGCTGTGAGGTCGATGGCGTTCGTCAGATCACGCGCATCTATCTCGATAGCTTCGACTGGAGGCTGTACCAGGCCGGGGGTTTGCTGGAGGAGCGGGAAGAGGCCGGCGAGAGGATCCTGGTCTGGAGAGACTGCTCCGGCTCCCAAGCCCTAGATGCCATGCTGGTGTCGAAGACCCCAGGGCCGATTGGGGATCTGCCGCCCGGACCGTTGCGGGAGCGTCTGGCCCCGCTGCTCGATATGCGCACCCTGTTGCCCCTGGCGCGGGCGATGAGCAGCGTGGAGACGCTGCGCGTGCTCGACGACGAGGAAAAGACGGTGGTGCGCATCGAGCTGGAGACCAACCGCTTCGCCTCGGCTGACGGCAAGAAGGAGGGGGCCTTGAGCGCGCGGCTGCGGCTGGTTCCGGTGCGCGGCTACCCCAAGCCTCAGAGTCGGCTCCAGGAATTGCTCGCGGGGGAGATGGGACTTCCGCTGACCCAGGTCAATGGGCTGCTGGAGGCGTTGGAGGCTTCGGGAAGGCGTCCGCTCGACTATTCCTCCAAGCTCAACTACAAGCTCGACCCCAAGGAGCGTGCGGATGCGGCGACCAAGCACATCCTGCTCGATCTCCTCAAGACCCTCCAGGCTAATGTGGCGGGCTCCAAGGAGAACCTCGACTCGGAGTTTCTGCACGATCTCCGCGTGGCCACGCGGCGCACACGCTCGGCCCTGACCCAGATTCGCGATGTGTTCAACGCCGAGGTGACGGAGCGGTTCAAGGAGGGGTTCGGCTGGATCCAGGAGATCACCGGGCCGGTTCGTGATCTCGACGTGTACCTTCTCAGTTTCGATGACTATCGCGGCAGCCTACCCGAGCCCATGCGGCCGTACCTCGAGCCGTTTCGGCAGTTCTTGGTCTCCCACTACGGTGAGCAGCATCGCGCGCTGGTCCGGCAATTGAGCTCGCCCCGATTTCGCACCCTGTTGAAGGACTGGCGGGAGTTTCTCGATGCGCCGGTACCGGAGTTCTCGGCGGTGCCGAACGCCATGCGGCCGATTCGGGGGGTTTCCGATGAGCGTACATGGAGGATGTATCGGCGCGTGATCAAGGAGGGACGCGCCATTCGGCCGGACTCGGCACCCGAGGAGCTCCACGAGCTGCGCAAGAGCTGTAAGAAGCTGCGTTATCTGATGGAGTTTTTCGAAAGCCTCTACCCGGGCAACGATATCAACAAGCTGGTCAAGATCCTCAAGGGCCTGCTGGACAATCTGGGAAACTTCCAGGACCTCGCGGTCCAGGCGGTGAGCCTCCGGCATCTGGCGCAGCAGATGGAGGAGGAGGGGGTGGCCACCACCGACGCCCTGCTTGCCATGGGCGTATTGGTGGGCAATCTCTATCAGCGCCAGCAGCAGGCCCATGTCGAATTCGCAGAGATCTTTGCCAAGTTTGACATCAGCGCGAATGAGAAGATGTTCCAGGATCTGTTCCAGGGGAAAAAGGGGCAGGAGCTCGCCACGTGATCATACTTGGCATCTACAACATCAAGGGCGGAGTCGGGAAGACGGCCACCACGGTCAACCTGGCCTATCTGGCTGCCCATGCGGGGTACCGAACCCTGGTCTGGGACCTCGATCCCCAGGCGGCCTCATCCTTCTATTTCCGCGTGAAGCCCAAGGTGAAGGGGGGCAGTCGTGGATTGATCGAGGGCAAACATGAGCTCCAGGAGTCGGTGAAGGAAACTGATTTCCGCAATCTGGATCTCTTGCCCGCGGACTTCTCCTACCGCGGGATGGATCTGGTGCTGGACGAGGCGAAAAGACCGACCCGTCAATTCGAGCGACTCCTCGAGCCCTTGGCCGAGGAGTACGACCTGATCTTCCTCGATTGTCCGCCCGGTATCACCCTGGTCTCCGAGGCCGTATTCAGGGCGGCGGATGCCCTGGTGGTACCCACCATTCCCACGACCCTCTCGGAGCGAACGCTCGCTGAGCTCATGGAGTTCGTCGCTGAGCAGCCGGGGCTCGAAAACCTGCGGGTGATGCCGTTCTTTTCCATGGTCGACCGGCGTAAGCGTCTGCACCAGGAGCTGCTCGAGACACTTCCGGAGCGTTTCCCGCAGATACTCGAGCGGACCATTCCCTATGCATCGGATGTCGAGCGGATGGGGGTGCATCGAATGCCGCTGCTCGCCTTCGCGCCGCGATCGCAGGTGGCAGCGGCCTATGTCGCCCTGTGGGAGGAGGTCCTGGGTCGGCTCGGACCGCGGTAGCCTGGGTCCGCAGCGCGTCCCGCTTGCCTCCGGCGCTTGGCGGCCGCCGCCAGGCATCCAAGCCGGTATCTCGGTTGCGAGGTTGGTAGGCGCGCTGAGCCAGAGTCGATCGATGGGGGAAAGAAGGCATTGAGGGTCTCGTTTCATGGAGCGGCCGGGGGCGTGACCGGCTCGTGCCACCTCATCGAATGCGGCGACTGCCGTATCCTGGTGAATTGCGGTCTATTCCAGGGAAGCCGAGCCATCGAGGTGGAAAACCAGCGGCCCTTTGGTTTCCGCGCCGCCGACATCGACTATCTGCTTCTGACCCACGCCCATCTGGATCACTGTGGCCGGTTGCCACTGCTGAGCAGGCGCGGTTTTCGCGGTGAGATCATCACCACGGTGGCCTCCCGCGCGCTGGCCCGACTGGTGCTCATGGATGCGGTCGGTCTGCGGGAAGAGGAAGCGCGTTACCAGACCCGCTCCTCGGCCCGATGCGGCAAGGCGCGGGAGGTGATGCAACCCCTCTACACCACCCTCGACGCCCTGAACTGTCTCTCGACTATTTCGGGCGCCGGGCGGAGTACGGAGCTCCCATCGATCTGGCCCCGGGGATTCGGGTGACCTTCTTCGATGCCGGTCACATCCTGGGTTCTGCCTACCTGTTGCTGGAACTGCGCGACACCGTGCCGGCGCCCGCCGCGGACGTGGTGGTGATGGAGACCACCTACGGCGATCGCCTGCACAAGCCACTGGGGCCTTACATTCAAGGGTTGTATCAGGATCAGGCGATCCGCGACACCCAGGATCGGGGGGGTAACGTGGTCATCCCCTCATTCGCCCTCGAGCGAGCGCAGGAGCTTCTCTGGTTTTCCTGCGCGAGGGGGTCGAGCAGGGGGCACTGCCCCACAACCTGCCCGTGTTTCTGGACTCGCCGATGGCGATCTCGGCTACCGAGATCTTCAAGCGCCACCCAGAATGCTACGATATCGAGACCGCGCGATTGTTCGAGACGGGCCGCGACCCGCTCCACCTGCCCGGCCTGCGCTTCACCCGCGAGACATCGGAATCCATGGCCATCAACCGGATCGTCGGTACCGCCGTCATCATGGCGGGCTCGGGCATGTGCACCGGCGGACGAATCCGCCACCACCTCAAGCACAATCTCTGGCGGCGGGAATCGAGCCTGGTGTTCGTGGGCTTTGCGGCGGCGGGTACCCTGTACCCTGGTGCGCCGGATCATCGATGGGGCCGAGGTGGTCAAGGTGCTGGGCGAGCCGATCGGGATGCGGGCACGGATCTTCACCATCGGTGGTTTTTCCGCCCACGCCGATCAGGGTGAGCTACTCGCCTGGCACCGCCAGAGCGGTCACCCCGAGATCACCTTCTTGGTCCATGGGGAGCCCGACACGACGCAGCGCTTCGCCGAGCGGCTCCAAGTATCCCAGGTGATCTTGCCCCAGCCCCGGCAGACGTTCGAGATCTAGTCCCCGGAAACGGCCGCCCTCCCGCGTCTTTGCCACACTACCCGGTAGCTCGCCTCGGGACAAAACGAAACACTATGACTATGCAGGACACCGACGCCAAGCGGTTGCTCAAGGCGCTGAGCTTCGCCGCCCACAAGCACCGGGATCAGAGGCGCAAGGACGCCGATGCCTCGCCCTACATCAACCACCCCATCGATCTCGCGAATGTGCTCTGCAACGAGGTGGGGATCTGCGATGCGGATCTGCTGTGCGCGGCCCTCCTGCATGACACCCTGGAGGACACCGATACCACACCCGGTGAGCTGGAGCGGGAGTTCGGCCCCCTGATCCGGGACCTGGTAGTGGAGGTGAGCGACGACAAGCACCTGCCCAAGGCCGAGCGCAAGCGGCTCCAGGTCGTGCATGCCGCTCACCTCAGCCCCAAAGCCAAGCTTCTCAAGCTGGCGGACAAGATCTGTAACGTCCGCGATGTCGCCCACAAGCCGCCATCGCTGTGGCCTCTGGAGCGGCGACAGGGGTATTTCGACTGGGCGAAACAGGTGGTCGAGAATATTCGCGGCACCCATCCGGGTTTGGAAGCCCTGTTCGACCAGGCCTACCACAATCGCCCCGGATGAGTCCGTCTCCACGTCACTGAACCGACGCGCGCGCCGCTCTGTCCACCGGCGGGTCCGGTTCCGATCCCTCCAGGTCCCCTCCATCCCTCACTCGCGAGGCCAGAGCCAATTACCCTTGCCGGCGGCAAGACCTCGAGGAAATGTTCTATGAGCATTTCAAGGGAATGCCTGAGAAAGGAGGTCAACCATGAAGAGGTTGCGGAAGGTACGGGTAGCGGTTGGTGTGACTGCCCTGCTCGCGGGTGTTCCCTTGCGGACAGCCAGCGGCGACTGGTGGGGTGGGCCCGGTTCCGGGAGCGCGCGCTAATCCTATGTTTACGATCCCGCCTACCGTTGGGGGTCGCCCGCGAGCAACTACTACACCCGGGATCTTGACCTCTACGGGCCGGACCACGCCCTCTGGCGGCGAAACCAGACGTACGGCGGGTGGTAATCGCGCCATCGCTTGCGTGATCCCCCTAAGGCGATGAACAGGGCGCGCTCTTGTTGGCTGCCCGCGGGCCCCGCTCCGGCTGCATTCCTCACCCGCGCGCCGCCTGGGGGTGCGTTGATCTCCGCCTCGGTTGACCCCAGAATTCAGGGGCAACGTCATTTTCTTGGGAAACAAGAGCCGTGAAACGCATCCTTCTTTTCATTGCGACCAACCTTGCGGTCATCGTCCTGCTCAACATCACGCTACGCTTGCTCGGCGTGGACCGCATTCTCGACGCCCAGGGGGGGCTGAACTTCAACGCTCTGCTGATTTTTGCCGCCGTGGTGGGCTTTGGTGGCGCCTTCTTCTCGCTGGCCATCTCGAAGTGGTCCGCGAAACAGATGATGGGTGCGCAGGTCATCGAGCAGCCGGTGACGGCCACCGAGCAGTGGCTAGTGCAAACGGTCCGCCAGCAGGCCCAGGCGGCCGGCATTGCCATGCCCGAGGTGGCCGTTTTCGAGAGTCCCGAGCCGAATGCCTTCGCCACCGGACCCTCGCGGAACAACGCCCTGGTGGCGGTCAGTACCGGGCTCTTGCGCCAAATGGACCGCCGCGAGATCGAGGCCGTGCTGGGGCACGAGGTCAGCCATGTGGCCAACGGCGACATGGTGACCATGGCCCTGATCCAGGGTGTCGTGAACACCTTCGTGGTGTTTCTGGCTCGGGTTATTGGGCATGTGGTCGATCGGGTGGTGCTGCGCAACGAACAAGGGCAGGGCGTGGGTTACTTCATCTCCACCATCGTCGCCGAGATCGTACTCGGTATCCTGGCTAGCATCATCGTTGCCTGGTTTAGCCGCCAGCGGGAGTATCGAGCGGACCTGGGGGGTGCTCGGCTTGCGGGGCGCTCGGGCATGATCGCCGCCCTTGAGCGGCTGCGTCAGGTACACGAGGAAAGTCATCTTCCCGACCAGTTGGCCGCCTTTGGCATCGAAGGCCGTGCATCGCGTTTTGGCCACCTGTTCATGAGCCATCCGCCGCTGGAGGACCGCATCCGGGCCCTGCAGCAGTCCGCCGCTTGATCGAGCGATCGCTCCAGCTGATGCCGTCCCACTCGTTCTGTGCATGCGTGTCGGCGCGGGCGTCGGAGTCGGCGCGGGGCAGGGCAACAGCATCCAGGACCTGAT
>Ga0208980_10002152_pt1 | contig 11951 bp, 9 predicted proteins | sample WetSurMetagenome_3_FD_187993 | JGI IMG/M metagenome (GOLD analysis project Ga0208980, IMG submission 187993) | Wetland microbial communities from Twitchell Island in the Sacramento Delta, sample from surface sediment Aug2011 Site A1 Bulk (version 2) | ecosystem: Environmental > Aquatic > Marine...
TCGCTTTGCGCTGCTGCACCACAGTTTTTGACTTGCCGATCCCTGATGCCGTCACAGGATCAGATTGTTCAGATGAGGCTTTTGTCAGGGGTTCGTCGATGGCGGCCGGCTGCTCAGCTTTTTTTTTTGAATCTTCTCCGGCTTTTTCTTCTGCAAGGTGACACATGCGAAGAAGGGCAAGCTCGACATGAAGACGCTGGTTCTTGCTGCTCTTGAAGGCAAGCATGCACTGCGACCCGATTTCAAGAGCTTCATAAATAAATGACAGCGGGGCCTTGACAGCCTGCTCCCTGTAGCGCTGCCTGATAGAAGGCGATGTCTCAAGAAGCTTTACGGTAGCTTCATCACGGCTTACAAGCAGATCGCGCATATGATTGTTCAGTCCTGCCATGAAATTATACCCGTCAAATCCTTTGTTAAGGATCTCATTGAAAGTAAGCAGGACAGATGTAACATTACCCTCGATGGCAGCCCCGGTGATCCTGAAATAATACTCATAATCAAGCACATTGAGGTTGGCGATCACATCTGAATAAGTGATGCTTTTCCCGCTGAAACTTACAATCTGGTCAAAAATCGAAAGGGCGTCGCGCATGGCTCCGTCAGCCTTGGTTGCAATGACATGAAGTGCCTCATGCTCGGCCTTAACGCCCTCGTTGCCGGCTACCCAACTCAGCCGTGTCACGATGTCATCGACGTTAATACGGTTAAAGTCAAATATCTGGCAGCGAGAAAGTATCGTCGGGATAATCTTGTGCTTCTCAGTGGTTGCCAGAATGAATATGGCATGCGACGGAGGCTCTTCCAGTGTCTTCAGGAAGGCATTGAAAGCCGACGTTGAAAGCATGTGAATTTCATCGATAATATAGACACTGAACTTTCCTATCTGCGGAGGTATCCTCACCTGATCAGTGAGATTCCTGATGTCATCGACGCTGTTGTTTGAAGCTCCGTCGAGCTCATGAATATTGAATGAAGCCTGAGAATTAAATGAGAGGCACGATTCGCATTTGTCACATGCTTCGCTGTCAGGACCGGGGTTCGAACAGTTTATTGTCTTGGCAAAGATCCTCGCACAGGTTGTCTTGCCTACGCCGCGCGGACCGCAGAAAAGGTAGGCCTGGGCAAGGTGATTGTTCTTTATTGCATTTTTAAGTGTCGTCGTTATAGTATCCTGTCCGACGACCATGTCAAATGTTGCAGGCCTGTACTTGCGGGCAGAAACAATAAAGTTATCCATATCTGATTTCAGCAGTGTATCTGGTTATACGTGTCACAAATATAGTCAAATAGTTGCGGTAATATTTTTTTTTAAGATTTATTGTCTTACTTTTGCAACCCGAATTATTAACACAAGTATAAACCAAAAGAGATGTTGAATCAGTACGAAACCGTTTTCATTGCAACTCCCGTTTTGTCTGAAAATCAGATGAAGGAAGCGGTCCAGAAATTCAAGAAGATCATCACCGACAACGATGGTGAGATCGTTCATGAAGAGAACTGGGGCCTGAAGAAACTCGCTTATGCCATTCAGAAAAAGTCGACCGGGTTCTATTACCTCGTTGAGTTTAAAGGGCCCGGCGAGTTGGTAGATAAATTAGAAGTGCAGTACAGAAGGGATGAGAGAATCATCCGTTTCCTGACCTTCCGTATGGACAAGTATGCTGTTGAGTATGCCGAGAAGAAAAGAAAGATGAAAGAAACCGTTAAAGTCGCGGAGGAATAGGCATGGCACAGAACAATTCAGAGATAAGATATCTTACACCTCCGACAGTAGAGATCAAGAAGAAGAAATACTGCAGGTTTAAGAAGAACAAGATCAAGTATATTGATTATAAGGATCCCGAATTCCTTAAGAAATTCCTTAATGAACAGGGTAAGATCCTTCCGCGCCGTATCACCGGCACCTCGCTCAAGTATCAGAGGAGGGTGGCCAAAGCCATCAAACGTGCACGCCATCTGGCTATGCTGCCTTATGTAGCTGATCTGTTAAAATAAAGGAGGAAGAGACATGAAAATAATTCTCAAGCAGGATCACGAAAAGCTCGGCCAGAAAAACGATATTCTTACCGTTAAGACCGGGTATGCGAGGAATTACCTCATCCCTAAAGGTTACGCCATCCAGGCTACTGACTCAGCCGTAAAGGTGCATAATGAGAATCTGAAGCAGAGGGCGCACAAGGAGGAGAAGATCAGGAATGAAGCTGAAAAGATAGCAGAGAAGCTCGGCACGGTTAAGCTCGTCATAGGAGCCAAAGTCAGCTCGGCAGGCAAGATCTTCGGTTCAGTCAACACCATCCAGATAGCAGAAGCGCTGAAGGAAAAGGGTTTTGACATCGACCGTAAGAACATCCTTCTCGGAGACGAAGCCGTGAAAGAGGTTGGACACTACAAGGCTGTCGTCAAACTCCACAGGGATGTCAAGGTCAATGTTGATTTTGAGGTAAAAGCCGAATAAGGGATTTATACGGATTATAAAGGTTTAACGACGCCCGGGTAGGGCGTCGTTATTTTTTTACAGCAATGGTTTCGATTTCAATTAGTGCCCCGAGCGGAAGCCCTTTTACAGCATAGGCGGCCCTGGCTGGCTGATCTGACTCGTAAAACCTGGCATATACCTCATTCATAGCTTTGAAATCGGACATGTCCGACAGAAGGCACGTCGACTTGACAACATCATTTACAGAATACCCGGCTGCCAGAAGAATGGCCTTGATGTTTTTAAGTACCTGTGTTGTTTGTTCTGATATGCCTCCATCGACGATTTTTCCCGTGACCGGGTCAATGGGCACCTGTCCGGATATATACAGCGTCCCTCCGGCTTCGACAGCCTGGCTGTAAGGACCAATGGCTCCCGGAGCAGCTGTCGTACTGATAATTCTTTTCATTCCTGATGTTTTTATATCATTAAAGATTTTCATGATAGTCCTTCTTGCGCTCGTATTTGAGATCCTGCAGCATGCTGGCTTTTGCCCTTATTGTGAAGTTCCAGCTCTTCATGTAGCCCATAGGAATCCATGAGAAATTCATCTCAAAGCAATGCAGGTCGCGTGTGATGCCCACTCTCGTCATAGTGATCTCTTTCTGTTTGATATCGATACCTGTATTGTATGTTATCGCCATCTTCGGGGTCAGCCTTAGATCGCCGCCAAGTGTCATTGTCTGGGAGATATTTGAAGTTAGACCCGGTTTGCTGTAATTGAAGTTATAAGCCATCCTGAGAGACCAGGGTACATCAAATCTGACATATCCGAATTCGTCATAATCCCTGTTATCGAGCGGAAGGTCAGAGACTGCCGCATCGCCCCCATCCGCTCTCTGCGAAGGCTGTTGCCCCATTCCTGAGGAGGTTGACTGTTGCTGTCCCTTCTTCTTTCCCTGTACGAGCCGGCCCAGATCAAAGTCAATACTCGTACTGAAATAAGTCATCCTTACAAGGCCCATACCCTCAGTGATTGCCGGCTTTGAGATAGTCGATCCCTTGTCATTGACTGCGTAGACCGAGAAACTGCTGCTTGCCTGGAGGTTTATGTTCTCTGCAAGGGTAGTGCGGAATGACATACTGATAGGCGACCAGTTAAGCGAATCAGCAAAAATATTATAGGAGGTGTTTAGCGAGAGCCCCTCGATGATCTTCACCTTCTTTGGCTTACCTGTGGTGTCGTTCTTTGCGTACACTTTGGCCTCAACGATATTTGAAAGGCCGAAACTGACTGATCCACTCCTGGTACCGGCGGAAGGCGTGCCATAAATGCTTCCTTCGTAGATCGAGTACTGCCTGGTGTTTCCACTGGTATCGTACTGCACAGTTTTGTACATATCGCTGGCAAGCCAGTCCGCCTCAGGCGCATAGGAAAACCCGACTGAAGGCTTCATCACATGCCTTATCGACTCAATTCTTGATCCTTTTTTGGTAAATTGATATGTGCCGTAGATTGACGGATTAAAGGAAGCGCCTATGGAAGGTACCAGTGCCTGGCCGTAAGTCAGGCCTTTGATTGTATCATTGACCACTGATGGCACGATCATGTTTTTTGTATCATCATAATAATTCGGATCCCATCTCTTTTCTATCTTCTGAGTATAAAGCACACCTGAATATCTGAGCTGGGGAGAAATGGAGAAGTTATTGAAAGGCCTTATCTGAAGACTCAAGGGCACTTCATGCTTGAAACCGCTTTGCATATCTTCCCACATCTTGCTGGTAAAGAACAAACTGTCGTAAGTATCGATTTTGTTATCCAGTGAAGCTGTGTACTGTGTCTGTATATCGTGATACCACCTCTTCTTGAGTACCGGTTTCCTCGGTTTGAAAGGGTAAATGCGCGATACTGTAAAACTGGCTTTGGGAAGGTTAAGCATCAGTGTCTGGTTTTGCACATTCTGGCTCTGGTTAAGACTTGATGAGAAGGCGAAGGGTGTCCCTGCCCATGTTTTTGAATAGCTCACGCTCGACTGTCTTGTTGTGGTGACATGATCAGTGACATCGTAACTGTTCTCTTTGTCATATCCGCTGGAGCTCATGTTTACGCTAGCAGAAAAGCGTGATCCGGGATTTGATTTGGCATCCTGCGAGTGCGTCCAGCTGATACGGTAGTTGGTCGATTTGGAATAATCTTCCAACCCCTTGTAGCTCGTAACGTTGTTGGCGTAACTGAAGCCGAATGAGCCTGAGAAACGGTATCGCGCCTTGTAGGAAGTAGCAGCATCAGCCAGCCATGTACCATTTGTGTACACTGTTCCCGTGAGCTTCAGGTCGAAATAGTCGGTCAATGCAAAATAGTACCCTCCGTTTTGCAGAAAGTAACCCCTGCGCTGTTCTGATCCGTACCTGGGCATAACGATACCGGAAGCCCTCTTTTGCTGAACCGGAAAGAATCCGAAAGGAAGTATCAGAGGCAGCGGGATGTCGGCCACCACCATATAAGCAGGTCCAGACACTATCTTGTCTCCCGGATAGACCTTAGCCTTGTTCAGGGCCATATAAAAGTGAGGGTCTGGCGCATCACAAGTCGTGAACTTGCTTTTGTTTATATGGAGCGTTCCATTTTCCTGCCTCTTTGTTTTTAAGCTCTGCAGGTAGCCTCCCTCCTGCTGCGTGGTGACATTGCGTATCACCCCTTTCTGCGATTTGAAATTATATGTAAGCTCCTTCGACTCAAATTCCTCCGACTTATCCTTGTAAACCGGTTTGCCGACCATTTTGCCAGTAGAATCGATTCTTCCTGTTGCGTAGACCGATCCTGTTTCCATGTCAAGGACGATTGAATCTGCAGTCAGTTCCAGGGTGCCGTAGGTTACTTTTGCGCCGTCGACCAGGCTTACTTTTTTCGATTTCAGGTCAGTCTTCATATAGCCTTCAGCACTGTAAACAATGGTCTTATCCACAGCATCCGGTGATATTGTAAGGGCGCTGTCTGATGCAATCGTGTCCTGAGGAAAGATGACCTCCCTGTTGTAAAGAGTATCAGTTTCCGGTAAAGTGTCAGGCCTTAAACCGATGTCTGTTCCGGAAAGAATATCGACCTTTCTGATGGTATCGGTGCCGACAGGCACCTGTCCGAAAAGTGCGGCTGAGAAAACGAGCGGCATGAAAATTGTCACAAATGATCTTTGTGCTTTAAAATGCAAGTTAAATGCTATTTTTGCGTATTGTTTTTGCATACGTGACATGCCAGCGACAAAACTAATTAAATTTCATAAAGCAGTAATGCGGCAATGCACCAAAATAAAAGGGATAAAGGATATTCTTATCTCACTCTTCATCCTGGCCGCAATTACCATGCCACAGAAAGGATGGTCGCAGGCGGCATCATCGAAGAATGACTGGGTTGTTGTTCTGGATGCAGGACATGGAGGCAAGGACCCCGGGGCAGTAGGAACAAAGGCAAAGGAGAAGAACATAAATCTGGCTGTGGCACTTAAAACAGGCAAATATATAAGAGAGAACCTGCCCGATGTCAAGGTAATCTATACGCGTGATGATGACACTTTCATTGGCCTGGCTGAAAGAGCGGATGTCGCCAACCGCAATAAGGCAGACATCTTTATTTCAGTTCACACCAACAGTATACGCGACAAGAATTTCACTGGCGCGGAAACATGGGTTCTCGGACAGAGTATGGATGATGCCAATCTCCAGGTGGCAATGAAGGAGAACGCCGTCATCACTTTTGAGAAAGACTACCAGACCAAATACGAGGGTTATGACCCCAACTCGGTCGAGTCATTTATAATCTTCTCACTCATGCAGAACACCTATCTGAAACAAAGCACGGAATTTGCATCCATGATTCAGGATCAGTTCAGGGCCAGGGCGGGAAGAAAAGACCGCGGCGTCAAACAGGCTGGCTTTGTCGTTCTATGGAGAACCACAATGCCCTCCGTGCTCGTGGAAGTCGGTTTCATTTCCAACGCCGAGGAGGAAAAATATCTGTTGACAGATGCCGGGCAGGATTATCTTGCCTCAGCCATCTTCAGGGCATTCAGGGATTACAAACAAACTATCGACAGCAGGTCGGGACTGAAGCCAAACAATAATACCGCACAAAGTGAATCCGTTCCGCCGGTAAAAGAAGACAGCGCTGTCAAGCCTCCTGTCGAAGTGATAAAGGAGGAGGTCGCTATTCCGGCACCCTTACCGCCCCTTATGACGGAGACCAAGCCTAATGAGGCAAAAGACGATATAACGTTTATGGTTCAGATCACGGCATTACCGATGAGCAAGCCTGCCAGCCAGAGTCAGTTCAGCGGCATTGATACTGTCACAAGGATAGATGACGGCGAGCGAACCAGGTACGCGGCAGGAGTGTTCAGCATTTATGATGACGCCGTGAAATACAGAAGGACTCTTACGCTCAGGTTTCCTGATGCGTTCGTGATAGCTGTACGAAATAATAAAATCATCCCCCTTAACGATGCTATCGAAGCAAAGAAAACAAAACAGTAATATTATGAAGAAAATCTCTCATGAAGTCAAAGTCGGAGCCGTGGCTCTCATAACAGTAATTGCATTTATTTTACTTTTCAGTTTTCTTAAGGGCAGTGAGCTCTTCACAAGCACAGACACCTATCATATTATATATAGCAACATAGCAGGCCTCACAGAATCGAACCCGGTAGAAATAAACGGCTACCAGGCTGGCGTGGTCCAGGGCATTAAGCTCATCAACGACGGAAGCGGGAAACTCGATGTTTCAATTTCTGTCGACAGGAATTTCAAAATCCCTCGCGGAACACAGGCAGAGATCACAACGGCGACCCTCATTGCCGGGATGAAAATAGTGCTCCGGATGGGTGAAAGCAAGGAGATGGTTCATAACCATGACACACTGCAGGGCTACGTGGCTACCAGCATAATTGACAGGCTGAGTCAGACTCTTGACCCTCTTCAGGGCAACATCACTGACATGGTGATAAAGCTCGATTCTGTAATCTCTGCCATTAACAGCGTGTTCACTCCACAGATGACATCTGATCTGAAATCAGCCGTGAGCAATATAAACGGTATTACAGCCAACCTCAGGGAGGTCTCCGAAAAAGAAAAGGAAGAACTCATGTCTTCCATAGAGGACATTAACAAGTTCACCTCCATGCTTTCAGCCAACAGTTCATCCATTGATACTTCACTTAAAAACCTGGCTGCCATCTCAGATACAATTGCTTCTGCTGATCTCCCCTCTATGCTGACCTCGCTTAAAAAATCACTTACCAATATGAGCAGCCTTGTGGAGGGCATGAATAAGGGTGAGGGTACTGCCGGAAAACTTATGACCAATGACAGCCTTTACACGAATCTGAACAACACTCTTTACAGTCTCGACAAACTTCTGCAGGATATGCAGGCAAATCCTAAAAGATACGTCCACTTCTCCCTTTTTGGCAAAAAGGACAAATAAATTGTACCAATAATGCTAAACAGAACGTAATCATGTCTTTGCAGATGGTTTATTTTATATTCCGGCTCCCGGGGAGATAAGGATAAAAACATCTTCTGTTTTATAAAGTGTTGTGGTACATGACATTCCTCATATATAGCTGATAATCAGGTTTTTATTTTTTTTATTTTTTTTTAAAAGTATAAGGACCTGATGCTCATCACAGTATAAAAAAAATGGAAAAGTCAAGCAAAAAAAATTTTTTTTTTTACCTTTTTTTTTACAAATATTGTCGTGGGTTTCGGCACCTGAAAAAAGTACTGGAATTTTTGTAATTTTGATCTGAATGAACAAGTCACATGATGTGGTATGGAATAACTGTCTGGAGATAATCCGTGACATTATTCCGTCAGCCAGTTTTAAGACATGGTTCGAGCCGATCGTTCCTCTCAGGCTCGAAAAAAATATTCTGACAATCCAGGTTCCCAGTCCTTTTTTTTACGAATATCTTGAAGAGCAATATATAGATATCCTGCGCAAGACACTGAGACGCGAGATAGGTAATGACGCGAAGCTTGAGTACACGATCATCATGGAGAACTCGGGCTACACCAACGGCAAGCCTTACACTGTCAAGTATCCTTCGAGGAACAAAAGTGACCTGAACAATAAGCCGATGCAGGTCCCCTTCGAAGTCACCCAGCCTGCAATAAGGAATCCTTTCATCATCCCCGGCATCAAAAAACTTCATTTTGATCCGAGGCTCAATCCTGATTATTCTTTCACGAACTTCATTGAAGGAGAGTGCAACCGGCTCGCACGCTCAGCCGGACTGGCTGTCGGAAACAACCCGGGAGGAACAGCCTTTAACCCCCTGATGATCTACGGTGACTCAGGCCTCGGCAAGACACACCTCGTTCAGGCAATAGGCATACTTGTCAAGGAGAAATATCCCGACAAGACCGTTCTGTACGTCAATGCCAATAAGTTCCAGACACAGTTTGTCGAATCGATCAGGAACAACAACAAGAATGATTTCCTCCATTTCTACCAGATGATTGACGTCCTGATCATTGATGACGTCCATGAGTTTGCAGGAAAGGAGAAGACCCAGGATACTTTCTTCCACATCTTTAACCATCTCCATCAGTCCGGCAAACAACTTATACTCACATGCGATAAACCGCCGGTTGAATTGCAGGGTATGGAACAGCGGCTGCTTTCGCGTTTCAAGTGGGGATTGCTGGCTGATCTGCAGAAGCCTGACTATGAGACGAGGCTTGCCATCCTGAGGAAAAAGGCTTACAATGACGGTATTGAATTGCCGGATGAGATATTCGAGTTCCTTGCTGAAAACATATCGTCAAATATCAGGGAGCTGGAGTCTGGCCTTATTTCGCTTTATGCACAGTCAACTCTCAACCGAAAGGAAGTTACGCTCGAGCTTGCACGCCAGATGGTTGACAGGCTTGTGAATACCCAGCGCAGGGAGATTACCATTGACTACATCCAGAAGGTTGTATGTGATTACTATAAGATCGCCGTAGATCAGATGCAGGGCAAGACCCGCAAAAGAGAAATAGTCCAGGCAAGGCAGGTGTCGATGTATTTCTCAAAGAACCTGACAAAGGCATCACTGGCAAGCATCGGTTCATTCATAGGAGGCAAGGATCATGCAACAGTACTGCATGCGTGCAAGACCGTTAACAATCTTATCGACACTGACCGCCACTTCAGGAACCAGATCATTGAGATAGAAAAGAAACTTAAAGTATGAAAGCTGACAGGGACTTTCTGAAAGAAGAGTTTTTTAAGAAATACGGGGACAGGGCTACAGACCCTGTTCTTTTTTATTCACCCGGTCGCGTTAATCTCATCGGGGAGCATACAGACTACAACGGAGGATATGTCTTCCCCTGCGCACTCGATTTCGGCACCTCGCTCATGGCAAGGAAAACTGGGAGGCAGGAAATAAAACTTGCAAGCCTCAACTTCACAGGGGATGTAATCGTTCCCGTCTCTGATTCGTACACTTCCATTCCTGCGAGCTGGACCAACTACCCTGCGGGTGTAATAAATGAGTTTGCCCGGAAAGGCATTGCTGCACCCGGTATGGAATTACTGTTCTGCGGTGACATCCCTAACGGCGCGGGATTATCATCGTCGGCATCAATAGAGATGGTCACCGCTGTTGCCATGAATGATTTCACCGGTTCCGGCCTTCCAATGATCGAGATGGTTAAGATGGGACAGAAGGCTGAGAATAATTTTGTCGGCATGAACTGCGGCATCATGGACCAGTTTGCTGTCGGTTTCGGGAAGAAAGATCATGCCATCAACCTCAACTGTGACACTCTTGAATACAAATTCGCGCCCGTCAACCTCGGCGACAGGCGCCTCATAATCACAAACACTAACAAGCGCAGGGGGCTGACAGACTCTAAATACAATGAACGGCGCTCGGAATGCGAGAAGGCTGTTGAACTTGTATCCCGGCATCATATGATCCGCAACCTGAGTGGTCTGACTGTCAGTGATCTCTGGATGCTCGAAAAATATATAGATGATGAGGTTATAAGAAGAAGGGCGAAGCATGTCATTACCGAGAACGGAAGGACCATTGAAGCCATAAAGGCACTTGAAGATAATGATATTGACAGGTTCGGTCACCTGATGAATGAATCTCATGATTCGCTGTGCACCGACTACGAAGTGACAGGCACGGAGCTTGATACCCTGGTTTATGAAGGCCGCAAACTCCCGGGGGTGACGGGCACGCGTATGACCGGTGCCGGTTTTGGCGGCTGCACAGTTTCAATTGTCGAAAACAAATATGCTGATGACTTCATGAGGGTCCTTGGCGAAGTCTACCAGGAAAAGACAGGGCTGAAAGCAGATTTCTACCTGCCGGGGATTGGTGACGGAGCACGGCGCGTTGACTGAGGTCTGAGGGTCCGGGGGTCTGAGATCTAAGAATCTGATTTTGACCTGACCTTCAGACTTTAGACTTTCAGACATTAGACTATAAATCCCTGACACATCTGAATCCCACCGTGGCGCTCCGGTCATATCCGGGTGATACCAGCAGCTGGATTTGAGTCATATCGAGCGGCTGTGGTCCTCCCTGTAAGTACCACCAGCTTGACTCAGGCTTGAAATAACTTCCTCCCCTGATGATGTTGAAGTAGTATGACCCGTTGAAGTAAACGTCTCCCGTCATCTGCCATATATTGCCCACCAGGTCAGCCACCCCGTAAGGACTCTCCCCTTTCGGGAAAGCGTCAACGGGTGTAGGTCTTCCGAATGCGTTATTGCATTTTGTGGCGTGGAATTCATTACCCCAGGGCCACAGCCTGTTGTCAGTTCCCTGCGCAGCGAGCTGCCACTCCGCTTCCGTGGGCAGCCGCTTGCCGGCCCACCGGGCATAAGCCCGGGCATCCTCAAGACTGACATAAACCACCGGATAACGCTCCTGCCCTGTCACAGGTATACCATTCTCCCAGTGTTTCAGGTAGTTTGCCGTATCTTGCGGGACATACCTGGCCTCCTTTATAAACCTGAGAAACTCCTCGTTGGTTACGGGGAACTTATCCATGAGGAAACCATTTATTTCATTTATTCTTTCCTCTCCGGCGAATGGGATAATTATGAAATCATCATTCGACTTAAGGCTGAATTTAATGGTTGCGGAGGGGACCAGCACCATGTCCTTAGGTGTTTCTCCAGGAGCGGCAGTCCGCTTAAATTCCGAGACAAGCCAAGGCTTACCGCCTCTGATTGTCACAACTCTTTCGTCAATGAGAAGGCCGTTATTATCCAGTTGTATCACAATCTTGCCTTCTGTCATGTCAAAAAGATCTTCAACAGCAAGCAATGTATCCAGGGGTGAAGAGATGATTACTGGTCTCTTGTCATAACCCGGAGCTCCTTTATAAACTGAAATTGTTCCTTTCTTTTCTGCACTTATGTGGATCCTGTCGCCCCTGATTTCTGATTTAATTACTGAGGGTAAGAGGGCGATGCAGTCGACAGAGCTCTCGCGTCTGGTCCCATCATAGGAATCCTTCCATCCTT
>Ga0208980_10002153_pt1 | contig 11939 bp, 10 predicted proteins | sample WetSurMetagenome_3_FD_187993 | JGI IMG/M metagenome (GOLD analysis project Ga0208980, IMG submission 187993) | Wetland microbial communities from Twitchell Island in the Sacramento Delta, sample from surface sediment Aug2011 Site A1 Bulk (version 2) | ecosystem: Environmental > Aquatic > Marine...
GACGCCGCCCCGCAGCGACGCCCGGTCGGACGGGAGGATCCCGATCACCACCCCCAGGCGAGGCGACACCGACGTCGTGCCGAGCACGCCGTCGTGGTCGAGGCGCACGCCGCCTTCGAGCAGCAGCCGCGGGTGCGCCCGCCAACGGTCCTGCGCGTAGGCGGCGACGTCGGTGCCGGCCACGTGCTGCGACGTCGCCGCCGAGAAGTCCTGCCGCCAGCCCATCGTGCCGTCCGCCCGCCGGACGACGACCGGGTGGCTCGCACTCTCACCCGTGTACGACGCCCGCAGCAGGTCGACGCCGATCTTCACGAGGTGATCACCCGCGGCGCTCGACCGGAAGAGCGTCAGCGACTCCGACCAGTGGAAGGCCCGGGTCGTTCTCTGCTGGCGGTTGAAGTAGCCGCCGCGGTTTCCGTCCACGGTCATCAGCATCGGCGTGTCGCTGTGGGGATCCACGTGCACGTCGTAGAGACTGGCGCTGAAGAACGACGTCAGCACACTGCGGGCGGAGAGCGTCGCCGCGTCGCCCTGGTTCATCGTGACCAGGGACGAGAGTTCCTGGGCGACGAGCCGCGGCTGCGCGCGGCCCGCGCTTTCCAGGGCCAGCACGCGCTGCGCCGTGTCGTCGCCGCCGGCGCCCACCGCGCCGGCAAGCATTGCAAGGACCACGCCGAGCGCCGCTCGCCAGGCTCGCGTGCGGCGCCGTGCCGCCGGCGCGCGGCCTTCGGACGGGGGCGTGATCGATGCCATCGTTCCGATATCGGCGAGCCCGGGGCGAGACTTGAGCAGCCCCGGCAAGCCGCCTACAGCGGCAGTAGCATCGGCCCGATCCCCCCTCGACGCATGACCATGGCCGACCCCGATTCATCCCGCCGTTCGAGGCCGACCCTCTACTGGGAGGATTTCACGGTCGGACAGGTGCGCGAATTCGGCGCCGTGACCTTGCGGCGCGAGGAGATCGTCGACTTTGCGAGCCGCTTCGATCCACAGCCGTTTCACGTCGACGACGACGCGGCCCGCGCGACGCCGTTCGCCGGCCTGATCGCCAGCGGCTGGCACACCTGCGCCGTGGCGATGCGGATGATGTGCGACGAATACCTGCTCGATGCGGCGAGCCTCGGTTCGCCCGGTGTCGACGAGCTGCGCTGGCTCGCGCCGGTGCGTCCGGGCGACACGCTGTGCACGCGGATGACGGTGCTCGCCGCGCGGCCGATGCAGAGCAAGCCGCAGGCCGGCCTGGTCGAGTCGCGCTGGGAAGTGATGAACCAGCGCCGGGAAGTCGTTCTCGACATGCGGGGCTGGGGCATGTTCGCCCGCCGCCCAGGGAGCGCGGCCTCACGATGAGCCGCGCGCGAGCGGCGAGCCGGACGCGCGAACTTCAGGCCGCCACGCCGCTCCCGGGAGCGTAGCCACGCGGGATGGCCGAGAGCAGACGCCTCGTGTAGTCCTGGCGCGGATGCTCCAGGATTTCCGCGACGCCCGCCTGCTCGACGACGTCGCCGTCCTTCATCACGAGCACCTCGTCGGCCATGAAGCGCACGACGGCGAGGTCGTGGCTGATGAAGACGTAGGCCAGGCCGAGTTCGTCCTGCAGGTCCTTCAGCAGGTTGAGCACCTGCGCCTGCACCGATACGTCCAGCGCGCTCACCGCTTCGTCGAGCACCAGCACTTCCGGTTGCAGCGTGAGGCAGCGCGCGATCGCGATGCGCTGGCGTTGCCCGCCGCTGAATTCGTGCGGGTACTTGGCGAGTGCGCCGTCGGCGTCGAGTCCGACGCGAAGCAGGATGGCGCGGGCCCGCGCCGCGCGCTCGGTGCCGTCGCGCCCGATGCCGTGGATCGCCATCGGTTCGACCAGCGTCTGCCCGATCGAGAAGCGCGGGTTGAGCGAGGCGTAAGGGTTCTGGAAGACGATCTGGATGCGCCGGCGCACCGGCTGCCAGTCCTCGCGCGACAGACGCAGCAGGTCCTGGCCGTCGAACAGCACTTCGCCGCCGGCCGGACCGCCGCTGGGTTCGTGCAGGCGCAGCAGCGCCAGGCCCATCGTCGTCTTGCCCGAACCCGACTCGCCGACGACCCCCAGCGTGTGGCCACGCCTGAGCTCGAAGCTGACGCCTTCGCCACTGCGGCCGACCGCCTTGAACTCGCTGCGGCCGAACACGCCGCGGCGCAGCCAGAAGCTCTTCGTCAGTGCACGCGCGGCAATCACCACGGGCGCGCCGGGATCCTTGATCGGCGCGGTCTTCGTCGCCTCGACACCCGCGATGTGGTCGTCGATCACGGCCAGACGCGCACCGCGCTGCTCGAGCGTGGGACGGCAGGCGAGCAACGCCTGCGTGTAGGCGTCCTGCGGCGCCGTGAAGATGCGCGCCACGGGGCCCTGCTCGCGCACCGTGCCCTGGCGCATCACGACGACATGGTCCGCGATCTCGCCGACGACACCGAGGTCGTGGCTGATGAAGAGCATGCTCATGCGGCGCCTGGCCTTGAGTCCCGCCAGCAGCTCGAGGATCTGACGCTGAATCGTCACGTCGAGCGCCGTCGTCGGCTCGTCGGCGATCAGCAGCTTCGGCTCGCAGGCGAGCGCCATCGCGATCATCACGCGCTGCTGCTGGCCGCCCGACAGTTCGTGCGGATAGGCCGCGAGGCGCCTCTTCGGCTCGGGCATGCCGACCTCGGCGAGCAGCGCCTCGGCGCGCCGCAGCGCCTCGCGCCGGCCGAGGCCCAGATGGCGCCGCAGCGGCTCGCACAGCTGGCGGCCGACGCTGAACACCGGGTTCAGCGATGTCATCGGGTCCTGGAACACACACGCGATGTCCCTGCCGCGTAGCGCCTGCAACTGCGGGCGCGTCGCCGTCAGCAGGTCGCGGCCGAGGAATTCGACGCGCCCGCTGCGCTCGGCGTTCTCGGGCAGCAGGTTCAGGATCGCCATCGCCGTCACGCTCTTGCCCGAGCCCGACTCGCCGACCAGCGCGACGGTACCGTTCTCCGGGATCTCGAAGCTCACGCCCTGCTGCGCGCTGCCGACGGCTGGCACGCGCTGCATCTCGCCCCGCTGCATGCCGAGACGAAACGCGACGCGCAGGTCCTCGATCCTGAGCAACACTATTCGAGCCCGCGGAGTTTGGGATCGAGCGCGTCGCGCAACGCGTCGGTGAACAGCGAGAACGCGGTCACGAAAACCGCCATGAACGCCGTCGCGACGGCGAGTTGCCACCAGTGGCCGAGGATCAGCTCGCCCTGCGCCTCGGCGAGCATCGTTCCCCACGACACCTGGTCGACGCCCACGCCGAGCCCGAGGTACGACAGGATCACCTCGGCCTTGATGAAGCTGACGACGTGAATCGACAGTTGCACCAGCGACACGTGGCTGACGTTGGGCAGGATGTGGCGGAACATGCGTGAGAGGGTGCTCGCGCCGATGGCCTCGGCGGCGCGCACGTACTCGCGCACCGAGTGCTTGATGAATTCGGCGCGCACGAGGCGGTAGATCCCGGTCCAGCCGGTGAGGCCGAGGATCAGCACGACGCTTTGCACCCCGCGCCCGGCAACGGCCGCGAAGGCGAAGATCAGCAGGATGCCCGGGATCGACGTGAAGACGTTGTAGACCCACTCGAGCCCATCGCCGACCTTGCCGCCGAAGAAGCCGCTCAACGCCCCGAGCACCGTGCCGATGAAGGTTGCCAGCAACGCCGCGAGCACGCCGACGAAGATCGAGATCTGCGCCCCCTTGACGGCCTTCGCGAGTACGTCGCGGCCGAGGCGATCGGCGCCAAAGGCGAGCGTCTCGCGGCGCGCGACCTCGGTCGTGCGGTACTTCGCGACGCCGGCCCCCCATTCCTCGTAGCGCGGCGCGAGCGGGTCGACGTCGCTCAGGTCCACGTTGGATCGGCGCGGCACGACGGCAGTCGCCGCCGCGGCCTTCGCTGCCCTCTCGACGAAGGCGGGTGGCGCGTCGGGCAGCGCGATCTCCTGCTGCCAGTTCCCGGCCACCAGGCCCAGCGCCGCAAGCAGGATCAGCAGCAGGAACGCGCCGACGACGGCCAGCGACACCATGCCGACACGGTCACTGCGCAAACGCCGCCACGCCGCTCCCCACACACCCCACGGGCGCGTCTGCCTTGCCACGGCGGGTGTCGGCACCAGCACGGCGCTCATCGGTTGCATCCGGCGTTGCAGGGTCGTGGCCTGCGCGCGAGACGGTCGCCCGTCGACGGCTTCATCGCAGCACCACCCGCGGATCGGCGAAGGTGTAGAGCACGTCGGTCAGCAGGTTCACAGCCATCGTGATCACGGCGAGGTAGACCGTCACCGCCTGGATCACGGGATAGTCGCTGCGGTTGACCGCCAGCAGCACCTCGCGGCCAAGGCCGGGGATCGAGAAGAAGGTCTCGATCAGGAACGAGCCGACGAAGATGCCCGGGAGTGCCACTGCGACGTTGGTGAAGATCGGGATCATCGCGTTGCGGAGCACGTGGCGCAGCAGGATCACGGGCTCCGTCATGCCCTTGGCGCGCGCGGTGCGCACGTAGTCCTGCCCGATCTCGTCGAGGAAGAAGCTGCGGTACAGCCGCGTCTGCGGCGCCATGCCGACGAGCACGGCGAGCATCACCGGCAGCGGCGTGTACAGCGTGAGGTTGGTCCACAGGCTGTCGCTCCAGCCCTGCACCGGGAACCAGCCGAGCTGGAAGGCGAAGACGTACTGGCCGACGATCACGTAGACGAGGAACGAGACCGAGAGCGCCAGCGTCGAGACGACCATGATCGTGCGGTCCGTCAGCGAGCCGCGCACGTAGGCCACGGCAAGCGCACCGGGAATGGCGAGCAGCACGTCGAGCACCAGGATCGGCGTCATCACGGTGAGCGTCGCCGGCAGGCGCGTCGCGAACAGCGTCGCGACCGATTCGTTGGTCGCCCAGCTGCGACCCCAGTCGAAGCTCGCGATCTGCTTGAGGAAGATGCCGAGCTGCACCCACAGCGGCTCGTTCAGGCCGAGCTGCTCGCGGATCGAATCGACCTGTTCCGGCGTGGCGTTCAGGCCGCCGAGGATTTCGGCCGGGTCGCCGCCGAAGGTCTTGAAGAGGAAGAACACGAGCAGCACGACGCCCAGGAGCGTCGGGATCGTCTGCCACAGGCGTCGTATCAGATAGGCCGTCAAGCGTTGCGTCTCCAGCCGGGTCTTCTGCCGGCACGAGTCTAGACTGCGCGTGATGAACAAGGAAGTTCGATGCCCCGCCGGCGCAGCTTGATCCAGGCCTCCCTCGGCCTGGCCGGCACCGCGCTGGTCGGTCTGCCGACGCCGCTGCGCGCGACCGCGGCCGCCTCGGCGCCGAAGGTGTTGCGCGGCTCCTTCCGCATCGCCGAGACGGGCTTCGACCCGGCGCAGATCTCGGACCTGTATTCGCGCACCATCGCGGCGGCGATCTTCGACCCGCCGCTGGAGTACGAATTCCTGGCGCGCCCGTATCGCCTGCGCCCGGTCACGCTGAGCGCGATGCCCGAGGTGTCGGCCGACTTCCGCACGTTCACGTTCCGCGTCGAACCGGGCATCTTCTTCACCGACGATCCGGCGTTCGAGGGCCGCAAGCGCGAGCTCGTCGCGCAGGACTACGTCTATGCGCTCAAGCGCCACTACGACCCGCGCTGGAAGAGCAACAACCTGTACCGCCTCGAGAGCGCGAAGCTGCTCGGCCTGAGCGAGCTGCGGCGCGAGGCGATGACGGCGAAGAAGCCCTTCGACTACGACCGCGAGGTCGACGGCCTGCAGGCGCTCGACCGCTTCACCTACCGCATCCGCCTGGCCGACCCGGCGCCGCGCTTCCTGGCGGAGATGGCCGACGTCGCGTGGGCCGCCGTCGCGCGCGAGGTCGTCGAGTTCTACGGCGACCGGATCATGGAGCACCCCGTCGGCACGGGCCCGTTCAGGCTCGCCGAATGGCGCCGCGCGTCACGCATCGTTCTCGAGCGCAACCCCGGCTACCGCGCCGAGACCTATGCCGAGACGCCGCCTGCCGACGACACGATGGCCCGGGAAGCCGCCGCCGCGCACGCCGGTCGCCGGCTGCCGCTCGTGGACCGCGTCGAGATCGCGATCATCGAGGAGAACCAGCCGCGCTGGCTCGCGTTCCTGAACGGCGAGATGGACTTCCTCGACGAAGTGCCCGCCGAGTACGCCGACATGGTGATGCCCAACAACGAGCTCGCGCCCAACCTGCGCAAGCGCGGCATCCGCATGCTGCGCTATGCGCGCGCCGACGTGTCGATGAGCTACTTCAACATGGAGGACCCGGTCGTCGGCGGCTACACGCCGGCGAAGGTGGCGCTGCGGCGCGCGATCAACCTCGCGGTGGACGTCGACAAGGAGATCCGCCTGGTGCGCCGCAACCAGGCCATCCCCGGACAGTCGCATGTCGCGCCCGGCACCTGGGGCTACGACCCGGCGTTCAAGAGCGAGATGAGCGACTTCGACCGCGCGAAGTCCAAGGCGCTGCTCGACCTGCACGGCTATGTCGACCGCGACGGCGACGGCTGGCGCGAGCTGCCCGACGGCGCGCCGCTCGTGCTCGAGTACGCGACGCAGCCCGACCAGGCCTCGCGCAGCCTCGTCGAGCAGTGGAAGAAGAACATGGACGCCATCGGCATCCGCATCGCGTTCAAGCCGGCCAAGTGGCCCGAGAACCTCAAGGCCTCGAGCGCCGGCAAGCTGATGATGTGGGGCGTGGGCTGGACCGCCGGCACGCCCGACGCCCAGGACTTTCTCGTCCTCGCCTACGGACCGAACAAGGGCCAGTCCAACAAGGCGCGCTTCGACCTGCCCGCCTACAACCAGGTGTTCGAGACGCAGAAGGTGCTGCCCGACGGCCCCGAGCGGCGCGCGGCGATCGAGCTGGCCAAGAAGCTCGTCGTCGCCTACATGCCGTTCAAGATCCACGTCCACCGCATCTACACCGACCTCGCCCAGCCCTGGGTCGTCGGCTACCACCGCAACACCTTCCTCGGCCAGGGTCGCGCGTGGCGCTTCATCGACGTCGACACGGCGCGCCTGCCGCCACGGTGAGAGCCGCCACTCCCCGTGGCGGCGCATGCTATGTCGCCCAGCGCCAGCAGTCCCGGCCCGACTTCTTCGCCACGTAGAGGGCGCGGTCGGCGCGTTCCAGGGCATGCGCCATCGGCTCGTCCGGCCGGGTCTGCGACAGCCCGGCACTGACCCGCAGGGCGACGCGCTCGGCGCCGTCGAGTGCCAGCGGCGCGTCGCGAAACGCCTGCAGCAGGCGTTCGGCGGCCAGCGAGGCCGCCTCGCGGTCGGCCACATGCAGGAGCACGAGGAACTCCTCGCCGCCGAAGCGGAATACTGGCTCGTCGACGCGCGCCTGCGCCCTGAGCAGCGCGGCCACGTGCCGCAGCGCCTGGTCGCCCACGGCGTGGCCGTGAACGTCGTTGACGCGCTTGAAGTGATCGACGTCGACCATCATCGCCACGACATGTTCCCCATGGCGTGCGGCAGCGCCCTGGCAACGTTCGAACTCCTCCTCCAGACCATGACGCAGCGGCAGGCCGGTGAGGGCGTCCTGGCGCGCGCTGTGGTCGAGAATCAGCGTTTTCAGTTGCGCCAGTTCCGTCACCAGGGCCGCCTGCGATTCCTCGAACAAGTCGAGCTGGGCCGGACTGCCCTCGCCGATCGCGAGCAATTCGGTACACAGCGCCCGGACCGCATCGTGCATCCGGCGATGGCTGGTCGTCACGCGCGCGGTCGATGCGGCGTCGAGCGCCTCGAAGCTCTGCAGATGCGATTCGAACCAGCCCCCGAAGCGGCAGCGCCGGTGCGAGTCGGACGCGAGGACGTCCTCGCCCGGCGTGGTGCGCAGGACGGCGCAGCGCAAGACGCGACGCGTCCAGTCCAGATGCCACTGGATCGCGGCGTCGAGTTCGGCGACGAAATGTTCGGCCTGTCGCGAGAAGATGGTCATGTGCCGTCGGCAACTGCCGGACCCTGTACACCGTAGTCTGGCATGCGCCACGGATAGAATGCCAGCGCTTCATGCCGAATGAAGCGATTCGCTGGGGGTGCCGCTGCGATCGAGATCAGGCAGCGGCTGAGAGAGTCCCTTTGAACCTGATTGAGGTCATCCTCGCGCAGGGAAGCCAGGCCGTCGAATGGCGCCGCGCCCATGGGGCTGCAGCATGCCGGCCCCTCCCCCCGCGTCGATTCACGGGAGAGGCTGCAGATGGCATCGACGCTTCACGACACCGCGCATGCATCGACGGCGCCGATACCCCAGGCCGACCGCGTGTTCTCCTTCGGCGACCATGCGGCGCTGTGGTTCAGCCTGGGCGTCGGCCTGCTCGTCATGCAGGTCGGCGCCTTCTTGCTGCCCGCGCTCGGCGTGCCGCAGGCGATGCTCGCCGTCGTGCTCGGCTCGGTGCTGGGGGCGGGCTTGCTCGCCTGGGTGGCTGCGATCGGCTGCCGTCACGGGCTGTCGAGTTCGGCGCTGATCGGGCGCAGCCTGGGCCAGCGCTTCGCGATGCTGCCGGTGGGCCTGAACGTGCTGCAGCTGCTGGGCTGGACGGCCTTCGAGCTGGTCGTGATGCGCGACGGCACGGCGGCGATCGCGCGGCAGTGGCTCGGCATGGACGCCGCGTGGCTGCAGCCGCTCGCGACGCTGGCCTGGGGCGCGGCCTTGGTGGCGCTGGCCAGCGGATCGATGGTCGGTCTCGTGCGGCGCTTCGTCAGCCGCTTCGGACTTCCGCTGGTGGTCGCCTCGCTGTGCTGGCTCACCTGGCAGTTCGGGTCGCGCCTGCTCGGGCAGGGCTTGGAGGCCTGGTGGACGCGGCCCGGCGACGGCTCGATGAGCATGCTGGCGGCGCTCGACCTGGTGATCGCGATGCCGGTGTCCTGGCTGCCGCTGGTCGCCGACTATGCGCGCTACGGCCGCTCGAGCACCGGTGCGCTGCGCGGCACATGGCTCGGCTACAGCGTCGCCAACATCTGGTGCTATGCGCTGGGCGTGCTGGTGGTGAGCAGCGCGCCGGCCGGTGCCGATCTGGTGACGACCTTGCTGCTGGCGCAAGGCGGGCTGATCGCGCTCGGCCTGATCCTGGTGGACGAAGTCGACAACGCCTATGGCGACGTGCACTCGGGCGCGGTGTCGCTCAACTACCTGTCGGCTCGCCTGCCGATCCGCACGACCGGCGTGCTGCTGGCCGTCGCGGCGACTGCCTGTGCCCTGGTGCTGCCGATGCACGGCCTCGAGCCCTTCCTGCTGATGCTGAGCTCGATCTTCGTGCCGCTGTTCGGCGTCGTGATCTCGCAGCTCGCCGTCGAGCTTCCGGCCGAGCGCGCGCTGCGCTGGGGGCCGACCCTGGTGTGGCTGCTGGGCGTGGCGTGCTTCCACCTCGGCGCAAGGCTCTGGCCGGATTGGGGCTCGGCGCTGCCCAGCCTCGGGCTCACGCTGCTGCTGGGCAGCCTCCTGCGGCGGGCGGCCCCGCGACGCTGAGACAGGTTCAATCGTCCAGCGGCAATCGAACGGCCGGCCGCGGTGCATGGCCATGCGCCAGCGGGCCATGGCCCTGCCCCAAGCGCATGTCGGCCCCGGCGAGCAGGGCCGACCGCACGTACTCGCGCGCCAGCGCCACGGCTTCGACCAGCGGGTGGCCCAGCGCCAGATGGCAGGCGATCGCCGTCGACAGCGTGCAGCCCGTGCCGTGGGTGTTGCGGCTGGCAATGCGCGCGTCCTCCCAGCGCAGCAGCCGCTGCGGCAGCCAGAGCAGGTCGATCACTTGCGGACCCGGCAGATGGCCGCCTTTGAGCAATACCGCCGGCGCGCCCAGCGCGTGCAAGTCGCGCGCCGCGGCCTCGAGAGCGTCTTCGCTCGCGACGCTGCGGCCCAGCAGCCAGCCGGCTTCGTCGAGGTTCGGCGTGATCAGGCTGGCCAGCGGGAACAGCTCGTGCACCAGAACGGCCATCGTGTCTTCGGCGATCAGGCGGTCGCCGCTCGTGGCCACCATCACCGGGTCGAGCACGACCTGCGCGAAGCCGTGGCGTCGGATCGCCGCGGCGACGACGCGCACGACGGCGGCGTCGTGCAGCATGCCGATCTTGACCGCATCGACGCCGATGTCCTCGACCACGGCGTCGATCTGCTGCGCCAGCAGCTCGGGCGGCAGCGCCTGGATCGCGCGCACGCCGCAGGTGTTCTGCGCCGTGATCGCGGTGATTGCCGTCATGCCGTAGCAGCCGAGGGCCGACGCCGTCTTCAGATCGGCCTGGATGCCGGCGCCGCCACCGCTGTCGGAGCCGGCGATGCTGAGCACGCGGGCATAGCGTGCGCGGGCGGCGATGCAGCCGTCGGGTGCCGTCATGGCAAGACCTCCTGCGCGAGGAGCATCGCCGCGCGCAGCCGGCGCGCCATGTCGGCCGGGTCCGGCGCCGCGCACAAGGCGCTGACCACCGCCAGGCCATCGGCGCCGGCCTGCATCACGGCGGCGGCATTGTCGAGCCCGATGCCGCCGATGGCGACGAGGGGGCGCCGCGTGTGCTCGCGCAGCCTGCGCAGGCCGGCGAGGCCGAGCGCAGGCGCGGCATCGGCCTTCGTGGCGGTCGTGAACACGGGGCTGACGCCGTAGTAGTCCACGGGCGCGCGTTCGGCCGCGGGAAGTTGCGCCACGGATTCGATCGACAGGCCGATCAGGGCGTGCGGAATCCAGCGCCGCACCTCTTCGGCCGCCATGTCGGTCTGGCCGACGTGCACGCCGTCGGCTGCGCACGCGAGCGCAACGTCGAGGCGGTCGTTGATGATGAGCGGCACGCCGCGCGGCGCGAGCCAGGCCTTGAGCGCCCGGGCGCGTTCGACGAAGAGGCGGGTGTCCAGCGACTTCTCGCGCAGCTGGACGCAGGTGGCGCCACCGCGCACGGCGGCCTCGACGACCGCGAGCACGCCGCGCTCGCCGCACAGCGCGCTGTCGGTCACGAGGTGCAGGCGCAGTCGTTCCAGCGGCCTGCTCGCGGCGTCGCGCTCAAGCATGCACGACCAGCCTCAGGCGCGCCATGAACCGCGCCTCGTCGAGCAACTGCAGGCCGTCCAGCAATTCGATCTGCAGGCGCCCGACACCGGCACCTGCGGCCTGCGTGCGCTCGACCGCGAGTTCGCCGACCACCCCCAGGCAGGCCATCGCCGCGAGGGTGGCGCGCCAGGCATCGGCCTGCACGGCGGCGAACGCGCCGATCAGCGCGCTGGCCGAGCAGCCGACCCCGGTGACGCGCGTCATCCACGGGTGTCCGTTCGACAGCGTCGCCCAGCGGCCGGAGGCATCGACCACATGGTCGTCGGCGCCGCTGACGCAGACCACGGCGCCCTGGCTGCGCGCCAGGGCCCGGGCAGCGTCCACCGCGTCGTTCGACGATGCCGCGCTGTCGACTCCGCGCGTGCTTGCCGACAGCCCCGCCACGCTCATGATCTCCGACGCATTGCCGCGCACCACCGTGGGCGCGCCGGCCTGCAGCAACTCGGCCAGCGCCGCGTTGCGGTAGGGCGTCGCGCCGGCACCGACCGGATCCAGCACGACGGGCAGACCGCGCGCGCGCGCCGCCTGCAGCGCCAGCACCATCGCGCGAATCCATGCCGGCTCCAGCGTGCCGATGTTGAGCACCAGCGCCTGGGCGATGCCGACCATGTCGCGCACCTCCTCGTGCGCATGCGCCATCACGGGTGATGCGCCGACGGCCAGCAGCGCGTTGGCGTTGAAGTTCATCACGACGAAGTTGGTGATGCTGTGCACGAGCGGCGCGCGCTCGCGCACGGCCTGCAGGTCGGCCCACAGCGCAGCGGAAAGATCGGCAGAACCCATGGCAGCCCCGGTAAGGAGGTCGACTCGTGCAGGAGTGCCACAGCAGGCTGTCGCTTCCCTACGCTGGTACGACCCAGGTCAGGTTCGAAGGGTGT
>Ga0208980_10002154_pt1 | contig 11936 bp, 9 predicted proteins | sample WetSurMetagenome_3_FD_187993 | JGI IMG/M metagenome (GOLD analysis project Ga0208980, IMG submission 187993) | Wetland microbial communities from Twitchell Island in the Sacramento Delta, sample from surface sediment Aug2011 Site A1 Bulk (version 2) | ecosystem: Environmental > Aquatic > Marine...
TCCTTGTCCGGCACGATGCCTTGCGACTGATACAGTTCCTTCAATTCCGCCGCCGGTTTGAAGGTGCCATCTTCCTGCACGGCTTTGGCCCACGGAATGTTCTTCGCGCCGGGAATGTGGCCACCGCGCATCGCGCCTTCCTGCGGATAGTCGGCCATGTGCAGCAATTGACCGCTGTATTCGCCGGGGGAGCGCACGTCGACCAGCGGTTTGTTTTGCTTGATGTGCTCCTGCACCTCGGAACGGAACGCCCGAATTCGGCGGTCATCGCGCGCCGGTGCTCGATAGCTCGTCTTGGGGTAAGACGGCACGACCTTGCTGAGTTCGCGCGCTTCGTCGATCCACTTCTTGCGTCCGCCGTTCATGATGCGCGTATCCTTGAAGCCGAACAATTTGAAGACCCACAACGCATAACACGCCCACCAATTATTCTTATCACCATAGAAGACCACGGTGGTATCAGCGCTGATGCCCTTGGCCTGCAGGAGCGCCGCGAACTGATCGGCGTTGAGATAGTCGCGCACCAGCGGATCGTTCAGATCGGTGTGCCAGTCGATCTTCACCGCGTTCGGCACGTGGCCGATGTCGTACAACAGCACGTCTTCGTCCGTTTCGACAATGCGCACTTTTGGATCGTCGAGGTGCTGTGCCACCCAGGCAGTGGAAACTAGAGCTTCAGGATGAACGTAGTCAGTCATATCATATCCTCTGCAAATTACATATTACTCGGTCAATCCCATCTTCGCCGCGAACGATGCCTCCAACCGGGCACGCACATTATCCATCGGGATGCGATCGAGCACGGGCTTGAAGAACCCGTTAACGATCAGTTGTTCGGCAATCTTATCAGGAATGCCGCGCGCCATCAGGTAGAAGATCTCTTCCTTATCGACCTGGCTGATCGCCGCGCCGTGCGTGCAGCGCACATCGTCGGCTTCGATCTCCAGACCGGGAATCGAGTCGGCGCGCGCCGAGTTGCTGAGCGAGAGGTTGCGGCTGGCTTGATAGGCATCCGTGCGCTGCGCGCCGGGATACACATGGATGTTGCCCTGCCACACCGATCGGGCTTCGTCCTTCAACGCGCCTTTATACAGCAGATCACTCGTCGTGTGCGGCACCAGATGATTCTGCTCAGTGTCGTAATCGAGATGCTGTTTGCCGTCGACGAAGTATGCGCCCGACATCAAAGCCGCTGAGCCTGGACCCGCGAGATTGGCATCCATAAACGATTTAGTCAATTTCGTGCCGAGACCCGCGACGATCCAATGCAGCGTGCTGTTGCGCATGACCTTGGCGCGCTCGTGTGTGAAGTTGTAGACATTGCGGCCCAAATCCTGCCAATTCACGTAGTCGAGCTGCGCATCGTCGCCGACGATGATCTCGACCGCGCCATTGCTGAACGCTTGCCGATCGTCCGTGTGCGATTGATATTCGTCGATGACCACGGCACGCGCACCCGCTTCCAGCACGATGAGCGTGTGCGGGAACGACGAATGACGCTGCTTCAGCCACGTCGCCGCGCGCAACGGCAGCGGTACTTCCACACCCCGGGGCACATACACGAACGTGCCACCCTGCCAGAATGATCCATGCAGCGCCGCGAAGTAACCGTCGTTGGGTTTCACGATCTGCGTCATGAAGATCGGCTCGAGCAGATCACCGTGCTTCTTGAGGGCTGTCTCCATATCGGTGAAGATCACGCCCTTGCGCTTCAACGCCGCATCCAACGTCGCTGCGACGATCTCTCCATCCGCCGACACGATCGCGCCCGACGCACCTTTGCCAGACATCGCTTCTTTGATCGAGCGGGGCGCACCTTTGAGGGCCGCTTCGCCGTCGGCCTTGGGCATAAGCGCTTCGACTTCGTCGAGTTTCAAGCCGCCGATGTCGGTGCGCCGCCACGCTTCGTCGTTGCGTGTGGGCAGCGACGTATCAAGCAACACGTGGAACGCATCACGCCGTCGATCGCGCATCCATTCCGGCTCGAACGAACGCGAGGCCAACAATGCCTCGAATACCTCAACGCTGAAGCCGGTCTGCGGGGCCGTAACCTTTACGATCGGGCGTTTGACACCCGCTGGTTTTACGATCTTCTTCGTCGCTTTCTTCGCGCCGATCTTCCTGCTGGGTTTAATCGCCTGCTTCACAGGCTTGGTTTTAACAGGAGCCAAAGTGATTTCTCCGCAATGAAAACTTGTGAAGCATTCTGAGCGGCAGACCGCACACGCCTTTCGTGCGGTCTGTAGTCGAAGAATGCGGATTTGCCAGAATCGCATCCTTCGACTGCGCTACGCTCCGCTCAGGATGCGAGCAGTTTTAGCCAACGGTCCCTTCCATCTGCAACTGGATGAGACGATTCATTTCAACCGCATACTCCATCGGCAGTTCCTTCACCAACGGCTCGATGAAGCCCGACACGACCATGGCACGGGCATCCACTTCGTTGAGGCCGCGACTTTGCAGATAGAACAACTGCTCATCGCCGATCTTGCTGACGGTGGCCTCATGGCCGATGGTCACACGATCGTCGTCGATTTCGATGTACGGATAGGTGTCGGTGCGGCTGGCTTCGTCGAGCAACAGCGCATCGCACTGCACGTGCGACGATGATCCTTCCGCGCCCTTATAGACCTTCAACAGACCGCGATACGAGGCACGCCCGCCGTCCTTGCTGATCGACTTCGACGTAATCTTGCTGCGGGTATGCGGCGCGACATGTACCACCTTACCGCCCGTGTCTTGATGCTGGCCCTTACCCGCGAACGCCATCGAGAGGATTTCGCCGCGCGCGCCCTTGCCCATGAGATAAGTGGACGGATACTTCATCGTGAGCTTGCTGCCGAGGTTGGCATCGGTCCACTCCATGATGCCATCTTCTTCAACCATCGATCGCTGCGTGACGAGGTTATACACATTCGTCGACCAATTTTGGATCGTCGAGTAGCGGCAGCGCGCACCTTTGCGCACCATAATCTCGATCACGCCGGAGTGAAATGAATCACTGGAGTAAGTGGGCGCTGTGCAACCTTCCACGTAATGCACCTGCGCGCCTTCATCCACGATGATCAAGGTTCGCTCGAACTGGCCCATGTTCTCGGAGTTCAAGCGGAAGTAGGCTTGCAGCGGCATTTCAACATGTACGCCCTTCGGCACGTACACAAACGATCCGCCTGACCACACGGCCGTATTGATCGCCGCAAACTTGTTATCGGTATACGGAATCACCGTGCCGAAGTATTCCTTGTAGATGTCGGGATACTGCTTCAGGCCGTCGTCGCTGCTGAGAAAGATGACGCCTTGCTTTTCCAGGTTCTCGCGGATGGAGTGATAGACCATCTCGGATTCGTACTGCGCGCCGACCCCGGCCAAGAACTTGCGCTCCGCTTCGGGAATGCCCAGTTTATCGAAGGTGTTCTTGATCGCGTCCGGCACATCTTCCCAGTTGCCCTGCGTCTTCTCAGATGGACGAACATAGTAATACATGTTCTCCAGGTCTAGTCCGGAAATATCTCCGCCCCAGGTTGGAATCGGGCGCTTGATGGCGTGCTCATAGGCCTTCAAGCGCAGCTTGCGCATCCAATCGGGTTCATTCTTCTGATGTGAAATCTCTTCGACGATCTCACGCGTGAATCCGCGCTTCGAGCGATACACCGACGTATCAGGATCGCTGAAGCCGTACTTATATTCGCCGATCCCCGCGAGTGCTTTATCCATCTCATCACTATTCGCCATGATCATTCTCTCCAGAAACCTGCCGGGTTTTGCGGATTGTAAACCCTCCCCTGGGCCGCAATGCAAAACCCGGCAGGCGTCTAAACATCGATCGGATGGTTGATCCCCGCGCGCGCGCCTCACGTTGCTCTTGCAGTCCAACTGCGCGATCAAACCGGCGGGCCAGCTCCAACCGATCGGTGGTGTGAAAACCCTACGCCATAATCTTATCGCCAAACTGCGCGCGAATCGATTCGTAACCGGTGCGTTCCAACTCCAAGGCCAGTTCGGCGCCGCCCGTCAGCACGACGCGGCCTTCAAACAAAATGCTGATGCGCTGGGGCTTGATGTAGTCGAGCAGACGCTGATAGTGCGTGATGACCAGCGCGCCCATATTGGGGCCGAGCAAGCGATTGACGCCTTCGGCCACGATCTTCAGCGCATCGATGTCGAGGCCGGAGTCGGTCTCGTCCAGCACGGCGATCTGCGGTTCCAGCATCGCCATCTGCAAAATCTCATTGCGTTTCTTCTCGCCGCCGCTGAAGCCTTCGTTGAGATAGCGGCCCGCGAAGGCCGGGTCCATGCCCAGCATCTTCATCTTGGCCATCATCAACTTGCGGAATTCGGGAATGGAGATGCCCTTGGTCCTGCCCGTCGCTTGCGAGGCGACCAGTGGCCCGTGCGCGCCGTCGGGTTCCTGCGCCTTTAGCCGCGCATTGATCGCCGTCCGCAAGAAGTTCGCCACGGTCACACCCGGAATGGACACGGGATATTGAAACGCGAGGAACAATCCCAGCCGCGATCGTTCATCGGGCGAAAGTTCCAGAATGTTCTGGCCTTTCCAGATCACTTCGCCGCCGACTACCTGGTAGCCGGGATGACCCATGATGCTGTAGGCCAGCGTGCTCTTGCCCGATCCGTTGGGCCCCATCAACGCGTGCACCTCGCCCTGCTCGACGGTGAGGTTCACGCCCCTGAGAATTTCTTTGCCTTCCACATTCACCCGCAAGTCGCGGATGTCAAGTACTTCACCCATGAAAAAATGCCTCCGTGAGGTAGATGTTCAACCTTCGTGAGGATTATAACAGCTGGATTTTGGGGTGTCAATATTTATCAAAAGTATCTAATTTATTGCGGGCAAAGAAAAATGGTGGCGGGGGCCGCCGCGAAGCCTTCGATCGATCATGGACGTTGGGCAATGTCCTGCTGATGGGCATCTACGCGGCGATGTTCAGTTTGGATCTTTGGGCGGGGTGAACAGCAGCGCTTCAAACTAATCCGCATCCACAAATCCCTTAACGCGATCACGACCGTGCCGCGACCCAATGATGGTACAGTTTGCCTTCAGATAACGATAGATTGGCGGGGCGTCAGCGAACCGTGGGGAGTAGATTAGTATCTACGCGGCCATGTTCAGTTTCGATTTCTGGGCGGGGTGATCAATCAGCAGATTGTTCGCGGTGCGCACGAATGGATTTGTTACTTGATTGTTTCCACCCTGAAGACTGGATACTGCGCGGCGATCTTCTCAAACTCCACGAGGGGCGCATCTTGGCTGACCGGGATATGTGGTCGCGCGCCGGGCGCACGCTGCAAATAGACTTTCAAGATCGGCGCGCGCTGACTCACCTCAACCTCTTTCAAGAGGACTTGTTCACGGCGACCATGGCGCAGCGTGGCCTGGCCTTCAGCGGCTCGTATGTTTTGCACCCAATTCGCATCCTTGCCCAGCATGGACACCAGATAGCGCTCGCCATTCACGACGGCCATCGCCAGTGGAAAACTGATCACTTTGCCCGACTGTCGCCCAACAACTTCCAAAGTGACCAGGTAATTCGGGAAGAGGCCCCACGAGTGAACGATGGCCCAACCTCGATTGAGAATTTTGGCCAAGGTATGGGGCCGCCCCTCGCGATACAGCCAACGCTTGAAAGTCACGCTTCCTTCCTCTACGGCCTGCCCCACATCGATCGCGCATACAGCCGATAGAACAACGTGCTCAGCAGCGAGCTATCATCACTGCTGAGGTCCCACGCCATCGCGCCGCCCAACTTGTTATCCACGATGTAGTCGGCCTTGAAACCGATCGATTCGGGATCGTCGTAGGTGATGAAGACCTGCTCGGTGGGACTGTACAGCCACGGCACTTTCGCTTCGTCATTCCAGTAGCGGATGAATCCGTTCTTGTCCGTATAGCGCGTGGGTAGATCCCAGTAATCGTAATAGCCGTAAGTGAACGTGCCGGCAGGCGGATTCCCGGTGCTCTGATACAGTCCGTTGTTCTGCGGCGGCACCTCGCCCCAACTGCGCCCATAAAACGGCACGCCCAGCGAGAGTTTCTGCGGCGGCACTCCGGCCGCCAGATAATACTTCACTGCTGCATCGACGTTGCTGGTTTCATCCGGATCATCTTTGGCCTTATAGAGCGGCGCGTTGAAGTTGGTCGCTGTGCTCCACGCGCCGTGAAAATCGTAGGCCATCAAATTCATCCAATCCAGCACATCGCTCAATTCCTTTAATTCAAAATGATCGGCTAACTTGAGGCTGGCAGGCACGGCGGCGGTTAGTAGATAAGTATGACCGTTCTGCTTACCGAGCTCGTCGAGTTGGCGGCGAAACTCCTGCATCAACAGCGTCAGATTGCGCTTATCTTCCGGCCGATAGGTATTGGTTTCCACCCCGCCGCCCATCGGATATTCCCAGTCGATGTCGAAGCCGTCGATCACGTCGGGATACGTGCCGATGTAGAGATCGATGCAAGACTTGACGACCTGCTGGCGCGACTCGTCCGTTAACGCCGCATCCGAAAAGCCATCGGATAACGTCCAGCCGCCGAGCGAGAGTAATATCTTGAAGTGCGGATACACTTGCTTCAAACGGCGAAAGTCGCCGAAGTTGGCATCGTCCACCACCGGATCGACCAACACGCACTTGAGCGTATTGCGATCGATCTTGCCAAAGGCGTAGTTGATGTGTGTGAGCTGCTGCACCGGGACGTTGACGGGGTAATACTTGCGGGCATACACCGCCCACGAAGGATAATAACCGATGATACGATACTGGAAATTGCTGGCAGCCGGCACAGAGAAGATCGTAGGTGTAGGCAACGGCGGGCGCGTAGCCGTTGGGATGGCAGTGGGCGCAGCGGGTTGCGGTGTGGCGGTCACTTCAACGTTGACCTCGACGACCTTCACGACTTCAGTCACGGCGGGTGTTATCGGCGCGGGAGCGGAACAGGCCGCCAGGATCAATAACAATGTAAGGAAGATAGCCCACGAATTACGCATGCTTTACTCTCCTGCTATCAAATCGCAGTAGGGGCGAGGCTTGCCCTCGTCCGTGTCCGGCGCTGCGGACAACCGCAAGGGTCGCCCCTACGACGTCAATCGATCCGTTCCATCCGCTCGACCGGCAGGATGAAGACCGTCGCGCCACCGACATCCACCGGGATCGATCCGAGGAACCGTTCGCGCGCTTCGAGATTGGGCAATAACGGATAGAGATGACGCGTGCGGCGTTTGCAGTGTTTCTTCAGCAGGCCGAGGATCGTGTCAACCTGATCGTCCTGCACGGCGATCATCATCGTCACGTTGCTGGCGCGCAAGAAGCCGCCGCTGGAACCGATGCGCGTGGAGCGAATATTGGCTTCTTCCAACGCCTGCACCAGCGCATCTTCATCTTCATGCTGAATGACTGCCATAATCAGTTTCATCGCTGCACTCTCCCAGTTTGTAATGAGTCAAGCATTCTGAGCGGAAACTCGCGTAATTTGCGAGTTGCAGTCGAAGAATGCGGATTGAACAGGATTATCAACCCAATGGCACGAGCTGCATCCTTCGACTACGTTTCGCGAACAGCATGCGAAACTCCGCTCACGCCGTGTCCGCACAGCGGCGGCGCGCCCGGCGGGATACTTCTGCAAGATATGGTTCACGGCCGCGGCGTAGGCGTGCGTGGCACCTTGGTGCCCAGATCCTCCGCACAATTATTATAACCGCCTTGCGCCGTAAGATTATCGGGCCGGATGATCAACGCCTTGCGAAAGGCGCCCAGCCCGCCCGGCGCACATTGCCCCAACAGCCGATAGGCATACCCCAGCGTCGAATAAGCCTGCACCAGCCGCAGGCACGATTGAGTCTTGGCCGTCACACAGTAATGATCGGCATCGAACGTGTCGTTCATCATTTGCAGCGCCTGCTTGAACGACTCGATCGCTGCTTCGTAATTCGCGCGCTGAAAATAGGTAGCGGCCAGGTGGCTGCGCGGCGACCACGCCTGCGGATCGAGCTGCGTGGCCTTCTCCAAAACTTCCTGTGCGTCGCGGTATTGATCCAGCGCGTAGTGCGTCCAGCCCCATTCGTCCAGCAGCCGCACGTCCGTCGGATCGACCTGCGCGCCCTGCTTGAACGTCGCCAACGCACTGGCCCACAATGATGCATCGCGCGCGGAAGCGATGACGGTATAGGCGCGCCCCAACATCAAATACAGGTAGGCCACATTCGGCGCTCGTGTGATCGCCTGTCGATACGCTTCGGCGGCATCCGTATAGTGCCCCTCATTTTCGAGAACCGCACCCTGGGCGCGCCGCACTTCCGATCGATTGGGATCCAGCCCCAGCGCTTTTTGAATCGAGACATCGGCATTTTCGAGATCGCCGATCTCGGCGTAGATTTCAGCCAGATAGGCTTGGCCTTCGGGGTAATCCGGATCGAGCGTCACGGCTTGCTTGGCGGCTGCCAAAGCTTCCAGCAAAGTCTTGCCCGCTTCCAGGTCACGCCCTTGCAGCGCCAGCTTGCCCGTCTGGAATTTCAGCGCCATGCCTAGCGCGGCTTGTGCCATGGCGCTCTTGGGCGCAGCCTGCACGGCGCGCTCGGCCCACTTCACCCCTTCGGTCGTGCGATCGGTCAGCGCCATGATGCGCGCCAGCGTCGTCAGCACCTCGACGTTTTCCGGTTCGAGCGAAGTCGCTTGAATGTAGGCTTTAGCGGCCGCTTTCAAATTGCCCGTCTGCGCCAGCGACTCCGCCTCGACGATGTAAGACTTGGCCGTGCGGGTGGCGGTGGGCGTGGGCGCTGGCAGGACTTGCTGCCGCAACTCGTTTTGATTGGCGATCAGAATCACGCCGATGCCCACCAGGATCAACAGCAGTAATATGCGGCGCGGCGATGAACGGCGCCGGGAACGATCGTAGTACATTACAACTCCTTGCGCTTGCATCATAGCATGGCGGCATAGTGGCGTCAATTGACGAACCAGGGAAAACTAGACAAGCCTGCTGAAGGCAGATATAATGCCGCCTAGCTGAGTACAGAAACCGGGTTTCTCCATTCATGATGATCGACTGCCCCGTGTGGAGAAACCCGGTTTCTAGTGTGATCGCTTGAGGATGCAATGAACTGTCGTCACTGCGGCGCGCGTCTGACGCCCGATGATTTGGTCTGCGGCAACTGCGGCAACATTGTCGATACCACACCACCGACTCCCACTGTGGCTTCACCCTCTATTCCCCGCACCACCGCCCCCGCCAGGAAGCGCGGCTTGTCGGCGACGACACTGCTCATCCTGGCGTTTGCCTGTAGCTTTCTGGGACTCATCGCCGCAGCGGGCATGGGAGGTGTCTATGCCGGACTGCAAGATCGCACTGCCGACCAGCAGCAGCAGGCCGACAAATTCTATCAAGAGGGCTTGGCCAATCGCGCGGCCGGCAAATTGCCGCTCGCCAAAGCCGACTTCGAATACGTCCTCAAGATCAATCCCAGCTATCCCGGCGCAACTGAGCAACTCCAACAGATCGCCGATCTGCTCACCGTCAAGCCCACGCCTACTGCCTCCGTCGTGCAAGTGAACGTCACCGAACAACTCTATCAGGCGGGTAGCGAGGCATACGATCAGAAAAAGTGGCCGAAGGCCATCGAGATCTTCTCGCAAGTGCGCGCCCTCGATCCGGCTTACGAAAAAGATAAAATCGCGCAGCGGATCTATCAGGCGGCGTTGACCTATGGTCAGCAGCTGCTCAAGGAAGATCGGCTCGAAGAAGCCATCGCCTATCTCGATCAGGCGGCGTATCTGAAGCCGCTGCCCGCCGCGACCGAAGCCGAAGTGCAGTATGCGCGCATGTATATCACCGCGCGCGATTACTGGAACGTGAACTGGGAAAAAGCGATCGAGAGCCTGGGCGAACTTTATAAGATCGGGCCGGGGTATCGTGACACCTTCGCGCGCTACGTGGAAGCCTACATTCAATACGGCAATGAACGCACCCGCGCCGGCGATCCGTGCACCGCGCAGACACAATACGAAGAAGCACTGAAGCTGCGCCCGGCGGCCGATCTGCAGACCAAAGCCGACGCGGCCAAACAAGCTTGTCTCACCGCGCCGCCGTCGATCACGGGTACCAATCAAACGCTGGCCGGATTGTATACAGGCCGCATTGCCTATCCCGTGTTCGACGAAAACGGATCGCGCATCCTGGCGGCCAATGCGGGCGATCAGAAACTCTACACAGCCGCGCTAGGCGATCAGCCAGAGTGGCAGCGCAACGGCGGCAAGTTCGCGCATCGTGTGGGCGGCAGCGGCGCCCACGTTATCGACAATGGCAACAGCGTGGCTGTTGCTCCGGCAGGCGCGGAATTTCCGACGTTCTCGCCGGATGGGTCACGCGTGATTTATTCATTGCAAGGCAAGTTGTACCAGATCAATGCCGACGGGAGTGGATCACCGATCGAGTTGGGGGCGGGTTCCGCACCAACCTGGGGGCCGAACGGCTTACTGGCCTACTCCGGTTGCGACGGCGACGGTTGCGGCATCATGATTCGCAATCCCGACAGCGCCGATGCACCCAAGCGGCTCACGGGCAGCCCGAATGATATTCCCACTTCGTGGTCGCCGGACAGTTTCAACATTTCATACTATTCCAACGTCGGCGGCAGCTACGATCTGTTCTTTGTCAACACAGCCGGCGGCGTGCAGCAAGTTACCAAGAACGCCGGGAACAACGTGGGCGGCGGCTGGGGGCCGGACGGCGCTCATGTCGCCTTCCTCTCCGATCGCGACGGCACCTGGAGTTTATACATCGCTAAATACGACGGCACCGAAGCCACTAAGATCGCCCTTGCCCCACAAGGCGATTGGCAGCGGCAGCGCGTGTCGTGGGTGCCATGACATTGCCAGCCTAGACAAGGATACGCCAATGACCGTCGATAACACCTGGGCCGAGCGCGCGCTGCACCATGCGCGCCACATCGTCACCCGTATCGGACCGCGGGGCGCGGCGACGCCCGAAGAAAAGCAGGCGGCCGATTACACGCAGCGGCAACTGCAGCAGCTGGGGTTACGCGATGTGCGTGTGGAAACTTTCAGTACCATATCGAACGGCTGGCTGCCGATAACGATCATTTTTTCGATCGCGGTGTGGGGTGTCTTCGCGTGCTGGGGTCTCTTCTATCTCATGCAAGCCCTGGCCGCCCAGCCGAATGCCGCCGACACCGGATCATCAACGGCAACACTGCTGAGCTTGCCCGGTGCGCTGGTGGCAGCCGGCTTATGCTGCGCGGCATTGGTGCTGCTCTACCGGGAACTGACGCTGCGCGATCATCCCCTGCGCCGGATGGCGCGCGGCACCAGCCACAACACGATCGGACATCTTGCGCCCGCCGGACCGATCAAGCAGCGCGTGGTCTTGGTCAGCAACCTCGATACTGCCCCTGCCGCGCCGGTGCTCAAAACACCGCGCCGCGCTCGTCTGTTTCGCGTGGTCTTCTACCTGGGGGCAGCCAGCTTGGCGGGATCCGTGGTGTTGTATATGCTGGGCGGGCTGAATCTTTGGGAATGGGCCTTTGTCTTCGCTGGAATCTTTGGCTTGCTGCAGAGCGCCGTCATCATTCAGTCGCTGCGCGCCGATCACGGCGAACTCACGCCGGGCGCCAATAGCAATGCCTCGGGCGTGGGAACGGTGCTGGCTCTGGCAGAACGACTGCGGGGTGCGCCGCTGCAAAACACGGAAGTGTGGGTGGCGTGCTGCGGCAGTCACACGTCGGGCGGCAACGGCCTGCGCGAAGTATTGCGCCAGCACGGCGCTGAACTCAACGCCGCGCGGTTCATCGGCTTCGAGGGCGTGGGCAGAGGCGATCGGCTGATCGTCATCAACCGTGAAGGCTGGCTGCGCCGATCGATTCACCCGGCGGTCCGCGAGCTCATTGCGCGCACGGCGGCCGCCAATCCCGATC
>Ga0208980_10002155_pt1 | contig 11935 bp, 21 predicted proteins | sample WetSurMetagenome_3_FD_187993 | JGI IMG/M metagenome (GOLD analysis project Ga0208980, IMG submission 187993) | Wetland microbial communities from Twitchell Island in the Sacramento Delta, sample from surface sediment Aug2011 Site A1 Bulk (version 2) | ecosystem: Environmental > Aquatic > Marine...
CCTAAAGAGGAGAGCGCATTGGCCGAGGCCGTCCGCCTCGAGCCGACCGAGGCCGAGCCCGCGAGCGAGACCGGGGAAGCTCCTAAACCTGAGGAGAAGAAGGAGGAATCGAGCTAATGGCGCTTCTACGGACCAAGGAGATCAAAGCCCTGTCCGTCGAGGACCGGGCCAAGAGGCTACGCGAGCTCCGCGACGAGCTCATGCACGAGCGCGGAACGGCGGCGATGGGTGGTGCGCCTGCGAACCCTGGGAGGATCAGGGCCATCAGGACCAACATCGCTCGCATATTGACCGTCCAAAGGGAGGAGAAGAAGTAATGGCCGAGATTTGCTCCACGTGTGGACTGCCTAAGGAGCTGTGCATGTGCGAGGAGATCGCACGTGAGCAGCAGACCGTGAAGATCAGCACCGACTCCCGCCGATATGGAAAGGTAGTGACGATCGTCGAGGGCTTCGACCCCAACGACATCGACATCGAGGACCTGGCGCGCAAGCTTAAGACCAAATGCGCCGCGGGCGGGACCGCCAAGGACGGGAAGATCGAGCTCCAGGGAGAGCACAAGAAGAAAGTGCAGAAGGCCCTGGAGGACATGGGCTTCAAGACTGAGGTCAGATGAGGAGCGAATGAGGAAGAGGGATTTCATGCGTCTGGAGTTCATCGGCTTGGAGGTAGAGGTCATCGGTTCCAATCACCCTGGGTACCTAGGAGTATCTGGCATGGTGGTGGACGAGACCAAGAACACCATGACCATCCGCGCCAAGGGCAAGGAGGTCGTGATTCCCAAGCAGAAGAACGCTTTCCAGTTCACATACGGTGGCGAGAGGTTCGAGGTGCAGGGCACCGAGATCCAGCACCGACCCGAGGATAGGATCAAGAAAATCAGGTGATATGATGCAGAACCAGCCCAGAGACATAGGTATCGATGTCAAGGCTCCGGCGGCCGCATGCCAGGACAAGAACTGCCCGTTCCACGGGATCCTGTCCGTTCGCGGCCAGCTCATCGATGGCGTGGTCGTCTCCGACAAGATGACGCACACCGCGGTGGTGGAGCGAAATTTCCTGAAGTATGACACGAAGTACGAGAGGTACGTGAAGAAGACCTCGCGCTACTCCGCGCACTGCCCGCCCTGCCTAGAGATAAAGGCAGGCGATGAGGTGCGCATGATGGAGTGCCGCCCGTTGAGCAAGACGGTGTCCTTCGTGATCGTGGAGAAGAGGTGAACGAGATGAAGGGACTAGCGGGAAAACAGACCCGAGGCATCATGACCGGCACCATGCTGGACGTGATCGACAACAGCGGTGCCAAGACCATATCTGTCATCGCAGTTCCTGGCTACCATGGCGTGAACCGGAGGCAGCCCTCCGCGGCCGTAGGCGACATCATCGTCGCCTCGGTGAAGAAGGGCTCCCCCGAAATGAGGCGCCAGGTGGTCTACGCCGTCATCGTGAGGCAGAGGCGACCGTTCCGCCGGCCCGACGGCACGATGGTGACCTTCGAGGACAACGCCGCGGTCGTCACCACGGAAGAGGGAGAGACCAAAGGTACGGATATCAAGGGACCGGTAGCGAGGGAGGCCGCCGAGAGGTGGCCACGAATCGCAGCGACCGCGTCCATGATCGTGTGAGGTGTGTAAGATGGTAAGCAAGCAAGCGAGGAAGCAGCGTAAGAGGCAGCACAACGCGCCGGAGCATGTCCGCCGCAAGATGGTGGCCTCCCACCTCAGCGAGAACCTGATGAAGCAGTACAAGAGGCGTTCCGCCTTGGTGGTCACGGGCGACACCGTGGTGGTGCTCCGCGGCGACGAGAAGGTCAGGAACGTCGAGGGAAAAGTGACCAAAGTGGACACAAGGACCGGCAAGGTCGTCGTCGAGGGCATAACCATTGCCAAAGCCGATGGCACCCTCAAGGAGAGACCGGTGCACGCGTCCAACCTGGTCATAACCAAATTGAATCTCACCGACCCCTGGCGCAAGGAGAGGCTAGAGGCCGTTAAGGAGGGCTCCGCATGAGCAACGACATGAAGAGATTGACGGCTCCGCGCTCCTGGCCGGTGCCGAGGAAGACCAAGTCCTGGATCGCCAAGCCTTCCCCTGGCCCCCATGGGGTCGAGGGCAGCATGCCCTTGGTGGTCGTGCTCCGCGATATGCTGGGCGTGGCCGACACGGCGAAGGAAGTAAAGCGCATCCTGGGCAACCGCGATGTGCTGGTGGATGGGCGCGTGGTCAGCGACACCGGGTTCCCGGTGGGCCTGATGGACGTGGTGTCCATGCCCAAGGTGGACCTCCACTTCCGCATGATGATCGACCGCAACGGCAAGTTCCGCCTGGTGAAGATCACCGAGGGCAAGCAAGCTTGGAAGCTATGCCGCATCGAGGGCAAGACCATCGTCCCCGGTGGCAAGACCCAGCTCAACCTCCACGATGGACGCAGCGTCCTCGTGGGCAAGGACAGCTACAAGGTGGGCGATGTGGTGAAGCTCGAGGTCCCGTCCCAGAAGATCCTGGAGACGTATAAGCTGGCCAAAGGTTCCTATGCCATCATCACCAGCGGCTCCAACGTGGGCGAGCTGGAGGTCATCGAGGAATATATCATCCAGAGGACGGTGGCCCCCAACCTGGTCAAGTTCAGGGACGGGAAGCTGACCGTCAAGGACAACGTTTTCGTGGTCGGGTCCAAGGGGCCTGAGGTCGAGCTGCCGGAGGCGAGCATAGTATGAGCGACGTCATGAGGCAGCCGAACGTGCAGAAGGTCGTCGTAAATATCGGCGTCGGCGACGCGGGCGAGCGCCTGGATAAGGCGCAGAAGGTCCTGCAGATGGTGACCAAGCACAAGCCCAAAATCACCCATGCCAAGGTCACCAACCGCGATTTGGGCCTCCGCATAGGCATGGCCATAGGATGCAAGGTTACCCTGAGAGGGGACGAGGCCGAGACCTTCCTGCGCAAGGCCCTGGCGACCAGGGAGCAGAGAGTGGCCTGGTACTCCTTCGATAAAGAAGGAAACCTGTCCTTCGGGGTACCGGACTACACGGACTTCGAGGGCATGAGGTACGACCCCGAGATCGGGATTTTCGGGATGGACGTCAGCGTGGTCATCCAAAGGCCGGGATACAGGATCTCACAGCGCCGCATCATGAAGCGGAAGCTGCCCAAGGAGCACCGCATGACGCGGCAAGAGGCAATCGAGTTCATGAGAACCAAATTCAACGCAGAGGTGGTCGAGTGAAGCCAAAGAAGCAGTTCGGCAGGTCAGTGGGCTGCACCCGCTGCGGTCGGAAGAGGGGGCTCGTGAGGAGGTACGGCATGCACCTGTGCCGCCAGTGCTTCCGCGAGATCGCGCCGCAGATAGGGTTCAAGAAGTACTCGTGAGGTGAAAAAGATGCAAAACGACCCCTTAAACGACGCGATGTCCATGATCAAGAACGCCGCCGTGGTGGGAAAGAGCGAGTGCACCATCAAGCCCTCCTCCAAGCTCATCGGGCGCGTGCTCAAGGTAATGCAGGAGTCCGGCTACATCGACCAGTTCGAGTTCGTAGAGGACGGTAAGGCGGGCAAGTTCAAAGTGATGCTGGAAGGCAGGATCAACAACTGCGGCGTCATCAAGCCCCGCTATGCAGTGAAGAAGACCGACCTGGAAAAGTGGGAGTCGAGGTACCTGCCGGCGCAGGACTTCGGAGTGTTGATCCTCACTACCACCGCTGGTGTCATCTCGCACACCAAGGCCAAGGAGCTGGGAGTGGGCGGCAAGCTGCTCGCCTACGTCTACTGAGGGATGAAACATGACCATCAGTGGAACAATTGAGGAGAAGGTGACCATACCCAAGGGGGTAAAGGTCGTCATCAAGGGAGCCGAGGTCAACGTGTCCGGGAAGGCCGGCCAGCTGAAGCGGACCTTGGAAAGCCCCCGAGTGAAGATCAGGACCGAGGAGGATCATGTAATCGTAAGCTGCGAGTATCCCCGGGTCAAGGAGAAAGCCTTGGTGGGGACGTTCGCCTCGCACATCCAGAACATGATCGACGGAGTACAGGGCGGATTCGAGTACCACATGAAGGTGGTCTACTCGCACTTCCCCATGAAGCCCACGGTGAAGGGAGAGAAGTTCGTCATCGAGAACTTCCTCGGCGAGAAGTCGCCCCGATATGCAAACATCATCGGCCACACCAAGGTCTCAGTGAAGGGCGCGGACGTGGTCGTCTCCGGGGTGGACCTCGAAGACACCGCACAGACGGCGGCGAACATCGAGCGCGCCTGCCGCATCAAGGGATACGACCCGCGCGTCTTCCAGGACGGCATATACATCACCGAGAAGGCCAGGAAGGTGAAGGCATGAGCCCGGCGAAGAAGCAGATCAAGGAGATCTCCGACCTCCCTTACTACAAAGAGGAATATGGCGCCCAGCTCGAGGGTATGGGCATCCACAACCTCGAGGAACTGCTGGACGCATTGAACGACGAGAAGCAGTACAAGGTCATCGTCGACGAGCTCAAGGGAGTGGGCGAGAAGAAGGCCGATCACTGGATCGAGCTCATCGAGGAGTCCCTAGCGGAAGGAGCGGAGAGCATGGCCGCCCCTGAGCCAGAGGCCAAGGCGGTGGAGAAGGAGGAACCGAAGGCCGAAGTGATCGAGGAGCAGATCTCCGACATAATCGTCGAGAAGGGCGAGTACGTGGCGGAGAGGAAGCCTGAGCTCACCCCGGAGAAGAAAGAGGCGCTGGCCAAGCGCGAGGAGATCGCGTCCCGCCGCCCGCACTTCAAGAGGGGCGAGTGGTTCCGCTTCAAGAGGCTGGGGGTGTCCTGGCACAAGCCGCGAGGCATTCACAACAAGATGCGCCGCCACTATGGCTACCGGCCACCGATCGTCTCCATCGGGTACCGCGGGCCCAAGGAGGTGCGCGGCTACCATTCGTCCGGCTTCCAGGAGGTAATGGTGCATAACCCCTCCCAGCTGGAGAAGGTCGACGCCAAGACCCAGGCGGTGCGCGTGGGCGGCGGCGTGGGCTACAAGAAGAGGCTCGCCATCGAGAAGCGCGCTGACGAGCTGGGCATCCGAGTTCTCAACAGGACGGGATAAATCATGGATCTGAAGAACCAGAAGAGAATGGCATCCGAGATCCTCAAGTGCGGCGAGTCACGGGTCTGGATCGACCCGAACCGCATCGAGGACGCTGCGGACGCCATCACTCGCGCGGACATCAGGACCGCGATCGAGTCCGGGACCATACGCGCTCTCCCTAAGCAGGGCATATCCCGTGGCAGGACCAGATATAGACTGGAACAGCGGCGCAAGGGGAGAAGGCGCGGACCGGGGAGCAGGAAGGGAACGTCCGGGGCCAGAACGCCGACCAAGGCGGACTGGATCCAGACCATCCGCCCCATCAGGCAGGAGCTCAAGAAGCTGCGGGACGAAGGCAAGATCACCCGCACCGTCTACCGCGAGTTCTACATGAGGGCCAAGGGCGGTCAGTTCAAGAGCAGGAAGAACATGATCTCGCACCTGCAGATGGCAGGCCACCTCAAGGAGGGGAACTGATGGCCAACGGACCTAGATACAAGGTACCTTTCCGGCGCCGACGCGAGGGCCGGACGGACTATAGGCAGAGGAGGGCGCTTTTGCGCGCCCGCCTGCCCCGCGCCGTGGTCAGGACCACCCTCAGGCACACCAGCGTGCAGCTGGTACAATACGACGCCAAGGGCGACCAGATCGTGGCCGCGGCCCATTCCCGAGAGCTACTGGACCTGGGATGGAAGGCCTCGACGGGAAATCTGCCCGCGGCCTACCTCACCGGATACCTGGCGGGGATGAGGGCCAAGAAGAAGGGGGTGGAGGAGGCGGTCCTGGACATCGGCCTGAAGGAGCCGATCAAGGGCGCCGCGTGCTTCGCCACTCTCAAAGGCTTGCTGGACGCGGGTATCGAGATACCCCACTCCGAGGAGATCCTGCCCGGCGAGGACAGGCTGAAGGGCAAGCACATCAACGCTGACATGGAAAAGATGATTGAAGAGGTCAAGAACCGGATGGAGGTGGACTGAGATGGATTGGACCCCGAAGACAAGGCTGGGCAAGATGGTCATGAGCGGTGAGATCACCACCATGAGCCAGGCCCTGGCCACCAAGCTCCCCCTGAGGGAGCCGGAGATCGTGGACGTCCTCTTGCCGGACCTGAAGGACGAGGTCATCGACGTTAACATCGTGCAGAGGATGACCGACTCAGGCCGCAGGGTGAAGTTCCGTATCACAGTAGCCGTCGGCAATGGCGACGGCTTCGTTGGCATCGGACGCGCCAAGGGGAAGGAGGTCGGTCCCTCCATAAGGAAGGCGATCGACAATGCCAAGCTGAACGTCATCGAGATCAAGCGCGGCTGCGGTTCCTGGGAATGCGGTTGCGGCACCCCGCACTCGCTCGCCCTGACCGTGATCGGCAAATCGGGCAGCGTAGAGGTGCACCTGAAGCCGGCGCCGAGAGGCATCGGGCTGGCGACAGGGGACGTGGCCAAGAGCATCCTGCAGCTCGCAGGCGTCAAGGACACCTGGGGCTTCGTGAAGGGGCACACCAAGACCACCGTCAACTACGCCATCGCCACCTTCGAGGCATTGAAGGAGACGGCGCAGGTCCGCGTGACCGATGACCAGGCCAGGCGCCTGAAGATCGTGTCCGGGCCGGTCAACGTGCACGTCGCCTCAGCCCTGGAGACCGCCAAGGCGGCCGAGGCTGCCCCGCAGAAGGAGGCCTGAGCATGGCGTACGCAGTCGTGCGCGTCCGTGGCCACTCCAAGATAAAATCGGACATCGAGGAGACCATGGGGCTCATGCATCTCACCCGCCCGAACCACTGCGTCGTGGTACCGGAGAACGACACCGTGCGCGGAATGCTCTACAAGACCAAGGACTATGTCACCTGGGGCGAGGTGGACGAGACCACCCTGGCCAAGATGATCAAGTTCCGTGGCCGCCTGGATGGCGACGCGCCCATCGACGACGAGGTCGTGAAGTCAAAGTCCAAGTATACCAGCATCATCGCCTTGGCCCGTGCCGTAAAGAAGGACGAGGTGACGTACACCGGACTTGAGGGATTCAAGCCCATCTTCCGGCTCAGCCCGCCCCGCAAGGGGTTCGAAGGCAACAAGCGCTCCTATCAGAACGGCGGTGCCCTTGGCTATCGTGGCAAGGACATAAACGCGCTCATCGAACGAATGTTATAATAGCAAAGATACAGTTGGGGACTCGACATGCCAAGCAGGACTAGGAAGTTCAGGGGGACGCGCACACATGGCCGGGGCAAGAAAGCCGGTCGTGGCGCAGGTCTCCATGGCGGCACCGGCAACGCCGGTCTACACAAGCACAAGGTCATGATGATGCTCAAGTACGACCCGGAACACTTCGGGAGGCATGGCTTCAAGCGGCCTCAGGAGGTCGTCTCGGCCAAGATCACCATGAACGTCGGGGACGTGCAGGAGAGCATCGACAAGCTGGTCGCCGATGGATATGCGCAAGTGAAGGGTGACAAGACGGTCGTCGACCTCTCCAAGCTAGGGGTGGACAAGCTTCTAGGCTCAGGTAACGTGAGCCAGAAGCTGGAGATCGTCGTTACCGAATCCTCGGCCAAGGCCAAGGAGAAGGTGGAGAGCGCGGGTGGAGCGATCGTAGGCCCGCAGTGAAGAGACTAAGCTGATACCATGGCAGAAGAGAAGAAGAGCCTGCTTTACAAGCTCAAACCTCTCACCGACCGTCTACCTGCGGTCACCAAGCCGGAGGGGCACGTGCACTTCCGGACCAAGATGCTATGGGTCGTGATCATCCTAGTCCTCTACTTCGTGATGACAAACGTTTTCATATATGGCCTGGACCAACAACAGACCATCGATCTTTTCTCTCAATACCGTGCCATCCTCGCGGGGGCGCAAGGCTCTCTGATGCATCTGGGCATAGGTCCGATCGTCACCGCGTCCATCATCATGCAGCTCTTCGTAGGTGCCAAGATCATCAAGCTGGACCTTCAGGACTCGGACGACAAGGCCGTCTACCAAAGCTCGCAGAAGTTCCTCGTGATCATAATGATCCTGGTCGAGGCAGTGCCCCAGGTGTTCGGATACCTGGTGCCTGATGCCAACTTCGTGGCCGATCTAGGCTCTGCCTTGGGGCCCAACTCCTTCATCGATCCGAAGGTGCTTGCGGACATCATAATCATCATCCAGCTGTTCCTGGGCTCCTATCTCGTCTTCCTTATGGACGAGGTCGTCTCCAAGTGGGGCATTGGCTCAGGAATATCGTTGTTCATAGCCGCGGGTGTGGCCCAAGCCATATTCACAGGTACCTTCAACTGGGAGGCCGTCAGCGCCACGCAGCCCATGAGCCTGACCAACCCTCCAGCCGGAACCATACCCAAGACCATCTACCTCATCCACAACATGTCAGCATCGGAGATGGCCAACGGAGGGTATGAACGGATACTGTTGCAGAACCCCAACTCCATGATCGCCCTAGTGGGAACTATCGTCATCTTCCTGTTCGTGGCCTACATGGAGAGCATGAGGATCGAGCTTCCCCTGGCCCATGGAACGGCAAGAGGTGCCAGAGGGCGATACCCGATCAAGCTGCTGTATGCCAGCAACATTCCGGTCATATTGATGGCCGCGCTGCTAGCTAACATCAGCATGTTCTGCTTCCTCTTCTATACCAATCCAACCCTATCGCAGGTGCCGATATTGGGAGGGAACCCGTATCTCGGGTACTATGACCCGACAACGCATGGGACGCAACCGCTGGGCGGCATGGCCTGGTACATCTCAACACCGAACGGTCTAGCGGCCTGGTTGCTGCCCATACTTGATCCTGCGCAATATGCCAGCCTGGCCCAAGGTCATAGCCCATTACAGGTGATGGCCCATGTCCTGGTGTTCTTTGGGATAATGGTAGGGGGCTCTATCCTCTTCGCCAAATTCTGGATCGCCACTACCAACATGGGTCCAGAAGCAGTCGCCAAGCAGATCGAGTCCAGCGGGCTGCAGATCCCTGGTTTCAGGCGGGACCCCCGGGTGCTCAAGCGGGTATTAGAGCGATACATTCCTGTAGTGACTATCATATCCGGTGCTACGGTGGGCGCCTTGGCAGCGGGAGCTGACCTGATAGGTACGGTAGGAAACGCATCGGGAACCGGTGTGCTGCTATCCGTAGGCATCATGATCCAGTTCTACGAGGCCATCAGCCGCGAGCAGATGATGGAGATGCATCCAGTTCTGCGGCAGTTCTTCGGAGGAGAGTAGGCATGGCGACGGGCGGCACGACAGCGGGAGGAGCCAAGGCGCAGTCCTCCAAATCGCTGGCCAACTTCGCCACCCTCTTCTTCGTCATGATAGCAATACTGGTGCTCTTCGACCAGGACATCAGGAGGGCCCTGGGTGAGGCGGTTGGCTTTGTGTTCCAGCCGCTGTTCGGCTTCAACTACCAATATCCGGTGCTCACCTTGGTCATTACCGGCGTGATCATGGCCGCGTTGACCATCATCGTGCGCCACTTCTTCACCGATTACGTGGAGCAGGCCGAGAACCAGAAGATCGTCTCCGCCTTCAACAAGGAGCTGCAAAAGGCGAGGTTGGAGAACAACACCTACAAGACAAAGAAGCTTCAGGAGCTGCAGCCCGAGATCCTTCAGAAGTCAATGAAGGCGAGCTCGACCCAGCTGAAGCTCATGCCGGTGACCTTGATCATCGTCATCCCCATCTTCGCTTGGCTCTCGGTTTTCATGGGGCAGGTGCACTCCCCCATAATCGCCGTCCCCTGGTCATATAACGTGAACCTGACGGCCAACACCATCTTCCCCAACTGGGTGCTGCTATATTCCTTGATCAGCATTCCCTTCGGCCAGGTCCTGGCCAGGTCCCTGCGATACTATGATTTCAGGAAGCGCCTGCGCGAGATCGAGGCGGAAGGTAAGGCATGAGGATCACCATCTCCGGTCCACCTGGTTCTGGAAAGACGACGGTGTGCAAGCTGCTCGCTCAGAGATTGGGCATCGACTATGTCATCTCAGGCAACGTCTTCCGCAGCATGGCCCAAAGAATGCACCTCAGCCTGGCCGAGTTCGGCCGATTGGCCAATGAGGACCCTATGTACGACCGCATGATCGATGAGGACATGGTCAAGACCGCCCGGGAAAAGGAGGACGTGGTCCTGGAGGGACGGCTTGCGGCGCATAACCTCGTCCGCCACGGAATCCCTGCCTTCAAGGTTTATTTGGACGCGCCGCCGAGGGTGAGGGCGGAGCGCATAGTGGAAAGGGAGCATGGCGATGTGGACCTAGCCCTGCGTGAGATGCTGGAGCGAGAGAAGTGCGAGGCACAGCGCTATAATCTTTGGTATGACATAGACCTTAGTGACATGAGCGTCTACGACCTGGTCGTGGACACGTCCACCCTAAGACCGGAGAAGATCGTTGAGCTCATCGTGCATAGGATGGAGGGCGCTCAATGGCGAGGATGATAACCAAGGACCGCGACCCCCTGAGCACGGAGAAGGGCAAGAGACCATCGGAGCGGAGCATGGAAGAGCTTCTTGCCGCTGGGGTGATCAATCTCGATAAACCCATGGGGCCGACATCTCATCAGGTCACCGCCTGGGTCCGGGACATACTGGGAGTGGAGCGCATCGGCCATGGTGGAACGCTAGACCCAAAGGTCAGCGGCGTGCTCCCCATTGCCTTGGGCAAGGCGACCAAGGCCACGGACCTGGTGCTGCGCACCGACAAGGAATATGTCTGCCTTATGACGTTGCATCGCGACGTGGCGGAGGACAAATTGCGCCATGTGCTCGGCAGTTTCGTGGGCGACATCTACCAGGTGCCACCCGTGCGAGCGGCGGTCAAAAGACAACTGCGCGTGCGCAGAGTGCATTCCATAAAGCTCCTGCAGATCAAGGGCAGGGAGGTTCTTTTCCGCGTGGACTGCGACGCGGGCACCTACATACGCACCCTGTGCGTGGACGTGGGAGAGGCTATGGGAGTCGGCGCCCACATGGAGGAGCTGCGACGCACCCGCTCCGGCACTATGAGGGAGCGCGAGAGCGTGCAGCTGCAGGACCTCAAGGATGCGTTCGTCTATTGGAAGGAGGGCGACGGGTCGCACTTGAGAAAGATGGTGGCGCCGATGGAGGTGCTCCTCGAACCGCTGCCCAAGGTGGTGCTGAAGGACAGCGCTGTGGATGCGATATGCCACGGCGCGGACCTGGCGGTGGTGGGCATCGCCAAACATGAGGCGACTATTGCGAAGGGCGATATCGTGGCATTGATGACGCAGAAGGGGGAGGGGGTGGGGCTGGGGATCGCGTTGATGGCCGGTGCGGAGATGGGCAAGGCTAGGGAAGGCATAGCCCTGCGCACCGACCGCGTCTTCATGGAACCTGGCACCTATCCGAGGATGTGGGAGTCCGCGGACGAGCGGAAGCCCGCATGACCTCCGCCAGAATGTTTATTATTTCTTCTAGACCATCCTCCCGGCATGAAGGTCGATAGCCTCGGATTGCTGGCCGCGCTAGTGATCATCGTGCTGGGCGTCATCTTCATCTGGGACGAGAACCTGGCCTTGGACCTGATGGGATTCTTCCTCATAATCTGGGGATTCCTGGCCCTGCTGGGCGCCTTCGGCCTGATGAAGAAGAAGCAGTAGCGATCCGAAACGAGTGAGCGAGAAACGCTTTGGAGAAGGCTCGGCCAATCGGACTTGGGCTGACCGGGCGTTCCCTTTCCATTCAGTCTCTTTGCTCAAGCCTAGAATTCTGCCAGCTTCTTCTGAGAGCTCTTGGCCTTTTCCTTCTTCCCCAAGGACTTCAACGGCTGCGCCTCTATCCCCAGCTCATTGGTTATGTCAGAAGCCAGATCCTCATCGAAGCCGTGGTTGGTATAGACCACCTTGGGATCGCAGCCCTTGACGAAGGAGAGCAGCT
>Ga0208980_10002156_pt1 | contig 11934 bp, 9 predicted proteins | sample WetSurMetagenome_3_FD_187993 | JGI IMG/M metagenome (GOLD analysis project Ga0208980, IMG submission 187993) | Wetland microbial communities from Twitchell Island in the Sacramento Delta, sample from surface sediment Aug2011 Site A1 Bulk (version 2) | ecosystem: Environmental > Aquatic > Marine...
GACATCCTTCTGCATCAATTCAACCCCACGCAGACTGAGCGGCTTGGGTGGCGCCGCCCAGTCGCCTGGCCATTGACCCTGCTCATAAAGCTTGCGGGCGGCGAGCAGCCAGGCGAACAGGCTACCCTGCCCGCAACCGAGGTCGAGGAAGCGGGCTTCCGCCGGGAAAATCCCGCGTTTCAGGACTTCTCGGAAAATACAGTCCGACGACAGCTTGCCGCGCGAATAGTGATACGCGAAACGACCGCTGCCATAAAAGGGGCGGCTGGCGTCGTCGAGCAGTGTGCGCAGGAAATTCGCATTCATCGCAGGGATGACGTTTCTCATTGCAGCGGAAGTGGCTTATGGTCAGGCCCAGGCCCCGAGCTACGGCACCAGCGACCCGGGTATCCAACAGCGGATGCAGAACCAGGAGCAGCGGATCGACCAGGGTGTCTCGAGCGGCGCCCTGACGCCGAAAGAGGCCGGGAAGCTCGAGGCCGAGCAGGCGAAGATCCGGCAGACGGAGCAGCGGATGAAGTCCGACGGCCAGCTCACGCCGAATGAGCGCCAGAAACTCAACAACATGCAGGACCGCTCCAGCCAGCACATCTACAACCAGAAGCACGATGCACAGACGGCCAATGTTGGCCAGGGCGGCGCAGGCGTCAACGTCAATGACCCCAACATCCAGCAGCGCATGCAGAACCAAGAGCGCCGGATCCAGCAGGGCGTCAACAGCGGCCAGCTGACACCCAAGGAAGCCGGAAGGCTCCAAGCGCGGGAAGCGAAGATCAAACAGGACGAAGCGCGGATGAAGTCCGATGGGCAACTGACCGCCAAAGAGCGAAAGAAACTCAACAAGGAGCTCGATAATGCAAGCGATCGCATCTACAAGCAGAAACACGATCGTCAGCATGTGAAAACCAATTAGACCCTACCCCCTCCATCTCCATCCCCCTCCGGGCCTCTCCGCAAGAGAGGCCTTTTTTTTGCGCAATGATGGCTGCATGAAGATGCATCAAAGTGCGGAATTTTCATTCGGAATGTGATACAGACTCGGAGAAGGGCCTATAGCCGTAAATGGCCCTGTGGTGTGAATCTTTGGAGGAAAGTGATGGAAAAGATCCTTGACCTGAGAAGCGATACGGTAACAAAACCCACCCCTGAAATGCGGGAGGCGATGAAAAACGCAATCGTCGGCGACGACATCCTGAGAGACGATCCCACGGTCATCGAACTCGAGGAACTCGCGGCGGGGATTTTCGGAAAAGAGGCGGCGCTCCTGACGATATCCGGGACGATGAGCAACGAGATTGCGGTCATGATCTATACGAAACCCGGCGATGAAATCGTTGTGTTTGCCGATTCCCATCTTTATAATCTGGAAACAGGGGGAATCTCGGCGCTGTCGGGCGCCCAGCCGCGGCCCCTGAAAAGCGATTCGGGAACTTATAATACGGAGGAACTCGGCGAGGCGATCATGCCCCCCGGTGTCCAGAGGGCAAGGACCCGCTTGATCTGCCTGGAGAACACCTTTCATCTGAACAGGGGGCTGGCCGTTGAAAAGAGCCGCTATGCGGAAACCATCGCCATCGCGCGAAAACACCAGCTGCCCATCTTCATGGACGGGGCGAGGATTTTCAACGCGGCCCTGGCGACAAAAACGACTGTGGCCGATCTCGTGAGCTTTTGCGACGCCGTGGATGTTTGTCTCTGCAAGGGCCTGGCGGCTCCCCTGGGCTCCATGCTGGTGGGTTCAAAGGATTTTATCGACGAGGCCAGGCGAATGCGGCAGAGGATCGGAGGCGGCATGAGACAGGCGGGGGTGATCGCCGCCCCCGGCATTCTTGCCCTGACGAAGATGGTCGAGCGACTGCCCGAGGATCACGAGAATGCCGAGAAGATGAGATCGGGGCTCGAAGCGCGGGGTATCCGGGTCGACCGGGGGGGAGTCCTCACCAATATCGTCAATCTCGATGTCAGCCCCGTTGGCTGGAAAGCTTCCCCCTTTGCGGATCGGCTGAATGGCTGCGGGATCAAGGTCAAGGTCTGTACGGAGCATACGCTCCGGATGGTGACCCACAACGATATCCAATCCCGGGATGTCTCATTCATCCTGGATACGATCGGCAACGTGTTCCGGGAGAGGCCAACGGCATAAAACCAATCTAGATTTGTATGGTTGTCTGTTTCAATGCGAAAGACTCAGTGTAGCGAGGGTGATGATCCGGGCTCGGGCGGCCATGTCGATGCCTGATGCGGGCAGGCAATAAAAAAACTTGGAGGAGATAACACAATGGGGCTCATTCTAAAAATCTTCGCAGGAATCGTGGTGGGTATTCTGCTGGGCTTGTTTGCGCCCATGGAGCTGATTAAAGTATTATCCAGTATCGGATTCGTCCTGGGGCAGTACATCCGGTTCGTGATTCCCCTTCTCATTATCGCCTTTGTGGCAAAAGGGGTTGCCGAGTTCGGCAAACAGGCCGGGAAAGCCCTGCTGCTGGGGCTCATCCTGGCCTATGTTTCCACCATCGGCGCCGAACTTCTGGGCTTCTCCGTTGCAACGGCCTTCTTTCCCCATCTCGGTATCGTTCCCGGTTCGGTGGTTTCGGCCATAAAGATCACGCCCTATTTGCGAATCGAGATTCCGGCTGCCATCTCCATCATGGGGGCCCTGGTCTTTGCCATCATCCTGGGCCTGGGGATCACCCGGATCAAGAGCCCGACAATCACGGGCTTCATCCAGGAATTCAACGGCATCATCGCCGATCTGATCCGGCACGGATTGATCCCCGTGTTTCCCTATTTCGTCGCCACCGTCTTCATGGAGATCACGGCCAAGGGACAATTGATCCCCACCATCAAGGCCTTTTTCCTGGTCCTTCTGCTGATCATCCCGACGCAGTTTGTATGGCTTGCCGTTCTCTATACCGCTGCCGGAATCTATACGGGCAAAAACGCATTCTTTGTCTTGAAAACGATGATCCCCGCCTATTTTACGGCGATGGGGACGATGTCGAGCGCGGCGACCCTTCCCGTGGCCCTGGAATGCGCCGGCAAGGTTCCCTTCCTCAAGAAGGAATCGGTCAATTTCTGCATCCCCCTGTTTAACATTGCCCACCTGCCGGGGGCCGCTGCCGCCATCACCATGTCCGCCATGGTCGTGACCATCCTGACGAAGGGGCAGACCCCGTCCCTGGAAGTATTTTTGCCGTTCATCATCCTCCTCGGGTTCATCGAGGTGGCGGCTGTTGGGGTGCCGGGGGGGTCTGTCACGGCTGCGCTGGGCATCCTGGAAAGCGTCCTGGGATTGGACCAGTCGGGCCTGGGGCTCATGGTTGCCCTTTTCATGATCCAGGATTCCTTCGGGACGGCCACCAATGTCGTCGGGGATGCGGCATTGACGATGATCGTCGACAAGGCGATGCACGGCGAGGAAACGAAGGCATCGTAAGATGTATATGCCCGAAAAAAGCCGCCCGCTCGAAACGAGGGGCGGCTTTTCCTTTTTTCCCCCGGCGGGAGGGTGGCTTGACTTTTTGCCGCAGGCTGTTACGATCATTTAAAGATAGGCTTAAGGCGCAGGGCATAAGGCATAAGGTGATGTTGAAAACAAGAAGTTATTCCCTTTTGCCATAAGCCCTGAGCCATTTGCCGTAAGCCATGTACAGGACTTCCTTTCATGAAGATCCGTGTGGAAACCTATGACGGGTACCGGGCGGGGGAGAGGCCCCTGCGGTTTCACATCGGCGCGAAAAAACGCGAGGTCGTGGAGGTAATCGACCGCTGGTTCGGCGAGGACCACGACTACTTCAAGGTGCGCGCCGACGACGGGGGGGACTATGTCCTGCGCTACAATCGCAGCGAGGACGGTTGGGAATTGACTCAGTACCGTGCCGCAGGTGCAGGTCAGGAAAGCGTAAAAGAAGGCCAGGCGGGTGCTCAGGACCTCCTGAACTAGAGAGGAATTCGTGGCGAAGACCGAGGCAAAAAAGGGAAGGCAAGGCTTGGGTACCGTGCATGCAAAGCCGGGCGGTGCGAAAAGCCCTGCCGAAATCGAGGCACGGCTTCGCGCCATGATCGATTCCTTCGACGGCTTCATCTACATCTGCTCCCGGGACTATCGCATCGAGTACATGAACGAGCGGCTCATCGCGCGCACGGGCCGTGACGGCACGGGCGAACTCTGCTACAGGGTTCTCCACGAGCGAGACGAGATCTGCCCGTGGTGCATCAACGAGCGCGTCTTCAAAGGCGAGACCGTGCACTGGGAGATCCAGAGCCCGAAGGACAGGCGCTGGTACTCCATCGTCAACACGCCCATCTTCAACCCCGACGGCACCCTTTCCAAGCAGGCCCTGATCCGGGACATCTCCGATGCCAAGAGGACCGAGGGCGACCTGAATCATGCCCTGGACCGGCTCGAGCACGAGGTGGAGATCCGCACGGCGGAGCTGCAGATAAAGAACCGGCAGCTCATGGAGGAGATCGCCGAGCGAAAACGGGCCGAGGAGGCCCTGGCCGCCTCGGAGGAGCGGTACCGCAGTGTCATCGACAACGTCGGGATCGGCATCTCCCTCATCAGCCCGGACATGGAGATCCTCGCCCTGAACCGCCAGATGCGGACTTGGTACCCCGGTATCGACGCGGCGCAAAGGCCTGTCTGCCACCGGGCCTTCAACGACCCTCCGCGGGAAGAGATCTGCCCCTGGTGCCCGACGGCCATGACCCTGCGGGACGGGCAGGTTCACGAGTCCGTTACCGAGACCCCTTCGGGCGAGGGCGTCCGGAATTTCCGGGTTGTTTCGTCCCCCGTCCTGGACAAGGACGGTCGCGTCACGGCGGCCATCGAGATGGTCGACGACATCACGGAGCACCGCCGGGCCCAGCAGGCCGTTGCCGATTCCGAGGCGCGCTACAGGACGATCTTCGAGACGACGGGCACGGCCACGATGATCGTCGAGGAGGACATGACCATCTCCATGGTGAACGCCGAGTTCGTGAAGGAGTCGGGTTTCTCCAAGGCCGAGATCGAGGGCAAAAGGCGCTGGACCGAGTTCATCCACGAAGACGACCTGGAACAGATGAAGGCCTATCATGTCCAGCGGCGCATCGCCCCGGAATCGGTGCCCCGCAGTTACGAGGTCCGGTTTCGGGACCGCGGAGGCCGGGTCCGTAGCGTCACCATGACGGTCTCCCTCATCCCGGGGACGAGGAAAAGTGTGGCCTCCCTCATGGACATCACGGTGCGCAAGCAGGCCGAGGAGAGGATCAAGGAATCGGAGCGGTTTCTCGCGGACGTGATCAATTTTCTGCCCGATGCCACCTTCGTCATCGACGGGGACGGGAAGGTGATCGCCTGGAACCGGGCCATCGAGGAGATGACGGGAATTCCCGCGTCGGAGATGATCGGCAAGGGAAACTACGAGCATGCCATCCCCTTCTACGGTGAGCGCCGGCCCATCCTCATCGATCTCGCGCTGAAGCCCGACAGGCGTTACGAGGGGACATACGTCTCGACGGAACGCGGGGAAACCGTGCTGATCGGGGAGGCCTACATGCCGGCCCTCAAGGGGGGCGATGTCTACCTCCACGGGACGGCGAGCGTGTTGAGGGACTCGGCGGGGAATGTGATCGGGGCCATTGAGTCGATCCGCGACATCACCGAGAGAAGGCGGATGGAGGAGGCCCTGCGGCGCCGCGAGGAAGACCTGGAAGTCAAATCGCGCAATCTCGAGGAGATGAACACGGCCCTGCGTGTCCTTCTCAAGCACCGGGAGGAGGACAAGAGCGAGCTGGAGGAGAAAATCCTCTCCAACGTGAAAAAGCTCGTTGTGCCCTATGTGGAAAAACTCAGAAAGAGCAGGCTGACGGACGAGCAGGCCTCCTACGTGGAGATCCTCGAAGACCATCTTCAAGACATTTTGTCGCCCTTCCTGCGCAACCTGGGGACGCGGCACCTGAATCTCACGCCCAAGGAGATCCAGGTGGCGAGCCTGATCCGGGAAGGGAAGACGAGCAAGGATATCGCCGAGGTTCTGGGTGTGTCGGCCCGGGCCGTGGACTTTCACCGCGACAACATCCGGATCAAGCTGGGTATCAAGAACAAGAAGGCAAATTTGAGATCCTACCTGCTCTCCTCCTTTTAAGAGCTGCAAGGCTGTAAACACCCCCCTTCAATACAGCGCAATAAAAATAATGTCAGGTATTGCCTGATATTATGCCTGTTTTAATCCGATATTGCCTTTTTCGCCTATTTCGGTTATGGGATTGCTCGGTACAAAGAAGTGCCATGGTTTCCGCAGAGGGTAGAAACGCGAGAGAGACCCTCCATCTTGGATGACCGGTAAGTGCGACGTCGAGGATGACGCGGAAATGCCGGTTTTGTGGAGTCTGAACATGAAACATCAACACCTGGCCTCAGCTCAGGACTTGGAGAAGAGGCTTAGATTTCTCGACGAGTACACACGGATCAGGGACGAAGCAGCCGGGGAAATCGACGGGAATAGCGATGAACGAGAAGGGGAAGAGACGAAGGATTTGAGCCCCAGTTCAGAGTTTTTCCTGGCCAAGTAATGACCATTCCCGCGCAATAGCTTATTTCGACAGGTTCTCGGGGTCTTTGGGGGGGCCCCCTCATCTCATATTTTCTTCCGCCAGGAGAGAGAAAGACCAGGGAGAAAAGAATGACAAGGAGAGAGTAGAGGTGAGGGGGCATCCTCATTCGAGGGTAGAGGGTCAAAGGCAAAAAAGAAGCGTGTAGCGTGTAGCGTGTGATAAGCGACGCGGCGCGTCAGATATTCAATCCATATTGCAGCGCCTTCCGCTGGATTCCCAGCGGGATCTGCGGCTGGATGAGTTCCCCGCCCCTGGCCCGGAATGGCAGATAGACCAGCCGGGCCTCTTTCGTTACAATTTCCATGTCCCCCAATCTGGGCAGCAGGTTCCTCTTGTCTGCGGCGAGGTCGGCCAGGGCCGTCTTGAGGCTTTCGACGCCCTCCTGGGCAGGCAGGGTCACCGGGTGGCATTTGAGAGAGCCCAGGCGCTGCTCGAACTCTCCCTGCCACTGGAAAAGCGTCACCCGGCGAATCAGGGTCAGAAAGAGGGCCGCGTTGACCTTGAAGGCAGGCACCCAGAAATAGAAAGGCGTCTTGGCCATCGAAGGGGTGAGTGCCCGGGGCAGGTTGCAGAAGCGGACGTAATCCGCAAAGGACGCAAGCGAGATTCCCTTCACTCCGACCCGGATGCGCCAGAAGGGCAGGGCGAATTGATCTTCGCCGGTTTTATCCGGGATGACGTAGAAGGGCATCTCCCCGAGACCCTCCGATTCCCGCTTCCATGCACGATCGCAATTCCGGCAGGTCAGCACCAGGGTGTCCCTGTCTCCGTCGAGGTCAACGCCGCAGTCGGGGCAGGTTGCCGCGTAGAATCGTACTTGAAAGTCGGGCTGCTTCGCCGCCGGCGCACGGGCCTCCCACTGGCCGACGGACTCGAAGATCCTGCCCTGCAGGGCGTCGACGATCTGCCCGTCGCGCCGGGCAAGCGGGTAGTACAAAAGGCTTGTCTGCTCGCCGATCCAGGCCCGGTGCAGGGCGGTTTCCGTCCAGGGGGCTATGCCGAGCTGCTTCAGGTTTGCCTCGCAGCCGGCAATGGCTTCCCCGATCGTGAGCGTTGGCGCGAAGAACGTGCCTGCCACAGCCGGCGCGAGGAAACGGAGCCTTGCCAGCTGCGTCTGGATTCCCAGGGACCAGGGGAGCGTTTTTGCGGTGAGGGCGATGTGACTCAAGTCGACGGCGCCCGAATGGATCGAGCCGGCCGTGCAGGTGAAGGCCATGCCCTTCAGGCGCCAGTACGGCACATACAAGGCGTTTTCACCCTGATCGGGCGGGGCGGGGATATAGCACTCCAGCGGGCCACGGCTCCCGAGGCAGAGTTTCACCCGGCACCAGGCACAGGTGAAGATCCGCTCCGTCTCCTCGAGGCAGACGTTGCCTGCGCAGCGGGGGCACTGGAAGTCGATGAGCCAGCGAGGGCTATCCGATCTTGTTTCCACAGTGGTTGCAATACCCCGAGTCGGGCAGGTTATCTGTGCCGCACTGCGTGCACTTCTTCGGCACCGGCGTATCGCCGGCGGGGCTGCCGCAACGGGAGCAGAACTTCGCATGGGGTGTCAGGTTCTTGCCGCACTTCGGGCAGCGGCTGAAGACAACCAGCTGATGCCCGCAGGCCGGGCAGAACGTTGAATCGGCCGTGACGGGTCCCTGGCAGTCAGGGCATTTCATGGCATCGGTCTGGCCGCTCTGCTTCATGGCTTCCGAGTAGAAGGCGGGCATCATGAGTCCCAGGCCCATGCCGATCCCGGCGCCCGCCTCGGTCTTCGTCTCGGCGATCTTCTCCAGGGCCATGGCGGCCTTCACCTTCAGAAGCTTGTTCACGTCGTCGAAGACGGCAAGGCGGCTCTTGTCGTCGATCGCCTTTTGCACATCGGCGGGCGGCGTGATGGAGTTGATATAGAGGGCCTGGAGACCCAGGCCGAAGTGGCTGAAGTCTTCCTGGAGACGCTTCACGAGCCCGTCAGACAGCTCCTCGTAATGGCCGGGGAGCTTGAAGACCGTGTCGATCGTTTCGCCCATGAGGTCGTTGAACCGGGAGACGATGGCCTCGCTCAGGTAGTCCTCGATCTCGGTCGTGCTGAACATGCCCTGCGTGCCGACGAGGCGGTTGATGAGCAGGGCCGGCTGCAGCACCTGGATGCTGTAGACGCCGTGGGCCCGCAGGCGGATGAGGCCCAGCTCGGAGTCCCGGAAGGCGACGGGGTCGCGGGTCCCCCACTTGAGGTTGGGGAACAGCTTCATGTTGACGAAGTAGACCTCCGCCCGCAGGGGGCTCGTCATGCCCCAGGGGAGGCTGAGGACCTTGGTCAGGACGGGGATGTTGAGCGTCGACAGGGTGTGGCGGCCGGGCCCGAAGGCGTCGTAGGCCTTTCCCTGGTAGAAGAAGACAGCCGACTGGCTCTCCCGCACGGTGAGCTGGGCGCCGTACTTGATCTCGCCGGAGCCCTTCTCGGGGAGGCGGTGGACAAGCTCCTGCCCCGTCTCGTCGAACCACTCCAGTACTTCCAGGAAAATGAGATTGTCGGTCCCCATCGTCTGTGTCCCTCCAGGGGTGTATTTTCGCGAAGTCCGCGTCCGGAAATGGATATTATGCAATAAGCATGCATTCTGAAGAGGGGAATTGGGTACAGGGTATTGGGTATAGGGAGGGAAAGAGAACCCTTAACAGCAGACGTAAAATGGGGTATCGTGCCATCGCTATTTCGAAGAAGGAGGTGCGCATGATCAGGCCGGAGAAGACGATCGCGAAGCTCAAGTCGGGCGAGGACGTGAAGATCGTCGCCATCGGAGATTCCCTTACCTACGGCTGGCAGGTCAGCAAGGGATACCTCGACTTTCTGAAGGAGATGCTCAAAAAGCGCTACCCGGGGACATACTTCCAGATCGTGAACAAGGGAATCCCCGGCGACACGGCGTCGGGGGGCCTCGACCGGATCGACACGGACGTCTATTTTTACAACCCGGACTGCGTGCTCGTGGAGTTTGCCCTCAACGACGCCTTCTGCGGTTTCACGTCGGAGCTCTTCGGCCGCAACATCCAGGAGATGATCGCCGGGATCCGGAAGAACACCCAGGCCGAGGTCGTCCTCGTCACGGCCGTCTGGCTCGACGACCCGAAGTCCTATGATTTTGTCGAAAAGTTTTTCTACGGGAAGCTCGAAGAGATGGCGGAAAAATTCGCCCTGCCCGTGGCCCGGGTGCACGAGCACTGGCGGCGGCAGGTTCAAAGCGGGGCCGTCGATTTCCAGGAACTCGTCCAGTTCGACGGGGTGCACCCGACGGTCGTGGGCTACAGGCTCATGGCCGAGGCGGTGATGGAGGTCTTCACGGATTAAAATCCCCTGATAATGAGGTCATGCTCTCCTGTACCGTCAGGGGTCAATTAACTTCACCTACAAAGAAGTGAAGACGACTTCGCGGAGGGCTGTTGACTTCCAATTGAAAGAGAGCATCGCTTCAGGAGTATCACTTCGATCGAACGGCATGACAAAATTAGTCAGTGCCCAATAGACCATCGTTCGTCACCCTTAGTATTTTCAGCAATGTTGCAACCTCCACATTTCTATTAGTAATCAAATCATACTCCTATATCATTGAAATTGTGGTATATTACCCGCCGAATTATGACCACTCAGTCGTATTCTTGAGCCGATCAACACGCCATGGACAATTGCTTTTCGTTAAATATCTGTGATACTAAAAGAAAATTGTACTGCTATTCCACGGGCAGTTCTATCGAACGGATATGGCAATCATGACATCCAAAGGAGATATGATGAAGAGAATTAAGAGGGCAGTCTTTTTAACATTATTGCTTGCGGTCGGTGTAGCAGCGATGATTACCGTAGGGTATGCGCAGAACGAAAAGACGAACAACGAATCCATGCCCCTGCCGGCGCCGGTGTTTTTAGGTGGAACGAAGGCGATTACCTTGACTCCGGTCGTCGGCACACCGCGACGGGAGTACGCCGAGCGGTTTATACCTGGTGAAGAGAGGCTCGAGGACGGAGAGATTCGTGTGACGGTGCTCGGAAGCGGCAATCCTTGGGTGACGCGCGCCCAGGCCGCGGCCAGCATCCTCGTCGAAGTCGGCAACGCTGAGCGCGACATCTTGGTTTTCGACCTCGGAAGCGGCTCTCTCGCCAACTATGCGAGCCTGAAACTGCCGGTCAACAAGCTCAACAAAGTGTTCCTGACCCACCTGCATGCCGACCATATGGGCGACCTGCTCACGCTCGTCGGGAGCTACGCGAAAGTCGGCCGGGCGGACGGACCCGTCTATTTGTGGGGACCCAGCGGGACCGAGCCTCGGCTGGGCACGAAGCATTTTGCCGAATCGATCGATGAAGCGCTCGCCTGGGACACCGCAGCCACCAGCGGTCCTATCAACCCGGAAAGCATGAAGATCGTGGCGTCCGAGTTCGATTTCATAAAAACGCATGTGGTTTATGAGAAAAATGGCGTGAAGGTGACAGCATTTCCCGTTGTCCATTCGCTCAGCGGTGCCGTCGGCTATCGTCTCGATTTTTCCGGTCTGTCATTCGTCTTTTCGGGAGATACGCTAGCAGCGTGGCCGCTTGTGAAAGCCAGTAAAGGCGGCGTCGATCTGCTTATTCATGAATGTTTCCCGCCTGCGGCAGCGCTTGCGGCAGCGTCAGGCCTCTCCATTGAACAGGCGACGATTACATTGAATGCAATACACACGTCACCGAAGGCCGCCGGTAAAGTATTCAGCCTTGTGAAACCGCGCATGGCCGGGCTTTATCACACACTTCTTTCGGCCGAAGTGATCCCTTTGATTGATTCCGAACTTAGAACGGTGTATGATGGTCCGGTCGTGCAGACTCAGGATTTGACGGTCTTCAATATTACAAAGAAAGCCGTGGTTGCGCGTCAGGCAAAGGTGTCGGATCAGTTGCCGCCAACCCCTGGGAAGCCGAGTATGGCCTATAAGCCTATTCAGAAAACGCCTCCCGCCTGGTGGGCGGATGAACTCATACCGGTCGACTGAATACCCGCATCCGGTTCCCGTGGCTTCATAAAGAATCTGGTTCATGGAAATGAGGGAGCTGACAAAGTTGAGGCGGCTAAAGCTAATATGAAAGCCGCTAAAAAAAAGCACTGCCGGATCAAATAAGATTTATCTTCGATAGGAAAATCGAAAAGGCAGTATTCAGGTTAGGCCGCCGGAAAAGGCCTGTCAAGACATCCAGGATGCGCGTGGGAGGATGGCCGGGGAGCCGGCTGGACAAGAGCCGTCGCATTGTTTAATGACTAGCATAATGATTGCGGTTTAAAGTGTTTATTTGTGAAGGCGCCGATGTCGGAGAGGATGGAG